>Ga0180436_10002423_pt1 | contig 17717 bp, 16 predicted proteins | sample SS_ome_2_FD_132434 | JGI IMG/M metagenome (GOLD analysis project Ga0180436, IMG submission 132434) | Hypersaline lake sediment archaeal communities from the Salton Sea, California, USA - SS_3_S_2 metaG | ecosystem: Environmental > Aquatic > Non-marine Saline and Alkaline > Hypersaline >...
CGATAGCGCATGCTCTCTTGCACCCCCGGTACGGTCTCTAGGATCAACTTGCGTAGGACGGCTAGCGCTTTACGCCGGCTCTCGTCCAAGCCGGCCAGATAGGTATCGACGTTTTTCGCGGTCATGCTGACCTCCTGCTCCTCGGACGCTTGGCGTCCCCTGTGCCATGCTACTGCCTGCAGATAGGGACGTCAAGAGGCCCGCTCGGCCTTACCTGATCCGCGTGCCGATTGGGCCTATTTGACAGCCCGCCATGGCGACAGGTACGATCAGTCCATCCCAACCCGAGGTCCATGTCATGGGCGACCCGCTCAAGGTTGTCATTCTCGCCGCCGGCCAGCAAGGTCTCGCCAAGGATGGTGCGCCGCGCGCGCTCCAGCCATTGGGCGATCGCGCCATCATCGACTATGTGCTGGGCTGGGCCGAGCAGTTTGCCGTCCCGGCCGACACTGTGCTCATTGTCGGCGAGCAGCAAGAGGCGTTGCGCCAGCACGTTGGCCCGGACTATGTCTATTGCCTGCAAGCGCAACGTCTGGGCACGGGCCATGCGCTGCTACAGGTGATGCCCGAGCTATCCGACTATGCCGGTGACCTGCTGATCCTATATGGCGATACGCCCCTGTTTCGTCTCTCCTCGCTGCGAGGGATGCTCCTGCGGCACCGGATCAAGGGCGCAGATCTGACGCTGTTTTCTTGCGTCAGTGGTCAGGACCTGCCCTATGGGCGCGTACTGCGCGCGGCGGATGGTGCGATCACTGGTGTCATCGAAGAGGCCGAGGCCGACGCCTCCCAGCGGGCCATCCGCGAGTTGAACCTGGGAGCCTATGTGGCCAAGGCCCAGCCGCTGTTTGAGGCGCTGCAGCAGGTCGGGCGCCATGCTTGTTGCGCCTATCCCCTGACGGCGGTGGTCGACCGGCTGGCGGCGGCGGGCAGGCGGGTCTGCGCCTATCGCACGGTCGACCAGGACGAAGTATTGGGCATCAACACCCCCCAAGACCTGGCCGCTGCCGAGCTGATCCTGAAAAAGCGCATCCTCCGCCCCAGCCGCATCCAAGAGGAGAACATCATCCGCTTTGGCACCGGTGGCTGGCGCGGCGTGATCGGCGAGGCCTTTACCTTGCACAATGTGCGTCGCCTCTGTCAGGCCATAGCTCAGTTGATCCTCCACAAGGGACAGGAAGAGCAGGGTGTGCTGATCGGCTATGACCGCCGATTCCTCTCTGATACGGCGGCGCAGGCGGCCGCGGAGGTGTTTGCCGGCAACGATATCGCCGTCGGTCTGCTACGCGAGGCTGCTCCCACGCCCCTGATCACCTATGCCACTGTGGCGCACGGTGCAGCCTATGGATTGGCCTTTACCGCCAGCCACAACCCGCCCGAGTGGAACGGCCTCAAGGTTTTTCGCGACGACGGCGCGCTGCTGCTGGACGACGAGACGCGCGAGATCGAGCAGGTGGCCAACGCGTTACCCAACGACCAGATCGTCAAGATCGAGCTGCCCATCGCGATCGAGGCAGGACGCGCAAAGGCAATCGACTATACCAACGAGTATGTCGATGTGGTCGAATCGTTCGTCGACATGGAGGCGATTCGGGGCGCCGGGCTGCGGGTCTTGGTCGATCCGATGTATGGCGTGGGCGAAGTGACCATCAACATCGTGCTCACCGAGGCGCGCTGCCGGGTCACCACGATCCATGGGCGGCACGACCCCCTCTTTGGTGGTCGCTCGCCGGCGCCTAATCTGGACGCGCTCAGCCTCTTGATCCACGATATGAAAGAAGGGCAGTACGATCTGGGGTTGGCCACCGACGGCGATGCCGACCGCATCGCCATCGTCGACGAGCGCGGGCAGTATATTGCGGTGAATGATCTGTTGGTGCTGCTCTACTGGTATCTGCACGAGCTGCGTGGCCAGTCGGGGGCCGTGGTACGCAACCTGGCTACTACACACATGCTCGACCGTCTTGCGCGCCAGTTCGGCGCGGTGTGTCGCGAGGTGCCGGTGGGGTTCAAGCACATCGCCTCGGGGATGGTCGACAGCGACGCCATCCTGGGCGGCGAGTCCTCGGGCGGTCTGACCATTCGCGGGCACATCCTGGGAAAGGACGGCATTTTGGCTGCGGCGCTGATCGTCGAGATGCTGGCCAAAACCGGCAAAAAGGTCTCGGATCTGTTGGGCGGCATCTATCAGCGGATCGGGCGGCTCTATTCTGTCGAGCGGAATTTGCCCGCCACGCCCGAAATGAAGGCGCTGTTCCCCACCATGCTGCGCCAGAAAACGGTCAGCGAGTTGGCGGGACTGCCCGTTCGCGCGATGCGTACCTTTGATGGGCACAAGTTCCTGTTCGACGGCGACCAATGGGTGTTGCTGCGCTTTTCGGGAACCGAGCCGCTGCTGCGTATCTTTGGCGAGGGTGAGTCGCCCGAGCGGGCTCTGGCCCTGGTCGACGCCGCCCAAGCGCTCCTCCCGATGTAGGCGGGAACCATGACACAGTTGCTGCCGCTGATTCTGGCGCTGGGCGTGGGTGTTGCCGCGGCCCTGCTCCTGTTAGGGCTGTCCCGGCGCCGAGCCGTACCATCGATGACCGTCGCCCCAGCCGAGCCGCCGGCGCCAGAGCGTGCCGAATGGCCTATCGCTCTGCTGCTCCTGACCGCTCTCGTCGGTCTGATCCTGCTCTGGGGCTGCGGCGCGACGACGATCGAGAGCAGCAGTCTGCTGTGGGGCCTCGCGCTCCTCGCGTTGGCGGCGCTGGCGCTGTTCGCCATTCGCTGGCCCGACTGGCTCTGACCGTGAATGCGCGGTAGAGCGCACTGTGGATGAAATGACCTATCTGTACCTGGGCGCCCAACTTATTGTGGCAATATTACTTTCGTTTCTGGCCTATGCCTATTTACTTTGGCTGGAGAGGCGCCTGTTCGGCTCTCTGCGACTCGTGGGAGGCGGCGCGAAGGGTTGGCTGGCGCCGCTGAGGGATGCGTGGCGCGCTCTGCTCAAGCCGAATCGCGCCACGAACCGAGTGATGTCCCGGCGGATGGGCATGGCGTCGGCGCTGGCGCTGGGCGCCAGTCTAGCGATGCTGCTGGTGATCCCCTGGGGGCGTCTGGATGTCGGCGGCCGCACGATCGCGCTGCTTTCAGCTGGCCCCAAAACGTTGCTGGCCGCGCTGGTGCTGGAGGGTCTGCTACTGTTGGCCATGGCGCTGTATCGCGCGGCGCTTCCGACCCTGGAGGCGAGGCGTGAGAGCGGTCGCTCTCTTTCGCGGGTGGTGGCTGTTGGCCTGGGCGTGCTGCTGGCGCTCGGCGGGCCGATCATGTTGGCGGGATCATTCGATCTCGAGCAGATGGTTGCAGCGCAATCGCTCAACCTACCCTATGTGGTCTACCAGCCGCTGGGGGCGATGCTCTGCTTGCTGGCGATGGCCCTCGGCTGCGGGAGGATGCCGCTGTCGCTCCCTGGCGCGGAGGACCGCTGGCTCGAGAGATACCAACTGCAGCACGCCGGCGTCAGTCTGGCGCTGTTTCACTGGAGCGAGACCCTGCACCTGTTCGCCTGGGCCGCGCTGTGGGCGACCGTCTACTTTGGAGGGGCCGAGGGCGTCACTTTGGGGGGACCTATCGGACTACTGTTGGTGTCTCTGTTGGTGCTCGGTGTGATGATATGGCTTTGCAGTGGACCTCTCGATGGGCTGCGAGCCCGCTGGGGCCGGCATCTGGTTTCCGTGCTGATGGGGCTTGGCCTGCTCAACATAGCGCTGACCACGCTGATGCGCTACTTGGGGCCATCATGATCGCCACGATGCTACCGGGCCTGCTGGCCCTGGGCGTGGTGGCCTCGGCGCTGTGGGCTTCTTTTGCGCGGAACTGGGTAGGATGTCTGGGCGGCCTGAGCCTGAATGCGGCGCTGTTGGCTGCGGTGGCATGGATACTGGGGGCACCCTTGATGGGCGTTGCCTGGCTGCTGTCGGCGCTCGGATTGGCGCTGGCTGCCTGTTGGATCAGGGGCGGAGCCCACATGCCTGCTGTCAAGGACAGGCACAGACGTCTCAGCATGGCGATCTGGGCGGCTCTCATCTCGGGTGGGGTGCTGTTTGCGGTGCTCATCGGCGTCGACTCGCCGATCTGGCGGGATGGCGCAGCAGAGGCGGCGGGACTCGCGGAGCGGCTGTCTTTCCTCGCGGAAGGGCTGACTGGTCGCTATGCTCCCGGTCTGGTGGCCGTTGTGCTCTTGGCGCTGACGCTGCTGGTCGGCGTTCGCCTATGGGAGGAGGCCTGATGCCCCTCTGGATTTCGGCCCTATTGGGGCTCGTTCTGTTTGCCATCGGCCTGGGGGCCTTTATGTGGCGCCGTGGCTCGCGTCTGGCGCTGGCGGGTCTGGTTCTGATGGTGCAGGGCGATCTGCTGTTCACGCTCTCGGCCAGCGCCCATTTGGGCCATCTGCAGACCCGCGGCCTCTTGCTGCTATTGCTGGCGCTGCTGCCGCTGGAGGTATTGGGCGCCTGGTTCCTGTGGCGTCGTCTATCAACCGCGCAGGCAGACGACCCAAGAGGCGAGGACCGCGATGGCTAGTGCCCTGACCCCGCTGCTCACCGTGTTGCCCCTTCTGGCCCTGGCACTGTGGGTCCTTGGCTACAAAGCACGGCCACGGCTGGCTCTGTGGCTGGTGCTGGCCTGTTTGGCTGTCCAGTTGGCTCTGTGGGTAGGGGTTGCGGCGACCATGCAGTCGAAGGATGGCATCGGCTGGTCGTGTGGCCTGGTGCTGTTCGAGTGTTCACTGGGTATGCGCGTCGACCCGCTCTCGGTGGCCCTCGGGATCACAGTGACCGGCATGGCTCTCCTGGCGGTCATGTTCTGGGCGGCGAACGGGTGCGGCGAGCAGAACGCACTGTTGCTCTGGTCTCTGGCCAGCATGCAACTCGTGTTGGCGGCCGATCATCCTCTGCTGCTTTGGGCCGGCTGGACCGCGCTGCCCGTGGCGCTGCTGATCGCGCTACGCGGGTCGACGGTCCTTCCCGTGGCGGTGGCTTGTGCGGGTTTGGGGAATGTGGCGCTGGTGTTTGGCCTCTTGCGAATGCAGGCCTTTCCCGGCCGTGGGGCCCCCATCGCGGTGGCTCTCTCCCTGGCTGTGGCGGCCCACCTGGGGCTCTATGCGCTTTTCGCTGATCGCTCGGGGCGGCAGACAGCGCGTGCAGGCCATGTGCTGGCACTGGGGTTGTTGGGCATGTTGCCCAGCGCGCTCCATCTGCTCCTGCGCTACTGGCCCTATTGGAGCGGCGAAGGGATGGTTGGGACAGCCTTTCAGTGGGTGGCGGTTGCGGCCATGGTGGTCGCTCTCTTGCGGTCGGCGCTCGATAATCGCTCGCTGTCGATGCTCTCTGGGTGGTGGATGATCGAGACGCTGCTGCTGATGGCGCTACTGCCCCACGGCGACCCCGGCTTGATCGCCTTCCAGGCGGTGGTGGTCGTCGTCTCTGGGGGCGCCGCGCTGTGGTCACTTTGTCTGCTGGGAGAGGCGGTGCATGCTGATCGGGCGGTTTCTGCGAACGCCTCGGCTCTCGTGGCGGGACTGCTCTTTCTGGCCGAATTGGGCGTGCCCTGGTCGGCTGGATTCGGGGGTCGGGTCACAATCCTCGGACAGGTGGCCCTTGACCGCGGATATCTGCTGCTGTCTTTGGCCTGCCTGGCGACGTTTCTGATGGCGCGCCTGCTGGCCAGACAGGTCTTGGGGATGCTGCGCGGCGGAAACGCGCTGCAAGGAAACGACGCTCTCACCGGGAGCAACCCGGTCGCCTGGATTCCGCCACTGGCTGCGCTGGCTGCGGTTGTCGCCCTGAGCGCCCTACGTCGCAGCCTTGTCTCCTGGTTGGGGCTGGGCGCGCCTCTCTGGCAGATCGACCTATCGCCGCTGGGACGAGCGTTGGCCTGGGTGCCGACACTTTTGCTTGCGCTGGGGGTCCTGACGGCTTGGAGCGGCGAACGCAAACGAGACCGCTGGCGCGTCGACGGCGCAGCGCGAGAGAGGATACGTCCGGGGCGCGGTCTGCGCGTGGATTCGGGTGCCTGGGAGCGGCTGCAGCAGGCACTCGTTGCCGTCGATCCGACCGCGCTCCCCGGCGAGGTCCTGGCCTGCATCGTCTGCCTCATGGTTCTGATCGTCATGCTGTGGGGTGTGGGCTGATGCAGGGGCACGTGATGGCCATGGGGCTGCTGGTGCTGGCCGGGGCAGGACTGTTTGCTGGGGAGCGGGTGCGTCCGCGGATGGTCGCTCGATCTGCGCAGGCTATTGCCATGCTGGCGCTGGCGGGCGCCATCGCGGCGCTATTGGGCATCGAGGGCCGCGCAACACCCCAGACGGTCGCTTTGGCGCAGGATGGTCTCGCCCGGCTGAGCGGCGCGCTGTTCCTGGGGGCCGCTCTGCTCAAGCTATGCTACCAGGGGGAGCATTCCGAGGGGCAGACGCTGCGCTATGTGCTGTGCCTCTGGGGCTGGGCCGGTGGACTGCTGGCGATCGTCAGCCAAGACTTGGGTCTCATCTGGCTGGGGTTGCTTCTCTATCTGCTGACGGCGCAGATGGCGAGCGGTCGTGTCGCGCCCTCGCGAGGGCTGTTGGCCTCGGCCGTGATGGGACTGGGCGTGGCCATGGTGTACCTGGCCGCTGAGACCTTGGACCAGCGCCTGGTGATGACCGATCTCTGGCATGCCGCGGGTCAGTCGCGCTTGCTATTCGCGGGGCTGGCGTTGATGCTGGCCGGTGTGGGTGTATCGCTGGGGCTGCTCCCGCCGCGGGAGGAGGATGGCGGGCTGGCGGTGGCCTCGGCGCTGCTAGGAGTGGGTGTTCTCGCGCGGCTGGGCGTGTTCACGTTGGCGGCCCTCCCCACGACCTGGAGTCGTACCCTGCAGGCAATGGCCTGGATCACGCTGCTGTATGGGGCTATCCGCATGCTGCGCTCCGAGCGATGGGATCAGCGGCTGGCCTATGTCGGCTGGGTACACAAGAGCTTGCTGTTGCTGGCCCTCGCGATGGTCGGGACGCATAGGGGGCTGACGGCACTTTTGGGCACAACGCTGGCCTACTTGCTGGGGCAGGCCCTGCTTGAGCGCCTGACGCGTGGACTGGGATACGAACCAGGCGCACCGGCGCCCGGCGGCGGCTGGCTGCGAGATCGCTCGCTGCACGGGGCGGCCCTGTTCGTCGGGCTGACCTCTTGCATGGGGATGCTGTTCACCTTGGGATTCAGCGGGCGCATCGAGATGATGGCGGCGGCGCAGGATATCGAGGCCTGGGGCGGCGTCGCGGCGGTGCTATTGGCCAGCGTGTGCGGGGCCGTGGGATACATCCCGCTGATTCTCAGACTGTTCGCCCGACCGGACGAGCAGACGCCAGGGCCCGAGCCCTTGGGCTACTATGGGTGGTTGGCAACCGTCTTTTCTGCGGCGGCGCTTGTGGGGCTGGGCGTGATGCGTTCGCCGCTCGCCGCGTGGGTCGGCTGGATCATGGCGGGGTAGGCCGAGACTTTGGTTGACTGCGATTGCCGACAAGACAGAGAGGCCAGCCTTGCTGACCTCTCCGTCCACTGCGATTGGCTCCGTCTCGACTAGCCCAGCGCTTCGGCCAGTTCGTCGGTCCAGGCGGCGATAGCTTCCCAGTCGCGGCCATCCTTGGCCTCTCCGCCCATCCTTTTCATCATGAACCGCGCCATGCCTCCGAGCTTTTCCATGTCCATCACGCCGCAGAATGCGCCGGTCTTGATGGGCTGAACGCCAGGGGCCGCATCTGCCATCTTTTGCAGATAGCCCTCGATCTGGGTGGCGTTCTCCTCGGTCTCTTCGCCGGCCGACATGCAGACAGCGAACAGAGCCACCTTTTTTGCGGTCAGCGCGGAGACGTTCTTTTTTAGAAAGCGCATGACCTTCCCGTGAGGTCGGAACGCGCGAATGGCAGCCCCAGCCACGACCACATCATACTCGGCGACCGATTTCGCCTCGGATGCCGGAATCACGTCGATGTCCAGCCCCTTGTCCTTTAGGTCGCCACCGATGGCCTCGGCGATCGATTGCGTTGACCCGGCCCAGCTTCCATAGACGATCAGTGCCTTCATTGCTTCCCCCAAAACCTCTCTGTGATAGTGATTCCCCAGACCCGTCTCTGCCTATCCTGGCAGGCCACATCCAGTCTAGTGAGGGCTCTGGGCATGGTCAAGCGCCTTTGGACATAACGGGCCGGTGTCCATAGAATCCCCGTCATGTGAGGAGGAAAAGTGCAGGAACGTGCGCTGTACGACCTACTGGTTTTGGCGATGTACATTGCAGCCGGGGCGGTTTTTGCTGTTCTGCTGTGGGTGGCGGCGCCCTATGGTCGCCATGTCTCCCGAGGTTGGGGTGCTACCATCGCGAGCCGCTGGGGCTGGCGCATTATGGAGGCGCCTGCGGCGTTGGTGATCCTGATCTGCGCGCTGTTCTCCGAGCCGGGTCTGGGTGCGATTCCCTGGGTGCTGTTGGGTCTCTGGGAGGTTCACTACTTCTATCGTGCGTTCATCTATCCCAGTCGACGGCGGGACGGCGATCGCCGCATGCCCTGGATGATCGTGGCCATGGGTATGCTGTTCAACGGCGTCAACGGCTATCTTAACGGCTGCTGGCTGTTTGCCTTTTCGCCAGGATATGGCGCGGGATGGTGGACCTGGCCGGGCACCTGGCTGGGGCTGGCGCTGTACGCCGGCGGCATGTGGATCAACCGGCAGGCCGATGCCCAACTGCGCGCCCTGCGCAAAGACAGAGAGGCGGGCTATGTGCTGCCCCGGCGAGGCATGTTCCGTTGGATCGACTGCCCCAACTATTTCGGCGAGTTGGTGCAGTGGATCGGGTGGGGATTCCTATGCCGCTCGGCGGCCGCTTGGGCCTTTGCCGTCTGGACGGCGGCCAACCTGGTGCCGCGAGCCCGTTCTCACCATCGCTGGTACCGCGAGCGGTTCCCCGACTATCCCAGTGATCGCAAGGCGCTGCTGCCCTATGTCTGGTAGGCGGTGTCGCACCCACGAAAAAACGCCCCCGATGCGAGCATCGGGGGCGTTCGATCTCGGTAGCGCTAGCGGCGTCTCAGGAACGCCGGAATCTCGAGGTCCGAGTTGTCAAAGGGACGCTTGCTGCTAGAGCTCTTGCCGCTGGGCTTGGGCCGGGCCGGCCCCGAGGGGCGCTGGGCTGGCCTGGTGGTCGACACGGTGGGCACAGCGATCTGCGCCGACTCGTCGAGCTCGAACCCGGTGGCAATCAGCGTGATCTGCAGCTCGTCGCCCAGCGTCTCGTCGATCACGGCGCCAAAGATGATGTTGGCGTCGGGCGAGGCTGTCTGGCGGATCAGCTCGGCGGCCTGGTTGACCTCCCAGAGGCCAAGGTCCTCGCTGCCTTTGACGTTGAACAGCACGCCCTTGGCACCGTTGATGGTCGCGTCGAGCAGTGGGCTGGTGATGGCATCCTGAGCGGCGGCAAGCGCGCGCTCCTCGCCGCTGGCACGGCCGATGGCCATCAAGGCGGCACCACCGTTGGTCATAATGGCGCGCACATCGGCAAAGTCCATGTTGATCAGACCGGGGACGGTGATCAGGTCCGAGATCCCCTGGATGCCCTGGCGCAGCATGTCGTCGGCCATCAAAAAGGCCTGCTGCAGCGGGGCATGCTGATCGACCAGTTCCAAGAGGCGATCGTTCTCGATGGCCACCAGGGTATCGACCAGCGTTTCGAGTTTCTTGAGGCCATCCTCGGCCACGGCGGCGCGTTGCGCGCCCTCGCAACGTAAAGGCTTGGTGACCACGGCCACCGTCAGCGCGCCTATCTCTTGGGCGATGCTGGCGATGACGCTCGAGGCGCCGGTGCCCGTGCCGCCGCCCAAGCCCGCGCAGATGAACACCATGTCGGCGTCCTCGAGCACGCTCAAGAGTTCGTCGCGTGACTCGTCGGCAGCTTTGGCGCCCACCGTGGGGTCGGCTCCAGAGCCGAGACCGCGAGTCAGTTGATTGCCGATGCGGACGCGGAGCGATGCGCTCGACAGCGCTAGGGCCTGCGAATCGGTGTTAACCGCAATAAACTCGACACCAGAGAGGCCGGCGGCGATCATGCGGTCTACAGCGTTCGATCCGCCGCCTCCGACTCCAATGACTTTGATGCGAGCCTGCTCGCCCTGCACTTGGTTCCGGCTCATGCCCCACTCCTTGTCGAGACTGTCCCCACCCAGTCAACACCCGGCGCTCCCCGCAGGCGCTTGAGCCATAGTAACACAGCACCTAGGGCATGTCAACCGCAAAAGGCGATTGACCGCCTCAAGGCTCATATTCGCGCATGCTGCGAGCGCTAGAGCAGGATTTCGGCGCCGCAATGGGTGCAAGAGACGATTCCCTTGCCGGCCAGCTCGAGCCGTCCACCGCAACTGGGGCATCGCTGGCTCTGGCCGAGTTTGGCGCGCTCGGCCGAATAGAGCATGCCGCGCTCCCAGTTGATATAGCCGCTAAAGCGGCCATGCTGCACCAGGTCATAGATCCACTCGGTGATCAGAGCCTGGGGCGCGTCGAGCGTACGGGCCAGGGAATCGAGCGCGATCTGTCCGTGCGCCTTGAGCACGCCCAACAGCTCCAAGCGGCGGTCGCTGAGGGTTTGCTGCGAGTAGATCTGGCCGCTTTGGACGTCGAGATGGCCCTGTATCTTGTCCTGGGCGATTCCCTCCGCCAGAATACGGGCCGCGGCTTGGTCGTCGACGCCCAGTTCCTCAGCGAGGTCCGACAGGGCCAGGCGGCCAGCCACATCGATACGCCGCTGGCAGAGCGCGATGCGTTCCCTCTGCACCGTGGTCTGGAGGCCGCGCCAGCCCTTGGCGACATAGTAGATGGCGGGCGCAAAGAGCAACAGCACCACGGGCGCGCCAAAGACGAAAAAGATCATCAGACTGCCAGAGAACCCGAGTTCGGGTTCGGTGGACATGGCCAGGGCGAGGATGATCGCGGCCAGCGCGGTGAGCAGTGCCATCAAGGCCCAGATCAGCGCTCGGGGCAGGGGCCGCTTGTCCAACAAGGTGCCCACCAGCAGCACCACGAGCACGACCGGCAGCAAAAAGCAGCCAAACATCGAGGCGGCCATCTCCGGCGGATCGCCGGACGTGTCGGCCGTGAGGGCAAAGGCGATAGAGCAGACCAGGCCGACCAATGTGAGGCCCAAGGCGACGCCCACGAGGGCCAGGACGCGGGGCTTGGGCAGGATTTCCTTGCTCACAAAGCGCCACCTGGGGGCCACGGCTACCTCCTCTGAGTCTGCAGACCGGGGCCGTCGTCTGTTCGGACCGCCCCGGTGCGTAAATCTAGTAGGCGTCGACCAGAGGACGCAACGTCTTGATGGCGATCGACAGCCCCTCGTTCCAGCGATCCTTGAGGTAGGTCTGATCCTCGTGCTCGACGGCCATGTCGCCCTCATAGCCGACGGCCTTGAGCGTGTCGAACAGCTCGACCCAGTTGATCTGACCGAGACCGGGGATCACGAACCGCCACCATCCGCGCGAGCCATGGACGCCGACCCGTTTGAGTTTGGCCTCGTCGATGATGATGTCCTTGGCATGCACATGGTTGATGCGCCCGGCATAGTCCTTGATCGCCTGCAGGAAATCGATCCCCTGCCAGACGAGGTGCGAGGGGTCGTACTCGAGGCCCAGTGCAGGGCTATCGACGGCCTCGAACAGCATGTCCCACAGCTCGGGTGTGGTGGCCAGGTTGGTCCAACGGTAGGGGCCGTGTCCCAGGACCATGCCGGGCCAGGGCTCCATCGCCAGGCGGATGCCCTTGTCCTCGGCCATGGCGCAGATGGGCGTGAAATACTCGGCAAAGATCGGCATATTGTCGGCCACCGAGAGGTCGTTGCGTCGGCCGGTGAGACAAGACACCACGCTGCAATCGAGGGCCTTGGCGATCTCAAAGGCTTTGGCATAGTAGGCGACAGCCTCGTCCTTGGCGGCCTCGATGGTGCCGCCATAGATGGCCACCGAGGTGATCGTCTGCTTGTGATTCGCCAGCGCCTCGCGCAAGGCGCCGATGTTGCCCAGAATCTCGTCGAGCGTCGACCGTCCGATAAAGCCTGCCCCAGCCTCGATGCCGTCATAGCCCAGACGTTGGGCGTTGCGAATCGTATCCAGTGACAGCGGCGTCAGATAGGAGAGCTTCACGGTTACCTCCGTGCCTCAAGGACGGGAATGGGTGATCACGAGGGGTATGTTAGCCAATCGCTGGGGTCAGGGCAAATGGGTGGGAAGGGTGCGGCGAGTCATAGGGGATGGGAGAAAGCAATGTAGCGCTTGCCTCTTGACCTCACACCGCGATCATGATGCCGAGCCTGCGAGCGTCTAGGCCCCTCACCACTTGTGGAGAGGGGCAGCGCCCGCTAGGGCGCGGGGTGAGGTGCATCGGCCATCCGAACCGGCGCGCTCTGACAGCAAGCCGAATGTCTGCGGAATCCCACGATGCTGGCTACTGTGTCTCTTGGGTGCCCATAGCTCGCGCATTCTCTCTCAGCCACACGCATTCTTCCTGCAGCGGGCAGGCCTCGCACTGCGGACGCGCCTTGCCGCATAGTGTGCGGCCGTGGTGGATCAGGTTGAGATGGAAGGGGTAGTACAGCGCGGGGGGCAAGAGCGTCTCGAGCAGGACGTGGGCCTTTTCGGCGCTGGTCTTGGCTGGGATCAGACCCAGTTTGAGGGCGATGCGATGGACGTGTGTATCGACCGGCATAACCGGCTTGTGCAGCGCAAACAGCAGCACGCAGGCGGTGGTCTTGGGGCCAACCCCCGGTAGGGCGTTGAGATAGGCGCGCGATTCCTCGAGCGGCAGGTCGTCGAGGAACTGTAGGCTCAGTTCGCCCCGCTCGTCCTGTAGTTTACGCAGGATGGTTTGGATGCGCGGGGCCTTGATGTTGGCCAGGCCGCCCACGCGGATGGCCTCGGCTACCTGATAGCTGGGCGCATCGAGGACCGCCTGCCAAGTGGGAAAGCGCTGCTGAAGCGAGGCAAAGGCTCTGCCCGAGTTGGTATCGTTGGTGTTCTGCGAGAGGATGGTCATCACCAGCTCGTCCAGTGGCGGACGCTTTTTCTTGAGCTTTGGCTCGCCATAGTGCGCCGTCAGAACGGCGTTGACGCGCAGGGCCTTGTGTGTCAGATCGAATGGGGTTCCGCCCATGGGTTCTCGCCTCGCGGAGACATAGTAAAAAACCCCCAGCGCGCTTGAGCGTGCCGGGGGTCTCGTGATCGTTGCGTGCTAGCTCTCGACCGGGGCGGCCACCGCCGCATTCAGGTCCTTGAGCATCACTTCCAGGTCCAGGCCGTGGGCCTTGATGCCCTGTTCGAGCGTCTCGAAACGGGCCGCCGCGCAGCCGACGCACATCAGACCGTGCGAGAGGAACACCTGCACCGTCTGTGGGTACTTGCTCACGACCTCGCCGATCGACATATCTTGAGTGATGGTCATTGGGGTTCTCCTTTGCCTCTTGGGCCATCGATTTCCCCGATAGTATAGCTTGTTTGTCAAGAATATGCAAAAGAGGAGGCGTTGGCGCGCTAGCTAATGGATCGCTTGCGAGCGATCCAGCCATGCAGACCGAGAACCATCAGCAACAGGATCGCCTCGATGGCCCAGGCAATGGCGGCCATGCTCCCCATGGCATAGCCGTAGAGCGGGATCCCATAGCGTTGCCTGGCGAGCTGGTTGAGCAGTGCGTTCGAGCCAAACCAGAAAAGCGAGATGATCGAAAGTGGTGCGGTTGCCGCCAGAACGGCCAGGACCTTGGGAGGCGGCTTTTTGGCCGCGCAGATCAGCCAGGCCCCTCCAATGGTAGTCGCCAGACCGGAGAGCACCACCAGCGGGCTGACGCCGAATCCAACGTCTTGGGTTCGCAGATAGCCAGTATAGAGCGTTGAGAGGTCGTCTCGCCGCACTAGGGCATAAAGTGTCTGTGCCAGAGAGACCGTGATGCCGCTCCATAGCGCTGGCATCAGGCTGTCGCGCAGGGGAGTCTTCTTCCGCCACAGGACCAAGCCAACAGCTATCCAGACGAGCAAGGCAAGAATGGCATTCGGGGCGATGCTGCCTGCGGCGTGTTGCACGACCGTCAGGTGGTCCAGAGCATCGGACAAAGGCTCGAACAGTCGAACCGAAAGGGGGACACTTTTGTGCAACGTGAGCTCGATATCTCCCCCAGTATGGGTCAGCAGCAGGTACTTGGCATCGGCGATATCGACCATTTGCAGGTCGGCGTCATAGAACGGATCGCCGCGCCAAGCCACTGCCCCTGTCGCGGTGCGCACATAGTCATAGCGGGAGCCATCATCGATACGGACTGGAATCACGCCGCTGGGCGCGTCGCAGAGCACAATGCTGCGGCTGTCCTCGTTCACCCGATCACTTGCTACCTGGTACGGGGGCGCGACTGCCATCGACAGATGGGGATCGCCCAGGATGATATAGTAGGGCCAGGCCATGTGCCCTTGACACAAGCCACGGTTCTGGACCTGTACCAGTTTGCCCAGATCGAATCCGGGCCAGGTGTTCTGTGCCGGGAACCCTTTGGGTTCGCCGATGACATACCCCTGGGGTGAGTGCAGGAATCCGACATAGGCGCTGGCGCCAGCATCCGTGAACCCTGGAGCGATGGCGTCCTCAGACCAGAGCTTGAGCGTCTGGCAGGCTAGTGCATTGACCAACGTTCCGGGTAGGAGAGGGAGATCGGCTGCCGCCAGATGGGCGTCTTGACCAATGTGCCAGTCTCGCCGCGTTCCATGGCCCTGGTAAACCGCATAACTGCTACTAGCCAGCGTCTCCACGAGAGGTCCGAGCTCGAGCGGAAGTCGCTGGCTGCCTTGGGGGTCTCGCCATGTCTCCAGGTATCCCTCACGTGGTACAATCGAGACCATGGGTCGAGTGAGATCCGGTCTCGACTGTACCAATGCGCGAGCGCTATCGATGCTTTGGCCCGATACCAGCCCCAGGCACAGGGGGGCGTCGTGATCCATGATGGCGCGGCCCCATTCGGCAAAGCGCTCTTCCGAATACCCCTCTGGCGTAGCGACCCAGTAGAGGGTGGTAGGATTGTGGGCTAGGGCTGCCTCGACAGAGGTGACGACTGAGCATCCCTGTTGCTGCGCCAATTCCTCGGCGAGGGCCCAGTAGGGGTCGTCGGGTAGGCACATCACGACCACCGCGTGAGACGTCTGATCCGGCCCGACAGCAACGCAAAGGCTACACATGACAAACAGCAGTGCGATTGCATACAGCCCGACTCTGCCAGCTCTGGGAAGGACGCTTGATGGCTTCATGGTTACCCTCTCCTAAAACGGTCTATCAGTATAACACGTGCCGCACCCAATCTGTGACATCCTTGCGACTGCTGGAGGCGGTCCCTGTTTCCGGGTAACAATCCTTGAAAACCGCCGTCAACCCTTGACGATGGCCAGCCGCTACTGTACAATAAAAGTCTGCGCCTTGATCAAGGAGGGGTTTGTGAGCAGACGCGAGTTTCGTGTCGCGGGTGAGCATCGCTACAACCGCACATCGCCGGTGCGCTGGTTGCTGTCGCACATCGGGCGCTACTGGTACCTGCCATTGGGCATGCTACTGGCCAGCAGCATCGATCAGGGCATGATGTCCTATTCGCAGCTCTTGATCGGCCGTGCCTTTGAGTGGGTTGATGGGCCCGCCCCGATTGTTGCCGACCTGGCACGCATCGCGTTGACGCTGCTGGGCATGCGCCTGGTGATGGGACTCATCTCGATCCTGCAGGTCTTTTGCCGCGAACAGCTCTCGCAACGCATGGAGCGCGACAGCCGCGACGAACTGTACATCAGCCTGCTGGGCAAGAGCCTGACCTTTCACGGACGCCAGCGGGTGGGCGACGTCATGGCGCGTGCCACCAACGATGTCCGCTTTCTGAACTATATGATCAGCCCTGGCGTGGGTCTGATTCTGCAGTCATCGTTGGGCCTGCTGATGCCGCTGTTTGCCATCGCCACGCTGCGCGTCGAACTGCTGATTGTGCCGGTCCTGTTCATCATATCCTTGGTCTTGGCGCTCAAAGCCTATGTCAATCGTTTGACCCCGGTGGCCGATGCGCAGCGCGAGCAGTTCGGGGTGATGAACGCCGGACTGGAAGAAGCGATCTCGGGCATCGAGGTCGTCAAGGTCAATGCCCAAGAGACGCAGGAAATCGCCAAGTTCTCCGGCGACGCCACAGCCTTTCGCGACCTGTTCATCAAACAGGGGCACATCGAGGCGCGCTACATCCCGCTGTTGCTCCACAGCATCGCGGTATCGCTGGGTCTGCTGCACGCCATCGTCATCTACTTTCGGGGCGATGGCATGGTCGTGGGCGACATCATCGCCTTTGTCGGGCTGCTCTCCTCGATGCGCTTTGCCGCTTTTTTGTCCATGTTCACCTTTTCGCTGGTGCAGATGGGCGTCTCGAGCGGACGCCGCATTCTCGAGATGATCAGCACCGAGACAGAGTTGGACGAGAATCCCCAGGGTCACGACCAACCGGTGCACGGCGAGGTGGTTTTCGATCACGTTACCTTTGAGTATGGCGGCGACGCGCCGGTGCTCAAGGATATCTCCTTCCGGGCGGCCCCCGGCGAGACGATCGCCATCGTGGGGGGCACCGGCTCGGGCAAGACGACGCTCACGCGCCTGATTAACCGCGTCTATGACGTCAGCGAGGGGCGCGTGCTGGTGGATGGCGTCGACGTGCGCGATTGGCGCATGGAGGCCTTGCGCTCGGACATCTCTTTTATCGAGCAGGACGTGTTTCTCTTTTCGCGCAGCATCGCCGAGAATATCGCCTTTGGTGTGGGCCAAAAGGCCACCCAGGAAGAGATCGAGCGCTGCGCACAAGAGGCCCAGGCTCACAGCTTTGTCACCAGTTTCGAGCAAGGCTATGCTACCGAGATCGGCGAACGCGGCGTGACGCTTTCGGGCGGCCAAAGGCAGCGCCTGGCTATCGCCCGCGCGTTCATGACCGATCCGCGCATTCTTGTGCTGGACGATTCGACCAGCGCCATCGACAGCGCGACCGAGGACGAGATTCAAAAGGCGATGCATCGCGTGCAGCAGGGCCGCACGACCTTTATGATCACCCACCGGCTCAGCCAGATCCGCTGGGCGGATCGCATCCTGGTGCTGCGCGGCGGCGAGCTGGTCGATCAGGGCAAGCACGAGGAGCTGATCGAGCGCTGTGGCGCCTATCGACGCATCTTTGGCGAATCGGACTGCAAGGAGGTCTAGGGTGGGCTTTATTCTCGACGGCCTCGACAGCGATTCATACGACCGCGAGTATGCGGACCGCGACCTGATCAAGCGCATTCTCTCCTACTTTGCGCCCCACAAGACGCCCATGTCTCTCGCCTCGCTGGCGGCCGTCATGCGCGCCCTGCTGGACGCTTCGCTGCCCTTTATCCTGGCGCGTGGCATCGATATCCTGGCCGTGGGCGCCGATTTCGGCACGCTGGCGGGTCTGATCGGCATCAGCTTGCTGGTGCAGGTGATCGGTTGGTTTTGTAGCTATGGCCGACAGATGCTGGCGGCCACCTCGATCGGCAACGTGGTCCTCAAGCTGCGCAAGGACGTCTTTGGCGCGGTCATCGGCCACGACCTGTCGTTCTATGACGAGCAGCCCTCGGGCAAGATCGTCAGCCGCGTGACCTCTGATAC
>Ga0180436_10002424_pt1 | contig 17715 bp, 17 predicted proteins | sample SS_ome_2_FD_132434 | JGI IMG/M metagenome (GOLD analysis project Ga0180436, IMG submission 132434) | Hypersaline lake sediment archaeal communities from the Salton Sea, California, USA - SS_3_S_2 metaG | ecosystem: Environmental > Aquatic > Non-marine Saline and Alkaline > Hypersaline >...
CCGCGCCCGCCCTGGGCCCGCCAGGCCGGAGCCTGGCTGCTCTGCCCGGCCGGCGATCTGTGGCCCGCGGCATTGGGATCCCCGCGTCTCTCGCTTGGGCGCCGTTCCCTTGGTGGGGCGCCACGATGTGGCGCCCCGAGCAGGCGGAGGCCTCCGGAAGCACCATTGATGGGGCGCAGCCTTGTAGCCCGGCGACTTCATCGCCGGGCGGCGCCGCGCACGGGGCCGCGCACGTCCGAGGTCCGCCACGATCGGACACTGCCCGCTCGATGCGAACCTTCGTGTTCGCCCTACGCACAAATCGGCCGGCTGCAACCTCTGTACCTCTTACTCCGTATCACATGATGCACGATAGCTGCAGCACATACCGCGTGCGCAATACAACGGAGGGAACACACCAATGACCGAGGAAGTCACCAAGATCGAACTGACCGTGGAAGAGACCGCAGCCGAGGAGACCCCCGAGCTGCTCCCCAAGCCCACATCGATGGACGAGGTAAAAGAGCGCCTCGCCGCCGACCGGGACCTGACCGGCGTCGACATGAGCGGCCTGAATCTCGCCGGCATGAAGTTCGCCGGCGTGGCCATGCCCAAAGCCGATCTCTCAGGCGCCGATCTCAGCGGCGCTCTATTCGCCGGTGCAGACGCCTCCGAAGCCGATCTCTCCGACACCAACATGAGCGGCGCCAAGGTGATGGGCGTCAGCCTGGCAAAGGCCGTCCTCCGCAGAGCGCGGATGGCCGGGGCCCGGCTGATGGGCGTCAGCCTGGAGGGCGCAGACCTCGACGAGGCCGACCTGACGGACACCAAGCTGATGGGCACCAGCCTCGAGGGCGGCACCGCCAAGGGCACGAACTTCACCGCTGCCAAGATCGTGGGCGGCAGCCTGAAGGACGCGGACCTGGCCGGGGCCGACCTGACAGCCGCGACCATCAAGCACGTCGACGTCACCGACGCTGACTTCACCGGTGCCGATACCACCGGCGCCCGCTCCGCAGGCGTCGACTGGTCGATGGCCAAGGTCGCGCCGGAGCAACTGCCGGAGGCGATGCCCGAGGTCCCCGGGTGGCTTCCCGCCGCCATCGGTGCCACGGTGGGCGTCCTCCTCATCCTGGCCTTGATCTCCAGGAAGAAGAAGCGCAACCGAGCCTAAACTGGATCGATACACACCACACAGGACAAGAGGCCCTGGCGACATCGCCGGGGCCTCCGCTGTTCCCCTTGACGAATCTCAATCTCCGGGCATTATTCATATATACAACAATTTTATCGATCTAGGCCCGCCCGCTGGCCGCACCGACGACGGGCTCACCAAGGATAAAGGGTATGACCAACACAGATGCAGTGACCAGAGTCGTCGAGCGCGTGATCACGCCGCAGCAGGCCATCGACGGTGCAGGCGTCCGGCTGTTGCGCAGCATCGCCGGCGCATCGCTGGACTATCTGGATCCCTTCCTCCTGTTCGACCAATTCAGCTCCGACGATCCCGACGAGGACATCCCCGGCTTCCCGATGCACCCACACCGCGGGATCGAGACCGTGAGCTATCTGGTGGAGGGCGAGATCCGCCATCGCGACACCTTGGGCAACGCGGGTACCATCGAGCCTGGTGACGTGCAGTGGATGACCGCCGGACGCGCCATTATGCACGAGGAGATGCTCGGCCATCGCGCGGGTCGGCTGCTAGGCTTTCAGCTGTGGGTGAACCTACCCGCCAGGGACAAGATGATGGCACCCCGCTACCAGGACATCCGCGCGGAGGACGTCCCCACAGTCGTGCGGGATGATGGCGTGAGGGTCCGCGTGATCGCCGGCACCGTCGGCGACAGCATAGGGCCGGTGACCGGCATTGTCGCCGAGCCCACCTATCTGGACGTGGCGATGCCCGCACGCACGACCTTCGTGCAGGCAGTAGCCCGCGGACACACGGCCTTCGCCTATCTCTTCGAGGGTATCGGTCACGTCGGTCTCGATTCCAGCGTGCCGGTCATGGCGCCCCGACTGGCCATCTTCGGTGACGGCGACCGTGTGGCGGTCACGTCCGGTGGATCCGGCGCGAGGTTCCTGCTGATCTCCGGCGCCCCCATCGGCGAGCCCATCGTGCGATACGGTCCATTCGTCATGAACACGTGGGAAGAGATTCAGCAGACCCTCCGTGAGCTCCGCGACGGCACCTTCATCAAGGCCTGAACCGCGGAACGCAAGAGGCGGACCGTGACGGCCCGCCTCCCATACATCGCTGGTGAGTCCTCAGCCTCTCAGCCCGCGCTCTCCGGCTCCCCCAGCCTCTCCCGCAGCAGCGCCAGCACCACCGGCGGCTTTGCCCTTCCCCGCGTCTTCCGCATCACCTGGCCCATGAACCACTGCAGCAGCGTGGCCTTTCCGGCCAGATAGGTGCGCACCTCGTCAGGGTTCTCATCGATCACCTCTTGGACCACCGCAGCCAGCGCGTCACTATCGGAGATCTGGACCAGCCCCTTCTCCTTCACGATCTCGTCCGGCGGCCGGCCCGTCTCGAACATGCTCCCCAACACATCCTTGGCCCCATTCTGGTTGATCGTGCCCTTGACCAAGAGTGTCACCAGACGTGACAGCGCATCCGGCGCCACCTTGACATCCCCGATACCCACGCCGTCGCGATTCATCAGGAAGGAGAGCTCGCCCACCACCCACTTGCTGATCTCCGACGGGTCGCCCCCATACGCAGCCAGCGCCGCCTCGAAGTAGTCGGCCAGCGCTCGCTCACCCACCAGGATGCGCGCATCGTTCTCGGGCAGCCCCAGCGCCGTCGTGAACCGCTCATACTTCACTGCCGGCAGTTCGGGCAGTGCCCCCCTGACCTCGTCGACCCACGCAGGGTCGATGTGCAGCGGCGGCAGGTCCGGCTCCGGGAAGTAGCGGTAGTCGTGCGCGTGCTCCTTCGACCGCTGCGAGTAGGTCACGCCGCGCGCGGCGTCCCACCCCAGCGTCTCCTGCACGACCTGGCCACCCGCCTCCAGCACGCCGATCTGCCGCTCGATCTCGTACTCGCTGGCCTGCACCAGCGCGCGGAAGCTGTTCAGGTTCTTGATCTCCGTCCGCGTGCCCAACGTCTCGGAGCCGAGCGGTCGCACCGAGACGTTCGCCTCGAACCGCAGCACGCCCTTCTCCATGTCACCGGAGTTGACGCCCAGATACCGCAGTATCTCCCGGATCGCCGTCCCATAGGCCAGCGCCTCAGCAGTGGAGTGCATGTCCGGTTCCGACACGATCTCCAGCAGCGGCACGCCCGAGCGGTTGAAGTCGACAAGCGTGTACGCATCAGTCTCCTGCCAGATGGCCGGGTAGTGCTCGCTCTTGGCCGTGTCCTCCTCCATGTGCGCGCGCGTGATTCCGATCCGCACGGGTTCCCCACCCTCCGGCGTCACCTCAATCCACCCGGCAGTCGCCAGCGGGAAGTCATACTGGGATATCTGGTACCCCTTGGGCAGGTCCGGATAGAAGTAGTTCTTCCGCGCAAAGATCGAGCTCTCGTTGATCGTGCAGTTGAGCGCCAGGCCCACCATCATCGCCTGCGCCACGGCCTCCCTGTTGACCACCGGCATGGCACCAGGCAGCGCCGTACACACAGGACAGATCGCGCTGTTCGGCTCTGCCACCGTCGTGTCCACCACCGGACACCCGCAGAACATCTTCGACTTCGTCCTCAGTTCCGCGTGGATCTCCATGCCGATTACGGGTTCGTACGCGTCTCTAGTCATAGCTCATCCCCTCAACACCTGGCCTTGCCAGATGCCACTCCGTCGCTCCCTGGTACGCATCACCGATGCGGAAGACGGTCGGCTCACCCAGCGGCGGGCCAATGACCTGCATTCCCACCGGCAACCCTTCCGAGAACCCACACGGCACCGCTAGCGCGCACACCCCGCCAGGGTTCGCCGCCACCACGTGGATGTCCGACAGGTACATCTGGAGCGGGTCGTCGATCTTCTCGCCGATCTTGAACGCCGTCGTGGGGCAGACCGGCGCTATCAAGGCATCGACCTGCTCGAAGGCGCGCTCGAAGTCCTGGCGCAGCAAGGTGCGCACCCGTTGCGCACGCAGATAGTACGCGTCATAATAGCCGGCGGAGAGCGCGAAGGTGCCCAGCATGATCCGACGCTTCACCTCATCGCCGAAGCCGCGCTCCCGCGTCTGTAGATACCGGTCGATCACATCGGCGCCACCCTCGGGCAGGCTCAGCCCGTAGCGCACACCGTCGAACCGGGCCAGATTCGAGCTGGCCTCCGCCGTCAGGATCAAGTAGTAGATGGGAATCGCGTACTTGGTGTGCGGCAGCGAGACCGGCACCACCTCGGCGCCCAGATCCGCCAGCTGATCGATGGCGGCGCGCACCGCGCGATCCACACCGGGGTCGATGCCCAGCGCGAAGTACTCTTCCGGGATACCCAGCCTCACACCGCGCAGATCGCGATCCATACAGGCGGCGTAGTCCGGCACCGCCGCCGTGGTCGACGTGCTGTCCATCGGATCGTGGCCCGCGATCACCTCGGTGACCAGTGCCGCGTCGCGCACGTCGTGGGCGAAGGGCCCGATGCTGTCGAAGGACGATGCCAGCGCGATCAACCCATACCGCGAGACTCGCCCGTAGGTCGGCTTGAGCCCCGTCACACCGCAGAAGCCCGCCGGCATCCGCACCGATCCCCCGGTATCCTCGCCCAGCGAGAAGAGCCCCATGTCCGCCGCCACAGCCGCAGCGGAGCCGCCGCTCGAACCGCCCGGCACCCGCGCCAGGTCCCACGGATTGTGCGTGTTGAACAACGCCGAGTTCTCGCACGACGACCCCATGCCGAACTCGTCCATATTGTGCTTACCCACCAGCACGGCACCGGCTTCGCGCAGCCGCGAGATCGCCGTCGCGTCATACCGCGGCACATAGTCCTCCAGGATGGCGGACGAGCACGTCGTCCGCACCCCGTTGGTGGAAAGACAGTCCTTCACCCCATAGGGGATGCCGGTCAGTAAGGTCACGTCCTCCCCTGACCGCAACCGCGCATCGGCGGTCGCCGCCTCGGCCATCGCCTCGTCGTGACAGACCGTCACGTACGCACGCACCGCCGGGTCCACCTTCGCGATCCGGTCCAGTACCGCGCCGGTCAGCTCGACGGACGTGATCTTGCCCTCGCGCAGCAGATCGTGCGCCGCTCGTATCGTGAGACTGTGCAGGTCCATCCTCAGCCTCCCTCTCCGTCGGGCACATCCAGCACCACCGGCACCTTGACAAAGCCACCCAATCGCTGGGGCGCGTTCGCCAGCAGGTCCTCCCGCTCGAGTGTGGGTTGCACCACATCCTCGCGCAGCCGGTCCCGCCCCATTGGCGGCTGGTGGTACGCCGCTACGTCACTCACGTCCACCTCGCTGAGAAGATCGAAGTAGTCCACGATCCCGCTCAGCTGCTCGCTGAACATCGCGACCTCATCCTCCGTCAGCGCCAGGCGAATCAGATACCCGATGTGCCGCACTTGCTCGCGATCGATCAGCAAGCCTCGTTCCTCATCCATCATCACGCACCTCTTCCAGTCATGGGGAGGGATCCACCTACCACAGATGTCTAGGCGACTCTATCCCTTGTCCCCTGCTTCCTTTCCCTGCCCTCGCCGTTTCGCCCGCGCCACCCGGACGTGCACCTCAGCCAACTGCTTGGCTGCAACCGTCGCCGGCGACCGCATGGTCAGATCGCTGGCCTGCCGCGTCTTCGGAAAGGCGATCACATCGCGGATCGTGTCTGATCCCGCCAGGATCGCCACCAGCCGGTCGATACCCAGTGCCACACCACCGTGAGGCGGCGCCCCGTACTCGAACGCCTCCATCAGGTGCCCGAAGCTGGCCTCGGCTGTCTCGTCCGTATAGCCCAGCAGCGAGAGCACGCGCCGCTGAAGCGCCCGCTCGTGGATACGGATCGACCCCGACCCCAGCTCCCAGCCGTTGCAGACCAGGTCATAGCAGTCCGCGCGGACCGCGGCCGGATCACTCTCCAGACTATCCAGGTCCTCGACCTTGGGATGCGTGAACGGATGGTGTTCGGCGTCCCACCGCCGTTCCTCAGCGTCCCACTTGAGAAGCGGGAAGTCGACCACCCACGCCAGCGCCAGCTTCGTCGGATCATCCAGACCGAGCCGATGCCCTAGCTCGCGCCGAAGGCCGTCCAGCGCGGTGTGCACCACCTTGGTTTCACCCGCCACCACGAACAGGACGTCACCATCCTCTGCGTCGAAAGCCTGGATGATCGACCGCTGTTCCTCGTCCGTCATATGGCGCGCAAGGGGCGCCTTGAGCCCGCCGTCCACCACGTGGAACCAGATCACACCGGCGGCCCCGAGCTGACGGCTCAGCACCTGGAGCGTCTCCAGCTCTGAGAGGGACGCGTCGCCATAGCCTGAGACACGAAACCCCTTGATCGCGCCACCCTCGGCCGACACCTGGCGAAAAATGCGCACGTCGGTCGCGCCCAGCAGCTCGGCACAGTCCACGAAGGCCATCCCCCATCGCAGGTCCGGCTTGTCCGTCCCATAGAGCGACATCGCCTCTTCGTACGTCAGCCGTGGGAACGGCGTGACCACCTCGCGCTCCGGCTGAGCGCTCGTGATCGCTTGCACCACCACCGACTCCGCGAGCGCCAGCACGTCCTCCTGATCGACAAAGCTCATCTCCAGATCCAGCTGCGTGAACTCCGGCTGCCTGTCTGCCCGGAGATCCTCGTCGCGGAAACACCGTGCCACCTGGTAGTAGCGGTCCACCCCCGCCACCATCAGCAGCTGCTTCATCTGCTGCGGCGACTGCGGCAGCGCGTAGAACTCGCCCGGGTGAACGCGGCTCGGCACCAGATAGTCCCGCGCGCCCTCCGGCGTGCTCCGCCCTAGCACTGGCGTCTCCACCTCCACGAAACCGGCGTCATCGAGCCCGTCCCGCAGCGCCCGCGTCACGCCATGGCGCAGACGCAGGTTGCCCAGCATCTCGTCCCGCCGCAGGTCCAGGTAGCGGTAGCGTAGCCGCAGCGACTCATCCACCAACGGCGCATCTTCCACTGGGAAGGGCAACGGCGAGACTCTGTTGAGCACCTCGATCTCCGCCGCAGCGATCTCGACCGAACCCGTCGACAACGCCAGGTTCTCCGTACCTGCGGGACGCCGGCGCACGCTCCCTAGCACCGCCACCACACACTCATCCCGCAGAGTCTGCGCCACGTCTAGGGCAGCCTCGGAGATGGCGGGATCGGCCACGACCTGGACCACACCCTCACGGTCCCAGAGATCGAGGAAGACCACACGGCCATGGTCTCGGTGGCGGCGGACCCAGCCGGTGACCACGACGGACTGCCCCACCTCATCGCTCTGCAGCTTCCCACATCTGTGCGTTCGCTTCATCATGCTTCCCCTTCCTTGATCAGGCCAAGAAAAAAGCCACGGGCGCTTGCGCGGACCCGTGGCTTGGGGTGCGGAACGAAAAAGCCACGGGCAGCGCGTGCGCCCGTGGCTTGGATCGACCTATCTGTCTGTGCTAGGGCAGATCCTCCCACAGGCGCACGCCGGGATTATCGTTCTGCTGCTGATTCAGATTCTGAACCTTGAACAACATCGCCTGGCTTCTCCTGTGAGAGCGTGGCTCCTCAGCCACCTATCCCTTGACTACACTGATTATACGGAACGGTCCCCGAATGTCAAGAACCTCAGTCTGGCGGGTGGGCCAAAGGAAAGGGGCTACATCCAGGGTTCGCCACGGACGCCCACCACAGACCTAACCACACACCTGGCAAACAGAGAGGAGGGAGCCTTTCGGCCCCCTCCTCCTCACCATCGTCCGCTACTGAATGTGCGTCACGGTCCGAGCGCTACGCCAGAGTTGCGCCAGTTGATAGTACTCCCGCATCTCTCGGCTGAACACATGGACGATCACGCTGTTGTAGTCGATCAGAATCCATCCTGCGTCGGAGTTGCCCTCGACGCTCTTGGCCAGGAGATCGACATCTTCCTTCTTCATTTGCTCACGGATCGCGCCCTGTAGCGCGCTGAGGTGACGGAGACTGTTCGCCGTGCAAAGCACGAAGTAGTCGGCAATCGTCGTCACGTCCGTGAGATCCAGTATCAGTACATCCTCTCCCAAACCATCGACGATGATCTCGACAATCCGGTTAGCCAGATCTAAGCTCTCCACCCAGCCTCCTCAATTGCGTGCTCGGGAAGCCGGTTGTCGGGCCTCCTCATCGAGCACCTACGGTACCATCAACACCATCTGGACACGTGTTGTCTCAGATCGCTCGTTGTCCTGCATGCTCACGGTCAATCGGCTGCTGTCCATCTGCATATTCAACGTCGCCAGATGTCCCATCAGGGTGGGCTTTCCCAATCCCTCCCAACCCAGCGCGATTAGCTCCGTCTCCACGAACTCCAGGGTCTCGGCGACCATGCCGGGGACCACGTAGACGTAGGTGTCGTTCGCTTCCGAGATATCGAAGTCGCTGGCCTCGGGGTGGACCACCAACAGCTCCGGGAACTGCTCCGCGGGGGTCAGCGTCGCCGAGGGGGCCTCGTCGACGACCTCATCCCCACCATCACCACCGGTCTCCTCGTCGATCGTGCCGCCATTCGAGACGGGGGCCGATGTAGCTGCGGGCTCATCCGCGTTCCCACCACCACAGGCGACCAGGAGCATCGAGACCGCAGTCAATACACCCAGGATCAGCAACAGCACGCGCTTCCGTTCCATGACTCTCCTCCTACCGTCGGGACTGGGACTGAATGGGAGCATGATAACACAACCGAAGGAGGAATGTCAACAAAACCGCCTCCGATTGTCACTTCCGCGCGCACGCGGGTACGGCGCTTGCGCTAGACAGGCTTGCTGAGGAACGCGAGCAGGACGTCTACGGCGTGTTCGACGTCGGCCGCATCCACCATCTCCGCCGTGCTATGGACATAGCGGCACGGCACGCTCAGACAGCCGCTGGGCACACCGCTGCGGGTCAGCTGCATCGCCGCCGCATCGGTGGTGCCGCCCACCAGTATCTCCATCTGGTAAGGCGAGCCAACCTCTTCGGCAGCCGCCACCAGACCGTCGCGGACCAAGGGATGCGCGATCATACCCGAGTCCTTGACCTTGACCGCAGGGCCCTTGCCCAGGCTGACGTCCATCGGCAGAGACTTGGGCATATCGCCGGTGGCGGTCACGTCGATGGAGACGGCCAGGTCCGGGTCGATGCGGAACGCCGAGGTCCTCGCACCCACCAGACCGACCTCCTCCTGCGTGGTGAAGGCGAAATAGACATCATTGGGCGAGCTCTCCAGACGGCGCAAGATCTCCACCAGGATGTAGCACCCCACGCGGTCGTCCATGGCCTTGCTCACCAGCCGCGTGCCCTGCTGGGCCAACGGCCCCACGAAGACGCCGGTGTCGCCGACGTGGACCGGGCAATCGTCCCGGCTCGTGGCGCCCACGTCGACGTAGAGATTGCGCAGGCCGGGCAGCTTGGGTGGGTCCATACGCTCGAGGTAGATCACGCCGGTGCATACATCTGAGCCGATGTGGAACACCACGCGCTGTCCGACGTGGGAGAGCGCGCGCACCCCGCCCAGCGAGGTGAAGCGCACAAATCCACTCTCCTCGACGTGGGTTGCGATGACGCCGATCTCGTCCATGTGCGCGGCCAGGATGACCTTCTTCGGGACCTCTCCGGCACCCTTGCGTAGAGCGATCAAACTACCGAGCGTGTCCACCCGCACCTCATCCGCGTGGGGTTCCACCGCCTCGAGTAGGACGTCCCGGATGGCGTCCTCGTAGCCCGACGGCCCAAAGGTCTGAGTCAGTGTATCGAGTAGTTTCAGGTCCAAGTTGGTCTCCCTGGTTGTGCACGGCTCGTGGACGGCCTATCGCGCGTCGAGCCCTCTGATCCTGCCCCTCTGAACTGCGGAGCGTGGGGCCTCAGTGGCCAGACGCCGGATGCCGGCATCGGCCAGATCCCTTGTCGCAGCGAGGTCGCTCACACGGAGCAACGACGCCGGGCCGTGGATGTAGCGACACGGCACCGCCAACGTGATGGCGGGGATGCCCGCCCTAGCGCGATGGACCGCACCCGAGTCGGTGCCGCCAATACCCGGTTGCTTGAACTGGTACGCGATCCCGGCTTCGTCGGCCACGCGCACAAAATGGCGCAGCAGCCGCGGCGGGGTGATGTAGGAGCGGTCCATCACGCTGATCGCCGTGCCCTTGCCCAGGGCCGTGGTGGGGCTCACGTCCTCATCCTCCTTGGGCATATCATCGGCCAGCGTGCCCTCCAACGTGATGCCGAAGTCGGGGTTCTCGGCGTAGGCGGCCACTGCCGCGCCGCGCAACCCCACCTCCTCCTGCACCGTGAAGGCACCGATCACGTCAAACGGATACGGGTCGCCTCGCAGCAGCTCGGTGAGGATGGCACAGCCGGCGCGGTCATCGAACGCCTTGCCGATGCAGCTCTGTCCAACACGCCGGAAGCGGGTGGCGAAGACGATGGGCGTGCCCACGGGGGCGACCCCCTCAACCCCATCCTTGCTCTTGGCGCCGATATCCACGGCCAATTGGCTGATCCGTGGCGCTCTCGCCAAGCCGCTCGCCCGGTGGATGGCCTGAAGGCCAATCACGCCGGGCAGGCTCTTCTTGCCGACCAGCACGGTGAGGCCCGGCAGCAGCCGGTCGGAGATGCCGCCGACGCTGTGCACCTTCAACGTGCCGTCGCTGTTGTGCCCGATCACCATCAGGCCCACCTCGTCCATGTGGGCTGTGATCATCACGCGCAACGGGGACGCACCAGTGCCGGCCTTGTGGGCGATCAGGTTGCCCATCGCGTCGACCCGCATGGCGTCCACGTGGTCGGTCAGCAACGGGCGCAACGTCTTGCGGACCTCGATCTCGGCGCCGGAGATGCCTGGGGCGTTGGAGAGGGCTTCAAGATGGTTGATGAGGTCGCTCATGCGGTCACGTCCTTGGTGGCCTCTGCACCCGAGCCGTCGGGCCCACCGTCTGCGATGGTCATGGCATCTTCCCAACTGGGCCGGTAGTCAGCCGGCAGTCGCGTCACAAAGCCCGTCAGCAGCCGACCGGTGCGCTCGATGTCCTTCAGCTGGACCGTCTCCACCGGCTGGTGCATATAGCGCAGCGGCAGCGAGATCAGGCCACACGGGATGCCCTCGCGAGCCACCTGGATACCCCAGGCGTCCGTGCCGCTCGAGCCCGGCAGCGGCTCGAGCGTGGTCGGCACCTCGTCGGCCTCGGCCGCCTCGCCCAGGCGCTTAGCCAGGTCGGGGTGGATGTTCGGGCCGACCCCAATCGTGGGCCCCTTGTCCAATTCGAAGACGCCGGGATCGCTGTCATTGTACTGCGTCGCAAACGTCACATCCAACGCCACCGCGATGTCGGGCGCGATGCCATAGGCGCTGGTGATGGCGCCCTTGAGCCCCACCTCCTCCTGCACCGTGGCCACGGCGTAAAAGTCCCACGCGTGGGTGCGGCCGTGCAATGCCTCCAGCGCCAGCGTGAGCGCCGCGACGCATGCGCGGTTGTCCATCGCCTTGCCCGCCGCGCGTCCGTTCTTCAGGGCCGCCACGGTCTGGCGCACCGTGATGTGATCGCCCACGCGCACCTGCGCCTTGACCTCGTCCTCGGAGAGACCGACATCGACGAAGAGCTCGTGCCACGGCAGCACCTTCTGGCGTTCCGCCGCCGGCAGGACGTGTGGGGGACGACTGCCGATGAGACCCGGCAAGTCCGCGCGCCCGTGGACGGTGACCTCGAGCCCCAGCAGCACCCGGCGATCTACCCCGCCCAGGCTGTGCACGCGCAGGAACTCGCGCTCGATCCCGGTGACGATCAGACCGATCTCATCCATGTGTGCGGCAGCCATCACGGCGCGACGTCCCCCGGTTGCGGCGGCCTCACCACCTGATTCCGTGCCGCGCTGGAGCGCGATCAGGTTCCCCATCGCATCGACGTGAAGCTCGTCGGCATAGGGCTGCCAGAGACCCTGCAGCGCGCTGCAGACCGTGCTTTCGCGTCCGGCGGGCCCGGGCGCGTTGGAGAGCGTCTTGAGCAGTTCCAGTGTGTCCAATCGGTACCTCGTGCTAGGGTGTGATGGCCGTCGTGGCCGTGAGCGTCGGCGTCGCCGTCAGGGTCGGCGTCGGCGTGAGGGTCCACGTAGCGGTGGGCGTCGGCGTGGACGTCTCCGTCGGCGCCCCCGTTGTCGCCGTGGGGGTCGGGGTGAATGTAGCCGTTGCCGGCGCCGGTGTCTCGGTCAACGTCGGGGACGCGGTCAGGGTCGGCGACGGTGTCAGCGTGATCGTCGGCGTGGGTGTGGGTGTCGGCGTCGACGTCTGCGTAGGTGTCTGCGTCGGCGTTGGCGTCTCCGTCGGAGTCGGCGTCGGTGTCCGCGTCGGTGGGAACCACTGGGTCGGCGTTGGCTGCAGCGTCTTGTCCGGTGTGCCGGTGCCGGGACCGACCTCGAATGGGGTCGCGGTGGCATCGGGCACGGCTGTGTCCGTCGCCGTGGGCACCGGCGTGGGTGTGGGTGAGGAAGGACGGATCGCCAGAGACACGAAACCCAGGCAGTAGCAGGGGATCGTGGCGATAATGATGGCGATCAGGACCGTGTAGATGGGTTTCTGAGCGCGAAGTCTCTCCATCATGGCAGTCTTCACAGCCTCACGGGTGGGTGTTCTCTGGGCGACTGAACGAGCCGGATGATAGCAGCGAACAAGGCCTCGTCAACGGGCCGACGTCTGCCGCCTGCGTTTCCACATCTCGCCGTTTCAACGTTGTGACGCGCAAACGTTCAAACGCCCCAACGCACCTCTATCCCTGGAGCGTCTCCGCATCGTCGATGATATGACGTCCGGCAGCCACCTCATCCACCGAATGGATAGCGCCGCCCATCTCCTCGATCAACTCGGCGACGACCTCATAGTCAACACGTTCGCCCTCGATCGTGATCTTAGCGTTCTCCACCTTGCGGTCCATCTCGTAGATGCTGATGTTCACCGCCGAGATGCCGTCAAGGTCACTGAGTTGGTCGGCCAGATCGATGATGCTGGGGTCATGTGGCTTCAGCGTGTCCAATACCAGTCTGCGAATCCTGCCCATAGCGCCTTCAGTCTCCTTGATGTATGGATACGTGACAAACGAAAAGACCCGATGGGTCGACACGGGTGCCCGGTGCCCAACCAAGGGATGGGACCGGACGGACTACTCCCAGCGGTGCCGACAAGCCTATCGAGTCTTCATAGGTCACGGTGTAGCCGCATCATAGTACGAAACGTCCAGGCGACAAGTTTCCCCAACAACGAATCAGCCGTCCGGCTGATGGCCGGGCGGCTGAACGCTACCGTGTGGCTGCGGAACCGTCGCTACAGGGCGACGACGTTGCTTGCCTGCAGACCCTTGTCGGTCTCCTCAAGCGTGAACTCCACCTGCTGGCCTTCGACCAGCTTGCGGAAACCATCGGCCTGGATCGCCGAGTAGTGGACGAAGACGTCCTCTTCGGTCTCACGTGAGATGAATCCATAGCCCTTTGCCGCATTGAACCACTTCACAACACCAACTTCCCGTTCGCTCATCGCAGTATACTTCCTTTCAGATACGCGTGATTTGGGACGAGCCCTGGCTACGCACCGTGCGCGCCTCCAGCATGGAAAACGCCCGGATTCAGTGGAAGCAAATCCAGGCGCGAGGTCCATCACAGGAACTGCTCCATCCCGCTACGGATTTATACCACTGATGCGTTTCCTGTCAACTCCAACGCGTTGACGTGGTGTGTCAACTCGCGCGGTCTGCTGTATAATACCAGATGAACATCAATCTTATCCAAGCCGGAGTCCAGACGCATGGATGATACCGAGCTTCGCCGCCACCTCACCGAAGGCCGCACCATCGCCGTGGTCGGCATGTCGCGCAGTCCCGCGAAGGCCGCACACCGCGTGCCTGCCTTCCTGATCCGCGCCGGCTATGACGTAGTCCCGGTCAACCCCTTCGCCGACGAAATCCTTGACCGGCCCTGTCACGCCGGCCTCGCCGACGTGCCGGGACACATCGACATCGTCGACGTCTTCCGCCCGTCTGACGATGCCCTCGCCGTGGTCGAGGACGCCGTGCGACGCCGGCAGGAGCGCGGCGACGTGCGCCTCATTTGGCTCCAGCTGGGTATCGCCAACGAGCACGCTCGGGAGCTGGCGGCTGAGGCCGGCATCCCCTTCATCCAGGATCGCTGTATGGCCGTGGAGATTCCCCGTCTCTTCCCTGACGGGGTTCCGTCGTAGGGATGGCGCGCGTGGCGCGCCGTGGTATCGTTGGATTGCACAGAATGACCACTAGTGTGGGGAGGTTCGTCGATGACTGGTAAGGAACTGCTCTTCAGCGCGCTCAGACACGAGCGCATCGAGGCCACGCCCTGGGTGCCCTTCGCGGGCATCCACGCGGGCAAGCTCCAGGGTTACACGTCGGCCGAGGTGCTCACCGATGGCGACAAGCTCTTGGAATCGCTTCTGGCCGTCAATCGCACCTACGGGCCCGACGGGCAGCCCGTGATCTTCGACCTGCAGATCGAGGCGGAGATCCTCGGCTGTGGCCTGGTCTGGACCGACAAGGCGCCGCCTACCGTGACCGAACACCCACTGGCAACGGACCGGACGGTCCCGGGCGTGCTGCCGGGGCCCGATGACGGTCGACTGCCCATGGTGCTTGACGTGATGCGCCGGATGAAGGCCGAGGTGGGCGACACCACCGCGCTCTACGGCCTGGTCACCGGCATCTTCACCCTGGCCTCGCACCTGCGCGGCACCGAGATCTTCATGGATATGTTCGACCACCCCGAGTTCCTCCGCGACCTAATCGCGTACGCGCTCGAGGTAGCCAAGCGGATGGCCGAGATGTACATCGACGCCGGGATGGACGTGATCGCCATCGTTGATCCCCTGGTCTCCCAGATATCGCCGCGGCACTTCAAGAAGCTGCTCCTCGAGGCCTACACTGACTTCTTCGCCTTCGTGCGTGCCAAGGGCGTCTTCTCCTCCTTCTTTGTCTGCGGCGACGCGACCAAGAACATCGACGTGATGTGCCAGACCGGCCCCGACTCCATCTCCATCGACGAGAACATCGACCTGGCCGGCGCCAAGGAGATCACCGACCGCTATGACATCACGATCGGTGGCAACATCCCGCTGACCACGGCCATGCTGCTGGGCACCCAGCAGGACAACATGAAGTTCGTGGTCGATCTGCTGGACCGCATCTCGCCCAAGGCCGACGACGGCACCCCGGGTATCGCCCGCAACTTCATCCTGGCGCCTGGGTGCGATATGCCCTACGACGTGCCCATCGAGAACGCCGTGGGCGTGCTCCAGGCCGTGCGCGACCCCGAGTCGACCCGCGCCATGCTCACCAACTACCAGGCCGCGACTTACGACCTGGACGCCGTCGTGCTGCCCGACTACCTGCACCTGGACAAGCCGCTGGTGGAGGTCTTCACGCTTGACTCGGACACCTGCGCGGCCTGCGGGTATATGCGCGATGCCGCCATCCGCGCCACCTCGGAGCTGGGCGACACCGTCGAGATGGTCGAGTACAAGTTCACCGAGCGCGAGAACGTGGCCCGCATGATGAAGCTGGGCGTCAAGAACCTGCCCAGCATGTACATCAACGGCGAGCTGGTCTACTCGTCCATCATCCCCAGCAACCGGGAGTTGGTGGATGAGATCGGCAAACATGTGGAGGAAGAGGGATAGGGAACAGGGACCGACGCTGGCGCTGCGACCCAGGTCACACGTGACGAGTCATGGATCACAGACCCCGACGCGCCAGTCTCTGATCACTCTTCACTGATCACTATGCAACTACACATCGTCGGTGGATTCCTTGGCAGCGGCAAGACCACGGCCATCATCGGCGCCGCAAAGGCGCTGATGGCACGCGGAGAGCGCGTGGGCGTGGTGACCAACGACCAGGGCCGCTACCTGGTCGACACAGCCTTCTTCCAGGCCGCCAGCGTGCCCGCGGTCGAGGTGACCGGCGGCTGCTTCTGCTGCAACTACAGCGACCTCGAGGCGCAGCTCGCACAGCTCAAGGAGACCGCGCGGCCCGACGTGATCTTCGCGGAGAGCGTTGGCTCGTGCACCGACATCGTCGCCACCGTGGTCAAGCCCCTCCAGACGCTGAACAGCGCCGAGGTGGGCGAGCCGGCCAGTTTCTCAGTCTTCGCCGACGCCCGCCTGCTCCGGCGCCGGCTGCTGGACCTGCCCATGCCGTTCAGCGACGACGTGGTCTACCTCTTCGATCAGCAGATTGACGAGGCCGGCGCGCTGGTCGTCAACAAGCGGGATCTTCTCTCGCCGGAGCAGCTCGCCGAGACGGTCTCGCTGGTAGGTGCGCGCTATCCGGGGCGCCACGTGCGGCTCCAGAACTCGCTCCTGGATGACGAGGTCGCCGGCTGGCTGGCCGACCTGGAATCGGGCATCGCGGCGCCGCCGGCGGAGGCGTTGGATATCGACTATGATCGCTACGGTGCCGGCGAAGCCGAGCTGGCCTGGCTCGACCAGCGCCTCAGCTTCACCGTGCCCGCGGGCCAGGGCCGGGCCGTCGTGCTCGCCTTCCTGACGGAGGTGCGGACAGCGCTGGAACATCGCGGCGCCGCCATCGGCCACCTGAAGGTCATGGTCAGCGCCGGCGACTCGCAGACCAAGGTCAGCTTCCCCACCCTGGCCACCGAGGGCTGGCATGACGCCGTGCCCAGCCTCCCCGGCACCGAGGTCGAGCTGCTGCTCAACGCGCGCGTCCAGATGGACGCCGAGGCGCTGCGTGACCTGGTAGCGGTCGCCGTAGCTGGGGCTGGGTCGGACGACGTGACCGTGGTCGGGGCCGATCTGGCCTACTTCCACCCGAAGTTCCCAAATCCCACGCATCGTCTACAATGAGATGGTGCGCCGAAAGCGAGGCGCGGCGTCCGTGTCTGTCGTTTGGCATTGGCCCATTGTCCCGTATAATGGCGAACCAATGCTGGTAGATAGCAAGCACATCGGCTGTTAGGGAGGATGCAGTATGGCCAACAGGATTGAGACGATTCGTGAAGGCATTATGGACGGTGATATGCACCTGGTTGCGGCCGAGGTGCAGGCGGCTCTCGATGAGGGCACAACGGCCGGCGCTCTGCTCAACGAGGGCTTGGTAGAGGCCATGGCCGAGGTCGGTCGCCTCTTCGAGGAGGGCGAGTACTTCGTCCCCGAGATGCTCATCGCGGCTCGCGCGATGAAGGCCGGTCTGGCCATCCTCAAGCCGAAGCTGGTGGCCGAGGATATCGAGCCCATCGGCAAGGTCGCCGCCGGCACCGTCAAGGGAGACCTGCACGACATCGGCAAGAACCTGGTCTGCATGATGATGGAGGGCGCCGGGTTCGAGATCATCGACCTGGGCACCGACGTCACGCCGGAGCAGTTCGTTGGAGCGGTCACGGACAAAGGCGCCGACGTGATCTGCATGTCCGCGCTGCTCACCACGACCATGCCCAATATGAAGAACACGGTCGAGGCGCTCACCGAGGCCGGCATCCGCGACGCGGTCAAGGTCATGATCGGCGGGGCGCCTGTCACCCAGGCGTATGCCGACGAGATCGGCGCCGACGGCTATGCCCCCGACGCCAGCCGAGCCGCCACCCTGGCCAAGGAACTCATC
>Ga0180436_10002425_pt1 | contig 17714 bp, 15 predicted proteins | sample SS_ome_2_FD_132434 | JGI IMG/M metagenome (GOLD analysis project Ga0180436, IMG submission 132434) | Hypersaline lake sediment archaeal communities from the Salton Sea, California, USA - SS_3_S_2 metaG | ecosystem: Environmental > Aquatic > Non-marine Saline and Alkaline > Hypersaline >...
GATCCAGGCCCAGACGGTGCTCGATATGCGGCTGCAGCGCCTGACCGGTCTCGAGCGGGAAAAAATAGCGCGTGATTATAAAGAGATTCTCGTGGAAATCAAGAGACTTACCGCTATTCTCAACGATGAGAAACTGGTGATGAACATCATCAAGGAAGAGTTTCTCGAGATCAGGGAGCAGTACGGGGACGAGCGCAAAACAGAAATCATCGACGCGGTGGACGAAATCCTGCCCGAAGACCTGATCGCCCCGGAAGACATGGCGGTTACCGTCACCCATAGCGGCTATATCAAGCGCAACCCGGTCAACCTGTATCGGTCTCAACACCGAGGCGGCAAAGGGGTAAAAGGGGTGAGCAATATCGAAAAGGATTTTGTGTCAAACCTCTATGTTGCGTCGACGCTCGATACCTTCCTGTTCTTTACCAACTACGGCAAGGTTTTCTGGCGCAAGGTCTATCAACTGCCGCTGGTGGGTAGAACCGCCCGCGGCAAGGCCATCGTCAACCTGCTTGAACTGACCGAAGGTGAAAAGGTGGCCGCTATCCTGCCGGTTTCGAACTTCGAGGATGAGTACGACTCAAAAACCATTCTCATGGCAACCAAATACGGGCGTGTCAAGAAAACCAGCCTGAAGGAATTCAGCCGCCCGCTGCGCAAGGGAAAACGCGCGCTGACGATCAATGAAGGCGATGAAATCATAACCGCCCGCCTGCTGTGTGGAAACGATACTGTCTTCATGATCTCCAAAAACGGCATGTCGATCAGGTTCCACGAGTCGGACGTCAGGACGATGGGGAGAACGGCAGCCGGTGTCCGCGGAATCACGCTGAAGGGGGATGACTATGTCGTCGGTGCAAACGTCCTGGGCGAAGACAGTACCAAAACGATTCTCACCGTTACGCAAAACGGCTACGGCAAGCGCAGCCAGGCCGGCGACTACCGCATCCAGAAGCGCGGCGGCAAAGGCATCATCGCGATCAAGGCCAGTGATCGAAATGGCGATGTCATCGGCGCGAAGGTGGTCGATGACGACTATGAAGTGATTCTCATTGCCGATACCGGGAAAATGATCCGGATGCCGCTGGGTACGGTTCGGGTTATCGGACGAACGACGCAGGGGGTGAAACTGATCAACCTCGAAGAGAACGAGAAGGTTGTGGGTATGGATGTGGTCGAGATAGATCAGTCCGAAGCGGAAGAAATTGGAGCTGATACGACAGATGCATAAGATCGGAGTCATCGGGGCCGGGTCCTGGGGTACGTCCCTGGCGCTTTTACTGGCAGGCAAATCTCTGGAGGTGAGCCTCTGGGGTCACCGCGCCGGCCATGTCAAGGCGTTGCAGAACGATCGGGAAAACCGGGCCTATCTGCCCGGTTTCCCTTTTCCAGAAACGATATATCCAACGACGTCTATCGAGCAGGCGGTGGCCGATGCCGATGTGGTGCTGATGGTGGTTCCATCCCACGGTTACCGCGCGGTGTTCAAACAGGTTGCAGCCTGTGCTCCGGGCGGAGCGGTCTTTGTGTCGGCGACAAAAGGCATAGAAAATGATTCGCTGAAAACGATGACCCAGGTCATGGCGGAATGTTGTGCCGACGAGAACAGACCCCCTGCCTCGCTGGCCGTGTTGACCGGCCCCTCTTTTGCCCGGGAGGTCGCCCAATGCGTACCGACGGCCGTTACGATCGGATGCGGTGAATCACAGGCCGCCCGGCGGCTGCAGAAACTGTTCAGTGCGTCATTTTTCCGGGTGTATACGAGCACTGACGTCGTCGGCCTGGAGATCAGTGCCGCCCTGAAAAACATCATTGCGGTGGCAGCCGGCATCTGTGACGGGCTGGAATTCGGCACCAACGCTCGGGCCGCGCTGATAACCAGGGGACTTGCTGAGATGACCAGGCTCGGGATAAAGCTCGGCGCTGAGCAGCAGACGTTTTTCGGCCTCAGCGGTCTGGGCGACCTGGTTTTGACCTGTACCGGCGCCTTGAGCAGAAATCGGCATGTCGGGATAGAACTCGGCAGGGGTAAGACGCTCGATGAGGTACTCTCATCCATGTCGATGGTCGCCGAAGGCGTAAAAACGACGAAGTCGGTCTACGATATGGCGGAGGAATTAAAGGTTGATATGCCGATTCTGGAGCAGGTCCACCAGGTCCTGTATTACAACAAGGACTGCCGCACGGCTGTCGGCGACCTGCTCGGCCGGGCGTTGAAACCGGAAAACGAATAGGGGTAACACAACCGCTATTTCGACCAGTCGTCGTCTTCGAACTCGCTGTGATCCGGTTGTTGCGGCATTTCCTCGAAAATCCGTTGTTCGAGCCACTTCATGACCTTGTCGAATTCCGAACTGAGCTCGGCAAGCACTTTTCCCCGGTGGCTTACCTTGTTTTTCTCTTCCACGCTGAGTTCCGCGAATGTCTTTTTCAGCGGCTCGTAGTAGAAGAGCGGGTCGTATCCGAAGCCGCTGGTACCCCGCGGCTCGTTGAGAATGGTGCCGTCGCAGCTCGCCTCATACGTCAATGCCGGCCCGGACGGAACGGCGATTGAAAGTACACAGACAAAGGAAGCTTTCCGGTTCGCCTCCCCTCTCATTTCTTCGAGCAGTTTTTGACAATTATCCCTATCGGATGCCGCTTCACCGGCATAGCGGGCCGAGTAAACCCCGGGGGCGCCTGCCAGCGCTTCGACCACGAGGCCGGAGTCATCGGCGATTGCGGGAAGCCCGAGGACTTTGGCGTAGTGGTGCGCTTTTTTATACGCATTTTCGTCAAACGTCGAACCGTCTTCAATCGCCTCCGGGAGGGAGCCGAAGTCGGCAAGACTCTTAACGGTTACCGGAAAACCAGATATCAACTGTTTGAATTCTTTTACTTTATTCTGGTTTGTCGTTGCCAGGACCACGAGGTTGAACATGTTTTTTCCTTTCTTTTCGTAATTGCTTCTTCAAGCGGTTGTCGTAACGTTCCTGCTCACTGTAGATACAGCCGCAATAGCTCTGCCGGTAGAGGTCGCAGGCAATTGACTCATCGATCCCCTGCTGCCAGCCGATCCTGAAGTCACGGTAGAGAAACGGGACAGACTCCTCCTCGGCGGCCTGTTCCGCCTGTTTCTTGATGAGTGAGTGATTCTGGTATTTACTGTACAGCAGCGTTGACGTGAATCCCTGGTGGTTATTTTCTGCAGCTATTTTGGCCGTCTGTCCGAGCCTCATCCGATAACAATACCCGCAGCGGACGTTCTCCTTGAACACGACCTGCCTTAAAAACTGTTTGAGCCCGTAGTCACGGTCGACATGATACGTGTATTGTCGGCTTTCGGCGAGATCCACAAACGTATTCAGCCGTTTCCTGAATTCCCGGTATGGGTGAATATTGGGGTTGTAGAAGTAGCAGCTATAGTCTACCCCCTCCGCCGATAACACCGATGCGGGGTACATCAGGCAGGGGGCGCAGCACACGTGGATCAGTACAGACATCAGATTTTGTATTTCTTGGGATCGATACCGTACTGATGAATCTTATAGTTGATAATCCGCAGGCTGGTATCGAGAAAGTTAGCCGTTTTGGTCTGGTTACCGTTATTTTTTTTCAGCGCATCAATAATAAGCTCTTTCTCGAAATTTTCCACTGCCGTGGAAAAGGACAGCGGTTTGCCGCTTGATGAATGCTCTGATGCCTGCAGGGTCGGCGGCAGGTGGATGCCTTTGATCGCATCGCCGTCTGCTATGAGAACCGCACGCTCGATACAGTTCTGCAACTCCCTGACGTTTCCAGGCCAGTGATATTGGATGAGCAGATCGATGGCGGACGTCGATATCCGGTTGATCTGCTTACCGTTTTCACGAGAGAACTTCTCCAGGAAAAATTCTGCCAGAAGCAGAACGTCGGTTCTGCGCTCCCGCAGCGGCGGCATATAAACGGGAAATACATTGAGGCGATAATAGAGGTCCTCCCTGAATGAACCGTCGGAGACCGCTTGCTCGAGGTCCTTGTTGGTGGCGGCAACCAGACGCACATCACAGGAGATTGAGCTGGTTGATCCGAGACGCTGGAAGGAGCGTTCCTGGACGACGTTTAACAACTTAACCTGGACCGAGTGGGAAATTTCACCGATTTCATCGAGGAAAAGCGTGCCCCCTTCGGCGTGTTCAAAGCGCCCGATTTTACGTTCGTTCGCACCGGTAAAGGCGCCTTTCTCATGTCCGAACAGTTCGCTTTCGAGCAGGGTTTCCGGCAGCGCCGAACAGTTTACCACAACAAAGGGGTTATCTTTACGCTTGCCGTTGTAGTGCAGCGCTTTTGCAACCAGTGTTTTCCCGGTTCCGGACTCGCCGCGCAACAATACGGTGGCGTTTGAGTCGACGACGCGGTGAACCATTTCAAAGACATCCTGCATGCGGCTCGAGTTGCCGATGATGTCGTTGATACGGTTTTTTTCAGACAGCTCTCGTTTGAGTTTGAGGTTTTCCGTGCGCAGGTGGTCCTTTTCCCGGTTTACGATCTGGACCCTCTGCACGGTCTGGGCGACGATACTGGAAAGGACAGTTAAAAACTGCAGGTCATCGTTTGCCTGGGCGCCAAATCCGTCACGGTAAACCCGATCAACGCTCAGCGCGCCTATCACCTGTTTTCCGTCTTTTATCGGAACACAGAGAAATGACAGATCCTTATCGCTGATATCGCCTCGGGACCGTGTCCGGTTCAAAAAAAGCGGTTCATCGGCAATGTGGGGAACGATTATCGGCTCACCCGACGCGACGACTCGGCCGGTAATCCCTTCCCCGATCTTGTATTTACCACGTTTTCTCCCCTCTGCAGTGATGCCGTGGGCGACTTCAATTTCCAGCTTGCCGGTGATTGGGTTGACAATCGTGACGGTGCCGTTCTCCATTTTTTTATATTCGGAAAGCAATGCCATGGCTTTTTCGAGGCATTCACTTAACACAAATGACGAAGCAAGTTCTTTGGTAATTTCATAAAGACATGTTAAGTCTTGGAGTTGACTGTCAGTTTCGTGGTTTGTGGTCATCTGGCACTCGAAGGAAAAATAAAAGATAAAATTGCAAAAATGTGTTTTTGTAAATGTTTTTTGTTACAAAATTGTACCATACATGAGTTTGGCCGCGATCGCAACGACATATTTCCGATACGCATTTCGTACGCCCTCGACTGGATTCTTAATCCGGGAAATTATAATCCAGGAGCTTTGGAGCTGAGACATTCAGGTTATTGACAGATGAATGACGAGATGGTACAAGAAAAAGCCTTTGGAGGGATGGCCGAGTGGTTTAAGGCGGCGGTCTTGAAAACCGTTGTACGAAAGTACCGTGGGTTCGAATCCTACTCCCTCCGCCAGAAAGAGCTATAAGGAGAGATGACCGAGCTGGCCGATGGTGCTCGCCTGCTAAGCGAGTGTGGGGATAATACTCCACCGAGGGTTCGAATCCCTCTCTCTCCGCCATCGCTAAAGCCCTGGCTGGTTACCTGCAGCCAGGGCTTTTTTTACAGCTTTTCTCCGGGTTTTGCCGGGTACAGCGTTGTCCTAAAACCCCCATAGCAGCGAGCGTTTCACCCACCCTTCCAAGCCGCTGTCGTGTTTTACATGGGCCCAGCCGTTCTGTTGTTTGATGGTTTTGAAAACGACGCCGTAATATGCCTTCCCGACTACTTTGTACTTTGTACTGGGGCCACTCCTGATGTTGACCTTTTTGTCCTGGTTTTTATGAACTTTAACAATCATATGACCGGTTCGGGCGGTAAGCTTTTTATACAGCCAGCCGGTATCTCCCTCGAAGTCTTCGACTTTTACCCAGCTCCCCTGCTCTTTCAGAACTTTCAACGGAAACCCGCTGCCGTATTTCCATTTTACCGAATACTTGGTACCGGGTCCTGAACGCAGGTTTACATTGTCCCCTACTACGCTCACCATTTTTGCCAGTGCACTGGTAGATATCGCAATAATGGATAGAATCAGTAAGCAGCTTACGGTGAATTTCTTAATCATATCAGCACGTCTATGTCGTTTAAGTTTAAAGATGATTGTGAAAATTTTTGTGGCCGAACTCTGCGGTGCGGGTGTCAATTTCCATCTCTACATATCTGTTGTGTCGGCGGAAAAACATTTCAGCATAAATTGACGGCGCGGTTTGGGTTTGAATTAAAATCCTCCGTTATCAGGACTACCTGAAGGTTATTCTCTCTGCGTAACCATACTGATGATGCGTTCGAGGTCGTCATAGGAGTAATATGCGATTTCGATTTTTCCCCTGCTGCCGTTCTGGGAAATAGAAACCTGTGAGCTGAGTCTGTTGGTTAATTGATTCTCGAAGGATTTACAAACGGATTTAGAAAACTCCCGCTCCTTCTTCCGTGGCGGTGCTTTTTGAGCTGCCGGTTTGGTTCTGCTCCTGACAAGCTGCTCGGTCTGTCGCACGGAGAGCTGTTTTTCGACAACGAGATCTCTGACCTCCTTCATGGTTGCAGGAGAATTACTGAGCCCAAGCAGGGAGCGCGCATGGCCCTCGGTAAGTGATCCTGAGAGCAGGTCCTCCTTGAGGTATTCAGGCAATTGCAGCAGGCGCAATGCATTTGCAACGGTGGACCGGTTTTTACCGACCTTCCGGGCTGCGTCTTCCTGGGTCAGCCCAAAATTGTCGATGAGTTTGCGATACGCCTCGGCCTCCTCCAACGGGTTCAGATCGGTGCGCTGGATATTTTCAATGAGGGCGAACTCCAGAAGTTCATCATCGTCGTTAATGTCCCTGACGATCACCGGTACTGTTTTCAGGCCGGCAAGCTTGGATGCGCGCAGTCTTCGTTCTCCGGCCACCAGTCCAAATTTCTTTTTTGAGAGCCGGGAGACGATCAAAGGCTGAAGTACACCGTTTTCCCGTATCGAGTCGGCGAGTTCAGTGAGCTCGTCCTGGTCGAACATCATCCTCGGTTGATGCTTGTTGGGTACAATCTGAGAAATAGTGCACTCGAAAAAGTTATCGTCCGGAGGGGTGTCCCCCAAAAGGGCACTGACTCCCTGCCCTCCCAGTCCAAGTGTCTTTGCCGTCACGGTCTACTCCTGTCGTTTAAGAAATTCCAGAGCGAGTGCTCGGTATGCCTGGGCTCCGGTTGATTTAATGTCATATTCCATAATCGTTTTTCCATGACTCGGGCACTCACTGAGCCGAACATTTCTGGGAATGCGGGTTTTAAACGTCTGATCTCCGAAATGGTTGTAAATTTCGTCTGAAACCTGGTGAGACAACCGATTCCGTTTATCGAACATGGTGAGCAGCAATCCTTCGATATACAGTTGCTTGTTGAAGGATGATTTCACCGAGCGCACGGTATTGATGAGCTGAGCAAGTCCCTCCATTGCATAGTATTCACACTGCATTGGTATCAGGACTGAACGCGAGGCGGTAAGCGCGTTTACCGTGAGCAGGCCGAGCGATGGGGGGCAATCAATAAAAATGTAGTCGTATTCAGAGAGTATCGGCTTAAGCAGTTTTTTTATATATTTCTCACGACTTTTCTGGCTGATGAGTTCGATCTCTGCTGCGACAAGGTCGATTGTGGATGGAATAACCGACAGCTTTTTGACACTGGTCTTTTGGACAACATCTTCAATCGAACTGTTGCCGCACAGAACATGGTAAAGATTTTTATCGCGCTTATTGACTTTGATGCCCACGCCACTGGAAGCATTTCCCTGCGGATCAGAGTCTATAAGAAGTGTTTTTTTATTTCGAAGTGCAAGGGCGCAGGAGAGGTTAACAGCGGTTGTTGTTTTGCCAACACCGCCTTTCTGGTTGGCGACCGCAATTACCGTTGAGTTATTGATCATTGTGGTTTAACCTTGGTCCGATATCAGTGAATAGGGTTTATATAAACCAGTAATGAATATCGCTCAAGAACTTTTTATCAGGACCCCGGGGTGCGGATGCCAGGTTAGTCCTGATATATTACGATGCCGGCAGGGAATCCGCACCCATACATGCTGGATACTCGCCACTATTTTGAGAGAAAAAATCTTATTTAGGGGGGTGGCAGCACCTTTCTCTGACTATTTTATTCTTCCAATCTTGTTTCACGTGAAACACTTCAAATGTTGAACCCGAAACCATGAACATATTAATTATTGGCACTGGTATAGCCGGGCTGTCATGCGCATTGCGACTTGCTGAGTTTGCGGATGTGACCGTTATCACAAAAAAGGGGATGGTGGATACGGCTACAAATCTTGCCCAGGGTGGAATTGCTGCGGTGCTGGATCAGCATAATGACACCATTGAGTCTCATATCGCCGACACGTTAAGTGCCGGCGCCGGGCTCTGTGATTTCGAAACTGTGGAAACCGTTGTCGAAAACGGAATTAAACGGGTTCACGATTTGATCTCATATGGTGTTGATTTTGTTACAAAAAATGGATCAAATGAGCTTAGCTTGGGGCGGGAGGGTGGACACTCACATAGACGGGTCGCCCACGCATACGATCTTACCGGCAGGGCAATAGAGCAGACGCTGCTTGAGCGGGCTAAAGCGAATCAGCGCATAAATCTACTGGAAAATCATCTTCTTATAGATTTGATAGTGAGCGGTCCAGAGGCTAAGCGTTGTGTCGGGGGATATATCCTGAAGCCCGATGACGAGATCGAATCGATTTTCGCAGATACGACAATCTTGTGCACCGGGGGTACTGGTAAAGTATACCTTTATACGAGCAATCCTGATATTTCGACCGGGGACGGAATCGCCGCTGCCAGCCGGGGCGGGGCACAAATTGCAAATATGGAGTTTGTGCAGTTCCACCCGACTTGTCTGTATCACCCCCTTGCCAAGAATTTCCTTATTTCCGAGGCAGTTAGAGGGGAGGGGGCCATCCTCGTCAATGGGAGAGGGGAGCGGTTCATGAGTAAGTACGATGAGCGGCTGGAATTAGCCACCAGGGATCGCGTGGCGCGTTCGATCGACCACGAGATGAAGGAGAGCGGTGATGACTGCGTTTACCTCGATATAAGCCATAAAGATCCGGAATTCATAAAATTCAGGTTTCCTGGCATCTATAAACAGTGCCGGGAGTTCGGCATTGATATCAGCGCAGAGCCTATTCCGGTCGTTCCTGCCGCACATTATCTTTGCGGCGGGGTCCTGGTTGACGGGTGGGGAAACTCTTCGATAGCCGGTCTGATGGCCATCGGTGAGACTGCTTGCACAGGGCTGCACGGGGCAAATCGGCTGGCGAGCAACTCACTGCTCGAGGCGGTGGTATTTGCGGAGCGGGCTGCCGTTTACTGCCATGAGAAGAAAGAGGCAATTACCGCACAGGCGAAGAGGGGAGAAGAGGCATCCATACTTCGACAGTGGCCAGAGGCGCACCTGGACGAACATATCCTGGTAGACCATAACTGGGATGTACTAAGGAGAACGATGTGGAACTACGTCGGGATCGTCAGAAATTCGAAGCGGCTCGAGCTGGCAAGGCAGCGGATTGTCGCGATGACGAAAGAGGTGGAGGTGTTGTGCGCGAGCCACGCCGTATCGCGAAATCTGGCCGAGCTGCGCAATCTGGCTCACATTTCATTGATGATCGTCACATCCGCAATGCAGAGAAAAGAGTCCCGGGGGCTGCATTACACAACGGATTATCCCGAGCGCGATGACGAACAGCTTTTCTGGACCGTATTATCAAGGACAGAGGCCGGCCCGCCGTGGGCTTTCGAAATCGAGCGCAAACCGTTTTCGGCGCCGCCTTCCGGGTGAATCATAATGATCTTTACAGAAACCGATAAAGTTGCTTATGTGCGGGTTGGTTTTTCAAGATTATCAGATAACTCAAAAATTTTTAACCGGAGAGTTAAATAACCCCATTAGACTCGCGATCCAGGCATCCAGGCAAACTACTATTCAACGTTCTTTTACTCACAGCAACCCCTGCGGTTGCCCATGCGTATGTCGGACCGGGACTGGGAGCCGGGGCCATTGGCGTCATCGTCGGTATCATCGGTTCCAGTTTCATCGCGCTGTTCGCCATTATCTGGTATCCGCTTAAGCGTCTGTTAAAAAAGAACAGGAAAGCAAAATCCCAAAGCGACGCGCAAAGCAGCAATTCAGAAAGCTGACCGCCAGTGGATTGGTGTTTTCTCATACTTGGCTCTGTTTGCTTTGTTGAGATATTTATCCGTCTGCAGGCAATAGCTCACATTAAGCGCCTGAACGATATTGTCAGCCGCATAATACGGGTTATCAGGTCAGCGAATATTTCGGATCACTGGAAAGAGAAGATCCTTCCGCATTACGCATCGCAGCTGTTCAAGCAGTCGCTCCTCATCTTCGGTGCCCTTATAGCGTCGTTTGGTGTATTTCCGATATCGGGAGCAATTTCATATTTGCTCGGAAATGACTTTCTGGCTCTTTCCACATCCACGACCGGGCTGGCGGTCAGTACATGCACCGCTTTGCTATATGCCGTGGTCAGAGCGCGGTCATCGCAAAATACCGGCGGCTATACTGCCGCCTCGAAAGCGCTGCACCATATTGCGCTTGGTGCGCCATTTATCGGCGATGCACTATTCGATATTGAAAAATCCGTATATGCTTCAAAAACTACTGATATAACAAATGAAAATCATGTATTTGTGTGTGGACTGGCGCGGGCGGGAACGACGATTTTAATGCGTCGACTCCATGAAAGCGGCCGGTTTGTCTCCCTGACTTACCGGGATATGCCCTTCGTCCTTGCGCCCAACCTGTGGCGAAAAATGAGAGGGGGCTCTGCCGCAAAAATGAAATCGCAGGAACGGGCTCACGGTGATGGCCTGATGGTGGACTACGACAGCCCCGAAGCGCTGGAAGAGGTTTTCTGGAAAAACGCCAGCGGCGATGCGTACATCCAGGCGTCGAGTTTAGTGCCGATGGCCGCCGCAGATGAGGTGATCGAAGATTTCAGGCAATATATCGCACTGATTTTACACGAATCAGGGATCTCTCGATATCTTTCAAAAAACAACAATAATATGGTGCGGCTGCCGGCCGTATATTCGAAACCGATGCACAGGGCAGGGTGACGTTTGAATTCATCAACAGATACGATGAAGAGGGCAAGGTTCTGGCAGTGTCAGAAGCCCGCTTCATCCCCAGAGATTTTTTCGAAGAATTTCCTGCCTGTAACTGATCGACAGGCAGAATTTCATGGTCCTGTGATAAAACAAAACGGGCGGATCACACCGTAACAGTATTATCATGGTGAATCTGAAATTAAGTTCATTCTCACATAAATCACCTGTAAATGCGGCTATCGATCGTTATATTCGATGATAACCGCTGTTACCATTTCTCCTGGGGTAGTTATGCCGAATCAAGCAGCAACTGAAAGAAGTTATCCAGCCTCAAATACAGCATTCAGAAATCTCTGTGTTGGTTCTTTTTGAGGTTGTTCAAAGAGCTTATCAGGTGCGGCCTGTTCCTCTATTCTGCCGTTATAAAAGAAACAAACCCTGTCTGATATCTCCCGGGCAAAACCCATCTGGTGGGTTACCATCAGCATGGTAAGGTTATGTTTGCTGACCAGTTGACGGATTACTTTAGTTACCTCACCAATAACCTCAGGGTCCAGAGCAGAGGTAACCTCATCAAACAGCATAACTTTCGGGCGCATTGCGAGCGCTCTGGCGATGGCAACTCTTTGCTGCTGGCCGCCTGAAAGGCGTATTGGGAGCTCGTCGCGTTTATCGAGCATGCCGACCATTTCCAAAAGGTCTTCCGAGCGCTGCTGAGCCTCGTTTTTACTCAACCCGAGGACATGAACGGGCGCCTCCATACAATTTTGCAGAGCTGTCATATGTGGAAATAGATTAAATTGCTGAAAACACATACCAATATTTTTACGCATCTCTCTGAGATATCTTTTGTCTGCACGAACGAGCTGTCCTCCCTGTACCATGTGCGTTAGCGGGCTTCCATCAACGTATATGACCCCTTCGTCAATCTCTTCAAGGGTCATCAGCATACGCAGCACGGTGGTTTTCCCGGACCCTGATGGCCCGATTATCGAAACCGTCTCTCCCTCTTCAACTTCGAGGTTGAGTTTGTCCAGTACGGTGAGGTCTCCATAGCGCTTGCTGACGTTTTCAAATCGAACCATGGGGGATTCGCTTCTGTTTTGATGTGGCGTCTTGCTTGGATTGTTTTCAGCTATCTTCATTTCTGAACTCCAGCTTTCGTTCTGACCCTGCCATCAAGCACCTTCACCATGGCTGCGGCAGGCAAGGAAATAAGCAAAAAGATGACACCAACCATCGTATATGGCTCAAGAAAACGATAATTTTCGGCACCAATTGCATTGGCTGTATGCATCAATTCCGTGACACCTATGACAGAAAGCATTGGCGTATCTTTGAATATGCCAACGAGGTAGTTGCCCATACCGGCAATTGAGGGTGGCAGTGCCTGCGGAATAATGATGCGAAAGTACGTGCGTGGTATGCTTAAGTCAAGTGCAAGTGCAGCTTCCCATTGCCCTTTGGGCACGCTATCGAGGCCTCCCCGATACACTTCTGAGAGGTACGATGCATAGTGCAGTCCGATAGCGATCATTCCCGATGTCCATGGCGACAACCTGATGCCAAATTGAGGTCCGACAAAAAAGATAAAAAATATTTGCAGTACCAATGGAGTCGAACGAATAAATTCAACCCATTCGCGAACAAGTTTGTTTACGGCCCAATATGGGGTTCGCTGGGCCAGAAGAAAAATGAGCCCGAGAAAGACAGCAATCAGGTAACCGATACCGGCCGCCACCAGGGTGTAACCGGTAGCCAAGAGAAGTCGCGGTAAGATCTCGAGTACGAAATTCCAACGCCAGTCAAACATATTTTAGATCCTTCCTACCCGGCGGGCCATGACTCGCTCCAGGTAACGCATGGTTGGAGTAATGGCAAATCTTGCCAATATGTAATAAAGGATCAGTGCGGTCCCGAATGCTTGGGCTGAAAGATATGTTGATCCATTAATTTGTTTGGCTACAAACATCAGGTCTGTAACCGAGATCAGGGCGACGAGTGCCGTCCCTTTCAACAGTTCAATCAAAAGATTTCCGCAGGGTGGGAGCATGATGAGAAATGCCTGCGGCAGGATTATTCTGGCCATTCGTGTTCGTGGAGACATGTTGAGAGCCACTGCAGCCTCCCATTGCTCCTTGGGAACGGAGAGGATAGCTCCTCTTACTACTTCAGCGCCATAAGCTCCAAGGTTCATGCCGACCGCAATAAAGCCGGCGAAAAACTTGTCCAGTGTAATACCGAGCAGGGGGAGTACAAAAAATATCCAGTAAAGTTGTACGAGCAGTGATGTCCCTCTCAACAATTCGACATATACTCTTGCTGGTCGAGAAACGAATTTATTTGGTGACAGCAGCATCATGCCGGCAGACAGTGCGATGGAGATAGCGAGAGCCGTAGCCAATACCATCTGGGCGACCGTAATTGCCGCTCCATCTACAAACTGAGGTCCATAGCTTTGAAGAAATTCCAGATATCCCATTCCGGTTCAGCTGTTATGCGTTATGAAAGAGCAATTTAGGATCATAAAACCTCTAAAGCGGACCGCTGGGCTGGTCCGCTTTAGGAGAGTTTCAAGTTGTGCTTGGAAAATTTGAACCGCTTTTATCTGTTGCCGCAAACCCACTCTGTCTTCACGTCACCAGGTAATTGGGCAGTGGTGTATCCGTATGGTTTGACATCTTCCAGCATCTGGGAGCTGCCAAGATATACCTTTTGAGCCGCATTGAATTTTTCCAGAAAATCTTTATCTTGCGGCTTGAATCCAATTCCTACCCAGTTGAATGTCCAGTCTGGAAGCGCGGATGGGTCTGTAACTTCGATTGTGCCGCCAGATTCTTTTGCGAGAGTAAGCGCCGTAAAATATGTTAAGGCGCCCGCATCTGCCCTACCTGCCTTCACAGCTGCAAGGATTTCTGTAACACTCGGAACCTGCATGATATTGTCTTCTGGAACCCCTTCTTTTTTAGCAGCTTCTACCGTGTTGAAACCTGCACCAGTTACCATAGTCGCGTTTTTTTGTTTGAGATCCTGATAGCTATGGAGCCCTTTCGGGTTGTCTTTCGGAACGATAAATGCGTCACCAAATTTTCCAATTGGTTCTGAAAAATCAACATTTTGACAGCGTGAATTAAGAATATACATGCCGCCTGTAATGATATCGAATCGGTTTGCTTTCAAGCCAGGAATCAACCCACCCCAATCCGTAACAACCGGTTCAATATTCTCATATCCCATCTGTTTTAAAACACCGAGCGTTATTGCATTGGCAAAACCCAGAGGTTTGTTGTTTTCTCCCGGGTAGGCCCATGGTATCTCATTGGCAAACCCCAATCGAATGGTTTCACCTTGATTTATGCGTTTTGATAATGGCCCCTCTTCTGCCTGCACAAGACTCACCGTGGTAAAAATACTCAGAATCAGGATAGCAAGAATAACTACTTGTTTTTTCGACATACCGCTCCTCTTGAATTAGATGGGTAATAGATGTGTGGTTACGTTTGGCTGGAAATATACAGAAGAGCTGTCCAATTGTCAATCGTGGACAAAGTAAAAAATAAAACCATTTTCTTGTAAAATATTTGTTATATCTATTTATAATTTTGTTATTATTAGTTTTAATTTCAAGCTGACTTGTCTGTTACCTGTCTAAAAAACATTGTGGTCAAAATATTATTGTTTTGAGGGCAATGTAAATAAAGCGCTGATATCCCACTTTTCTACTGTCGAAAAAATCAGCTAGGGAAGATATTAAAAAAATATCCCAAAGAAGCATTTTGGCCTAAAGACAAGGGGCGAGAAGATTGTTTAATTGGCTGCCGGCGGCATGGAAATAGCATATAGAGATATTGTGCGGCAACCTTTTGGATACGCAGATACTCCTTTAAGGCAACCTTGAATAATTCGGATTTTCATTTCAAAATCAAGACGCGAATGGAAGTTTTCCCGCAGGCATAGACTCTATATCGAGGAAAAAACTGACATCCGCAACACAGAGTTTGAGTGAAAAGACAATTTTTCAAGGTCGCCTGAAGTCTTATTTCTGCTCGATATTCTGACTACTATTCTCTATAGGCCCTGACACCAGAATAGGAGATGCTTCTATTTCTTCTGCAGACATCAAACAAACGATACGGTTTATAGAACTCAGAATCATCAACTGTTCCCAGTCTTCCAAAGAGTGAAATGAGTCTGAAAATCTATCTTGCAGGGGCGATGGGGCATCTTGCAATAACTGACTCCCATCCTGGGTTATAGATATCAGGGAGCGGCGTTTATCTTCCATAGATTTGCGTCTTTTGATAAGGCCCCTTTTTTCCAGCCTGGCCAATATTTGTGTGACCGTGCCTTGGCTTAGAGAAACGAGTTTTGATAATTCCGAAACAGACAATGACTCAAAATGAGAAAGTTCATGTAAAATAACAAGTTGAGGGCTGGTAATGCCTACCGTCTTTAATAAATATCTTGAGTGGAGGTCGATAGCTTGGGTGATTTTTCTCAAGCCTATCAGCAGTTCTCTGCTGTAGTGTGTTTTTTTATTGTTCAATTTACCCTCTCGAAAAAAGGTTTTTTCCATGCTCCAGCCATTGAAACGTATAGATTTTCATTATAGGAGCATAATTCTCAGAGTTATGGCCAACCAGATTTTCTCTCTCATGAGACAAGGTGTTCGCTTTTCGAGCAAGTTATTTTACTAGATTATTTATCGTCACAGCGGCTCTTCTGCGAGACATTGTGAATTAATCACCACCATTTTACTTTGTGGTCAATGCTAATAAAGATTATTTAAAGGTGATATTGTGCATGTGACATTCGGGTTAGCTGTAAAATAGTTAATATTATCAGAATGGTGAAAGATATTTTTTTTGATCGTACAATCATGGCCTTGCCGATATTGACAAAAAATTAATTTGTGTACAATTGACTTTTTCTTTCTGTAGTGTTTAGATTGAAAATGAAAAAGATGACCCCAATGGGTTTGATCGTCAGGTTAGACAATGATTCAATTTATTGCGTCTGTAATGATTGTTCGAAGTTTTTCTCCACTCTTAAGGGGGTAATGTCAATGATGAACGAGAAAGGCGGAGGCTAAAAGCAAAATATCATCATAAATGCTCCATCCACTATCGCCTGGATGACTTTATTGATTTTGTCAAGCAAGTTTGTGGCTTGCCACGTCACCATGCCGGTCAAAGAAACCGAGCTCACCAAATTTCGTAAATTCCCCATTCCAACAGAAAAATCAATAGACGGAGGTTAAATATGTGCGGCATATGCGGTGATATTCGTTTCGATGACAGCCAACCGTCACTGCCAGTAGTGAGCACGATGATGGAAAAAATGTTCTCCCGAGGTCCAGATGCTTATGGGACCATGCTGCAAGGAAGTGTGTGTTTCGGACATCGTCGTCTCAAAATTATCGATTTAAGTGAGAAATCCAGACAGCCGATGTCCGACCCTTTCCTTGGGCTTGACGCCGTTTTTAACGGGTGCATTTATAATTACCGTGAGCTCAAAAATGAACTTGAAGAAGAGGGGTACCGATTTTTCTCCGAGGGCGATACCGAAGTTGTTTTAAAAGCCTATCACGCATGGGGGGTGGATTTTGTCTCCAGGCTCAATGGCATGTTTGCTCTGGTAATCCATGAAAGGGATTCAGGCAGAATAATAATGGCTCGTGATCGGCTTGGCATCAAACCGTTGTATTTAGACAACAGAGATGAATTTCTGCGTTTTGCTTCCAGTTTGCCGGCGCTACTCATCAGTGAAGGAGTCAATACCGAAATAAACCCAGTTGCATTGCATCATTATCTCCATTGGCATGCAGTCGTACCGGCACCGCATACGATACTGAAAGGTATCACAAAACTTCCACCGGCGACTCTCAGAGTGTATGAGCCAAATGGTCTGTTTAAAGATACGAAATATTGGGATCTTGATATGAAAAAAGATCTCAGTAGTGAGGTACTCACGAGAGACGAGTGGGTTTACCTGCTTCTAGATGAAATAAGGACCGCTGTTAAACGAAGAATGGTCGCGGATGTACCCGTGGGAGTGCTGCTGTCTGGTGGCGTAGATTCCAGCTTGCTCGTGGGCCTGCTTGCCGAAGAGGGACAAACCGACCTCAATACTTTTTCAGTTGGTTTTGAAGCAGTTGGCGATGAGAAAGGAGATGAATTTTTCTACTCAGATCTCATCGCTTCAAAATTCAATACCAATCATCACCAAATATTCGTACCCACAGACAACCTGCTCGACACCTTGCCATACTCAATACTCGCAATGTCTGAGCCTATGGTCAGCTATGACAATATCGGTTTCTTTTTGTTGGCTCAGGAAGTCGCGAAGCATGTGAACGTAGTTCAGAGCGGTCAGGGAGCTGATGAAGTTTTCGGTGGTTATCATTGGTATCGCCCGCTGATGAAAAGTAAAGATCCAGTCGATGATTATTGCAATGTATTCTTTGATCGCACTCAGACCGAATTTGAACGAGTAGTTCACGATGATTTAATTCACGGGGATTTCAGCCGGGAATTCGTGTCAAATTTTTTCTCTAAGCCAGGGGCAAATCACCCCGTTGACAAAGCGCTTCGATTAGACACGACCATTATGCTGATCGATGACCCAGTCAAGCGGGTTGACAATATGACTATGGCA
>Ga0180436_10002427_pt1 | contig 17694 bp, 10 predicted proteins | sample SS_ome_2_FD_132434 | JGI IMG/M metagenome (GOLD analysis project Ga0180436, IMG submission 132434) | Hypersaline lake sediment archaeal communities from the Salton Sea, California, USA - SS_3_S_2 metaG | ecosystem: Environmental > Aquatic > Non-marine Saline and Alkaline > Hypersaline >...
ATATTTTCAATATCACCTGTCCACTTATCAAACTCATACCCTTCCGCCGGAACATCTGCAATTATATCTACAGTATCGCCTGCAGGAAAATCTCCGGCTCCTGTGCCTGCATTTACAGTAAGTGAGAAATAATATGTTCCTTTTTGCCGCACCTCAACATGCACATCATCAAGCTCTGCCGATTTAAAAGTCAGAATTCCATACCTGTCAGAATCAATTAAATTGTCACTAGTGCTGCTAATACTCATCTGCTCATCTGCTGATCCTTCAGTTGCACTCAATTCAATCCAATCCTGATCAACACTAACTGTCCAGGCCACATCAGTATGAATAGACAGATCCATACTACTGCCGGCAAGGCGAACCAATTCAATGCCAGGAAGTGAAGTATATAAGTACTTGTCGTAGTTCAAATGAAGATAGTCGTCGATATGAGCCCCCATTACCCTCGATAGAAATATCTTGTGTCCAGCATTATTCACATGTGTCCCATCGCCTGAATCATAGATATCTTTCAAGTCATAGCTTCCTTCTTCATATAAACCATCCCAAAAATCAATTGCCTTTTCTGCAAAGATTGAGAAAGTAGAATCGTAAAGATCAAGCTGTATCTGGTCCTGAGCAGCATTAAAGCGCTTAGGCTGTGGGGTCGTTACCCAGAGTGAAACACCAAACTGCTCTGCCAGTTTTGCGATGGTATCATAGTTTGCCAGCTGATCTCTAACCGGATAATTATTGGCCGCATCATTGGAGGGGAGGTTAATAATAATCGCTTCCGGGAACATGGACAGTGCTTTTGTAATATTTCTTTCCGGATCTACCCGCTTGTTGATCCCTGCTGGTATCGAATATTCAGTTGGCAATATATTATAGGTAGTAAAGCCACCCTTTGCAAGGTTTGAAACTGTAAAATTTGTAGATCTGCTTTCCACGATTTCAGTATACATCCATACCCAGGCGCTATCCACAACTGAAGGCCCCGTTCCGGCTGCAGTGGAAGATCCGAGCACAATTATCTGATACTCCTTTCCATCATCTTCAACAATGCTAAAAACATTGTTACTTGTATCTCCAACAGAATGATCTTCTGAATCCAGTAACCTTACCAGGCAATTTTCAGAAATCTCTGAGGGAATTGTCCACACAAATTCCTTATCAATTGCCGGTACTGCTAATGCTATGGATTTCCAATTTATGCCATTGTCAATAGAATATTCCAGGTCCAGATTTGTGATTGCAATACTATTCCACTTTATAGATGCAGTCTTTCCAACTGCCCAGGCTTCATCGCCATTGGGATAAATTAACGAAGCTTCTCCTGGAGGGGGTGTGTAATTATTTGTAAAATACACTTTAATAACACCCATATAGAAGAATTTATACGAATTGGTATTGTTGCTCCCGGCAGAAGCCGTAATTTTAATACTACCATCTGCAGCAGGATAAATGTCTTTCACTTCAGCAACGGTATTGGTGTTTGAAGATACATTTATGCTGGATGTTACTTCACTTGCTCCATTTATTAGGTAAGTGGTTTCCCGATTATCTGAAGCATCCCTGGAGGCAAAAATTGAAAAACTGTATGACAGCGTCGGATCAAGGTTCGTGAATGTTACACCTCCTGTAGTTTCAATTACACCACTCCAGGCGATTGAATTTCCAAAGAAGCTGTCTGATGATGCTGATTGTGGAATGTCTAATGATGTTTCGGCGCTCAGACCATTTGCATTAATACCATTAAAAGCATCTGTCACAGCTACATTCATCCCTGTGTATGTTCCGCTGGAGGTGATTAATTCATTGATCTCTCCTGATTGAGCATTTGTAATATTATTCCAGCCCCCAACAGAAGTAGAAGCAGCGGCACCAAAATCAATATTAATGGTATCGATATCCTGAGAGATAAGAATACATGGAATAGAAAACAGCAATATGCCTGTTTGAAGGAATTTCTTAAAGCTCATTTCTAATAATTATGCAAATATTCAACTGTTTTCGGGAAGGCCTCTTAATTATCGCCAATCGATGTAAGAACAATTAAGCTTTTTGGATTGATTGATACTACAGTTCCCTTTGACATATTCAATTTCATATATACCTGATTTGGAACAGCAAATCCATTTTCATCAGTGACATAGGCACCTTCTTCATAAATATATATTTTTACACCTGTTAGTTTTAATGTTTTTTCAGTCTTCAGTCTAAATTCAAAGGTTTCATCTCCAATATTCGTGATAGCGAAGGTATAATCTCCATTTTTTTCTCCTGCAACAACATGGATGTTTTCATTACCAGTTTCAACCGGCATAATGTTTGATTCAGGCAGGAAGTAGCGACACATTAATGACCATGCATAAAACCAGGGTCGGATATTCTCATCCGCCGGGTCATTACAAATTTCAGTTCCGAGAGAGTTCCAAAAGCCCCACCTTTTAAGCTGATTCTTTTCACCTTTATCGTCAAGCGTGTGCATTGCATCATCAACATCCCAAACCATTATGCCACCAAAACCCAGGTTCATTGCCTGGATGCAGGCATCAGCCATCTGAATCCCATAGCTGAAATCGTATACTTCCATCTGGCTGTCGGTACTTGCATAAGGATCTTCTTTTATCCGATCCTGGTTTTTCTCATTGCTTCTGCTGGACCCTAATTCACCAAATACAAACGGCTTTCCGGTTGGCTTAACCTTATCAATTTGAGGCTGATAATACTTTTTGAATTGGCCTGAGAAAATAAAGTCGCTGGTCGGATAATTGTGTATATCATAGCAGCCCAGATCATCATTAAGCTCATCGACTGATTTTGTCAGCCACTCTTCTCCCGTGAATTCTGAATTAAACTTTCCCGGAACAGCATCCGGTCCCGCAATGGAAACTTGTTTATCCAGTCCCGTTTCCCTTAGTCTGTTGGCTAACATTTTCACACCAGTACTCCATTGATCCCAGTTCCCATTCGTTCCTGCCCAACTGCCATTTGGTTCATTCACCAGGTTATAATATTTTATGCAAGTGTACTTTTTTGTATTAATAAGATAGTCAAGTTCTTCAACGATCATTTCAATCCAGCGCGGATCATCAGCCCCGGTTAGATTAAAATGCTCAGGAACTCTCCATAGATCGTGTACCTTATAAGGCGATCCCCATTCACCTATTAAGACTTTAATTCCACGAGATTCGCAATAATCAAGCACTTTATACAAGGCCTGCATTTCAGGTGATTCAAAATCCAGAATTGCATCTCCCTCTGGAGTAAATCCTTTCAGATAGCGCCAATTGGCCTGATCAAGGAGTCTGATAATCCTTGGCTGCATAAAATCAAGCCTGTCGAAATTCATTTGCCATTTTTCCTCTGTCATCAGGTGACCCCATTCAGCAGTTTCGCAATCGGCATGATGATAGGCAGACCATTGTGCCCCATGTCCAATAAAAGGCATATCAGTGCTGCTGTTTTCTTTAATAACAATTTCATTTGTAGTGTTTGGTTGACAAGCAAATACAAAAATTGCCAGCGCAATAAGAATCAGATTTTTCATAATAGGCATTATTAAGTGTTGTAGTTTTTAAATTAAAGTAAACTCGACATTTGGATTTGCCATTTAAGCAGTATAGCAAACGCTTTATTGTTTTTTGTTCAGAACAATGGTCAATGTGCTTAATGGATTCATTACTATATCAACATAATAAGCTCCAGGGCTACTTTTTATAATTTTAAGTTTAATCTCTGCAATTTCGCAAATATCGGGCTCACCAATTTCCGGATCGCCTTTAAGTCTGCGCTCAGAGGTGAGTGCAGAATTGAATTTTAGTTTTCCAGTATTTGTTAATTTAATGCGGGCGCTGCTTTCCCTGTCAGATTCATTCGTTATTCCGATGATCACCTGATCTTCTGAAGCAAAAGCACCGGTATACAAAATCTCACCTTCATGGTTTGGAGCAGTTAACACATGTGCTCCAACAGGTATTTTTGGGTAGATGGTTTTCAGGGTTCTATAAACTGGCTTCTCATTTCCTGAGAGATCGATCAGCCCCCATGCCTTTCTTTTGTCGGACACTTCACTTAAATGGCTTTCAGGTGGATTTGATTCGGTTGGTTCATCATTTGCCTGCCAGATAAACGGAACTTCTGCACCGGCATTTAGCAGGGCCAAGGTGTTGGTAAAACAACGAACACCATAAGCCATTGTATTGGTTACACTATAATTGGGTGCTATTTTATCAGGATCCCATTCACCGTATCTATCGCCATGTGGGTAGGTATATCCTTCGAATGTAGTTTCATGCGTAGAATACTCAGTGATAAATTTTGGTTTGTCCCGCGAAAGCTTGTTGGCGGGATCTCTAAAGTATTTTACTGTTGTATCATAGGTGAATTGACCCGGATCGATATCTGCGGAATCTAACCAGGAACCATCTGTCCCCCAGGCATGGCTTGAGAATGCTGCATGAGAGGAAACGCCTTCTTTTGTTAATGCTTCTGCATAATCTTTAAAATACCACATTGCTGCTGGTCCGGGTCCTACAATTCCGACATTCTCCAAACCCGCACTATCCAGCTTTGCCCGGAGCAGAATGACCAGCTCATTATAATCTTCCGGTGTGATCCCGGTACTCCATGCTCCCTTGCTATCCGGCTCGTTCATTAATTCTACGTATTCAATATTAATGTTTTGCTCGTATTGGCTGATAATCAAATCCTTCCAGTATTCTGCAAAACCACTTACATCTACCAGCATTCTATGATCATCACTATAACGATTCGGAGCAGACCAGATAAGAAATACCCACATGACACCAAGTTCATCTGTCATTGTTTTTGTTTTTGCAAACGCTTCCCAATGGTCAGATTCAAAAGAATTGGGGACCCGTACATATTTAATATTGAGCTCAGTGAGGACTTTTTTCCTGTATTTTTGTAATTCAGGAAAATCCTCATCCTGGGAGTAGGCCCATAATTGAGCGCCAAATCCCTTAAACTCATGGGATATTTCTGTCAGGTCATATAAGAATTCACTATCGGGTATGATTTCCTGTTCCATATTGCAGGAAACGAGACCCAAAATCAGAAATCCAAGAATGATTGATTGTTGTGTTTTCATCTTCTTATACAACATGAGTTCTTTGTGTTAATTATGTGTATAGCAGGAGCTATTCCACGGTAGTCGAAATTCCTGCTTTTTCAAGGAAATCCCAGATTTGCTCAAATATATATGTTCGTTCTTCTCCCGTAAAATTACCATGCTTCTTTCCCGGAATAATGACCATTCTGTTCTTTGCTCCCAACTCATCCAGTTTCTTGTGGAGATTTTTAGCATGATCAACAGGAACCACGGGGTCTGCATCTCCATGAACAGAAATAATCGGAGGACTAAGTTTGCTTAAATGGGTGATGGGTGACAAAGAATAGAGCGCTTCCTCAATATTGTCAATCCCTTCAAACCAGGTATGGTCCTCATATTTCTCAGTCCGAATATCTGTAACACCATAGTAGTTTATTATTGCCGCTACACTCCTATGTCTTTCCACAATATAAGCTTCACCACAAATTGAATCTCCCTTGTTTACCAAGCCGGTCATTAGAGACAGGTGTCCCCCTGCAGATTCTCCTGCCACAACGATACGTGTAGTATCAATTTGAAACCCGGCAGCGCTTTCATAAACCCAGTTTAATGCTTCCCGGCAATCTTCAAGTGCTGCCGGAGCTTTTCCATCTCCCGCCAGGCGATAATTTATATTTACAACAACCCATCCCCTCGAAACAAAGGGCAGTAGTCCGAGCATCCGTGTTTCCTTTTCACCTTCAACCCAACCACCTCCATGGATATAAAGTAAAGTGGGTTTTAACTTTCTGTCTAACTTTGACCAATAGGGACCCTCTCCAAGGTGAATCCGGGGTACAATGACATCCAGTTCCAGCTCATATCCATCGACCTTCCGATAGGTGATATTTGAGACAAAACCAGACTGTGAGCTTATGTTAGCAACAGGGTCAACTTTAGGAACAGAGGGCGTTTTCTTTTCTTCCACATTTCCACATGACTGTATACTACCAGTTAAAATCAGTACGGTAAATAATAAAAGTGAACCCCTGTTTCTATTCATAATTCATCCCCGTTAATTATTTCTTATAACGTACGTACATTTCCCATGACTAAGGTCCCCCGGCCTTTTCTCTCACCAGCCTCAACCACTAGTCTCTGCCCTCATATTATTTTAGTTCAATAACAATTACACCATTTGCACCTCTTGACCCATAAATGGAAGCATCTGCCCCTTTAAGAAGCGTCACTGATTTAACAATGCGTGGATCAATATTACCAATGTTTGAAGTAGCAATGCCATTCAATATAATCAGAGGTTCGAATGTCGCATTGGGGTTTAATGATGCGCCACCTTGAATCTGAGAAATTGTAGTACCTCGTACTGATACTCCGGGAACTTCTGCCTGGATGAGTTCATAGATAGTGGAGTACTTCGAACCATCAAGTATTTTTGGTGCATCACTTACAGGGCTTCGCCGCACCTTTCCATATTCAAAATCCACTTTACCTTCATAAGCACTTAAAAGCTTCTCCTGTGCGCAGGTGTCATTTGAATAGCTAAAAAAGATACTATCTTGTCCTTGAAACCCGGTATTCAGTATTCCATGAGCCCGATGCAAAACAGTGATGAATTTGGTTTCAGCATTGACTTTAAATCTAAAATACCCATCCTCATTTGATCTGCAATTCAGTTGAGATTCATCTGCAAGAAAGATGGCTCCAGATAAAGGAATTCCAGAGTTATCTACCACATAGCCTGCGACTTTTTCAACTCTGACTCTTTTTCCCTGACCTGAAATAAAGCTGAAAGGAATAAGAAACAACAGGATAAATAAAAAAATACCTTTTATCATTAGTCATTATTTATGATAAAATCCAATAGTTCATTTAAATTGCATGTTGCCAATCCAACGTATTTATCTGCTGCTCCATAATATACATAGAGTGTTTCATCCACAATTACATTTCCGGTTGGGAAAACGCAACCCTTATAAAATCCTTCCATCTCGTACCATTCTTCAGGTTCAAGTATGGGGGTTTTAGTTCTGGCAAGAATTTTAGTTGGATCATTCAGGTCCAGCAGCACTGCCCCTACACGGTAGTGTCCGCATCCACCATTTTCAACGCCGTGATAGAGTACCAACCAACCTTTATCAGTCTTCAAAGGTGGAGTACTTCCTCCTGTTTTTTCTTCCCAACTTCCAGAGATTCCTCCAATGAGTAATGTGCTGGGTTCGGTCCAGGTTAGTAAATCATCAGAAAACCTTATCCATATAGCCGGATGTTCAGGACCGTACTTTTTACCGATCCACTGTTTGGGACGATGCAACATTACAAATTTCCCATTAATTTTTTCGGGAAACAATATCACGTCACGGTCGTCAATATTTGAATCTGTAATACGACCAAGACGTCTCCACGCCTTGAAATCTTTTGTCATTGCCAATGCTGTATTAGCAATATTCATTTTTAGTGAGACTGGAGCGTTTTCTCCTACATCCTGGAGTAAAACTACATCATGGGCAAGTTCCCAGTACCTTCCGGGAGGAAAGGGACGGAAAGCATACGTAACATAAAAGCAATCGTCAAATTTGACGATCCTGGCATCCTCAATACAACCTGAGTCAGGACCTTCAGGGCTTGGTCCCAAAACAGGCTGATTGCTTTCCCGTTTAAAATTAATTCCATCCTGGCTTATTGCTAATCCGAACCTGATGGTATGCTTTTCGTCATTCCCTGCTGCACGATAGAGCATGTAAAAAATGCCGTTTTCATACCATACACCAGGATTGGTGACTACGAGCTCTTCCCAGTCATTTCCATTATTAGGTGAAAGGACAGGATTGTTGGTATGCTTCTTTAATTTCATGGATGCTAATTATTTTTTTGTCATGATATACACCTATTACAAACCTGTCTTTTGCCGTATAAATGGAACCAGGAGATCAGCCATTGACTGGTGCTCACTAACATTTGGGTGAGCGGATGTATTTTTATATGGGAACATAATTGAATAAATTTTTTGATCTCCATTTGTATTCAGATTCTCAACTGCTGTTTCAACCAGCCCGGGCCATTTGGAAGAAGTCCTGGTAATATCCATATTTCCCAGGGCACAAAATATATGTGCATCCGGGTATTCTGTTCGGATTTTTGAAACAAAGCTTTCATATGCTGCGATAATTTCTTCATTGGTTTTACCTTTTAATAACCAGGAGTCATTTTGAAAAAGATTGATCACAACAATATCTGCAGTCCACAGGGAAAAGTCCCACTGGCTTTGATCATCATGAGGATCTATCCTGTTATAAACCATTGGCATTGTTAAATAGTACCAACTTTTCAGTATCCCAATACCGCTCATAGATATGCACCTGTAATCAGCACCCAGTTCTCTTGCAGTAACAGAAGCATAGCTGAGATAGTTATCCCAGGTCGATTTATCGTCGTTGTTATTTCTCGTTTCATCCAAAATTCCATGTCCTGTTGTAATTGAATTTCCATAGAATTCAATTTTCAATTCAGGAATCTGATAGTCAGAATAAAGTAGTTCAGTTCCTTCTTCAATTAAAATACCTTTGAATATACCCGCTGAAGAAGTTGGATCTGTACGTCTGAGTACTTGCAGTTTATGTATTCCCTCTCCAAGTCCGTCAAATTTGTATTCTCGCTCTCCTTTTATTGAACGAATTGTATCCCTGGCGTCAGTCTGATCATCAATTATTACGTTATAATAATTGTTGGCATCGCTACCTTCCATGACCAGTTTAACAGATGTTCCCTCAAAAAAAGTTGTAAATCCACTTCCAGCCCATAATATTCTTGGGGCTTTAGGATTTGAATGATCTATTCTTCCATGGTAAATTATATTGGCATCATCTGGTTCTGCCAGAACATATGTTTGAGGTATATTCGGGTCTGGGTCTGGATCCGGGAGTGATCCGTCTGAAGTGCATCCTGAGCTTAAGGGAACAAATGTGATAACAAGAAATAACAAGCTAAAAGCTGTGTGCCAAAATGTTTTATCTCCACCCGTATTTTTACTGTTCATATCTTATTTCTTCTTTGTATTAGTCTGGAAGATTTGTATATATCACAACCGACTGGCCTTCCATCTCAATGCTTATTCCCTTGCTCAGGTCGAGTGTATTGTTTTCTGTCTCAGGAAGTGGCAATCCGTTTCCATCGGTATTTCCGGTAAATTCAGCTTCCGCACCTGAAAAGTATTTGTATTCTTTTACATTGAGCAAGGGGGGCATGGAATCTGCCCTTAACAACAGGTTATCGTAGCTTACATAATTTGAATTAACGATTGCGATGGTATAGTATCCATTTTTCTGTGCTGCAATGGCTCGCAGTCCATACTTGTTGGGAAGTTCGACATTATATACTTCGGAACCGGCAGGGAAATACCTGCATAATAATGAAACCGGATAGAAATATGGACGGATTTCTTCGTCTGTCGGATCGCTGCATACTTCAGAGCCGAGAATATTCCAGAAGCCCCATCGTTTTAGTTTTTTTGCATCATATCTTTCTCCGGCATTGTAATCAGGTTTATTATACATAGCATCATCCATACTCCAGACCAGGGCTCCACCATATCCTGCCCTCATACATTGAACAATTGCATCACTCATATCTACGCCATAGAAGGCATCATAAACAAACATGTTGCAATCAGATGAGGCATATTTGTCATTTTCAATGCGCGTTTCATTTTCTTCTTTCAGACTGTAGTCTTCATTATTGTATTTGAAACCAATTTCCCCCATTACGATTTGCTTACCTTCAGGTACCGCATTTTTGTATTGATCAAGCATGTCTCGATAACCATCTCCTCTAACAAAGCTTTGTGATGGATACGTATGAATATCATAGAGTTCCACAAAATCACCCAAATCCTTATTTGTATTCGAAACCCATGATGTGAGTCCGGCATCCCAAACAGCCACATCGGGACCAACTAATTTTACAATTTCATAAAGATCTTTTTTCTCGAGTTCGGATTGAAACTTTGTCATTATGCTTTTCCAAAGGGTATAATTACCATTTGTAGACGACCAGTCACCATTGGGTTCATTGACCATATTGAAATATTTAATACAGGTGAATCCCTTATCATTTACCAACCAGTCTAAATAATCAGCCGCCCAAACGAGCCATTCTTCGTTGATTTGGTTTCGGTCGTTATTGAGGTATTTATGACCCCACTCCCCGAACATTACTGTAATATTATTATCCTGGCAATATTGAAGCATCCTGAACAGTGATTCCCTTGTTTTGGTCCGGTCGTAGGTATTATTTCTGATATAACTCCAATTACCATCAACCATAATACGGAGAAAAGGTGGACGCATAAAGTCGATCCGTTGTTTTAATTTCTCCCAATCACTGTTTGAGAAATCATCCCTTCCAGTCCAGTCATTGAGTAGCTCATAGCCACCCCACTGGGCTCCGTTGCCAATAAATGAAGCATTGATTATTTCAGAAGTCTTTATGAGAATTGTACCACTTGTATCCATCACTGGCATTTCTTCCGAACAAGAATTCACTGAAAACGTGACAAATAAAATCAGCAAAGCAAGTCTTAGTTTAATGCTAATATCTGATTTCATTATTTTTCCGCCTGCTTCCATAGTAAATGTTATAATAGAGTGAGGGCAAACTTCCTGATAGTCTCCTCATCAGGTTCACTGCCGTGCTGTTTTACATAATTCTGAATTTCAAGTTTAAGATCATAATAGTAATCGCGGTGCTTGAAATAAACAGGTTGTTTCACATCATTGTCATCAATCATCCAGAATCCATTATATGAACCATCAGCTTGTTTTTCGTTGCAGTAAAATGCCCAGTACAAAACAAAGGGACAGCCCCATGAGATTGCTGAATGTAGAAAAGCAGTACTTAATATTTTTTGCTCTTGTTCACCTTCACAATATTTGAGCGCAAACCCATATTCTCCAATAAATACGCGTTTACCTGGAATTCCCTCCCTTGGGGTCAGCTGATTCTCAATGTAATTGAGCACTTCATGTAATTCTGTTCTTAAAGCAGCAGTATCTCTGAAATTTGGATAAATAAGATCATAGCAAGAGTAGGATACATAATCTACATCAATTTGAGGTAGAATTGAATGAGAAATAGAGGGCTTCCCATTCATACCGATAATAGCCTGATTCAACTCTGCATAATGAAAGACTTCTACATTGCTATACTCCGTATTCGCCTTTGCATCGTCGACTGCCTTTTGTCTTATTTTAAACCAATCACGCATTCCTGTTATCGTGGCCTGGGTCGGGGGCACATCTAAATTGTAATCTGAATAGAGGTGCCAGTCGCCTTCCCAATTGCCCAGAAAAAACTCCTTCCCACTGAAATTATATTCAGTGAGTAAATGAACCGTTAGGTCATATATAGCATTGTATTCACGATCTTTTTCCAGTTCAGTCATACCACCGACAAACCATGAGGGTCCGTATGCCCATAAAAAATAGTATTTGAAGTCCATTTCAAGGACTTCCTTGATCTCGCTGACATCCCTCACCCATTCTGTTAGTGTGGCACCACGTGAGGATAAGCCTGGGTTTTGTTCTCCTCCAGTAAGCGCAAATTTCATGATATTAGATCCCATTTCATGTATTCGCTTCGCTGTCTCAACCAAGCCCTGATCTTCAGTGAACCCGTACTTGTAGCCAATAGTTTGGGTGCCGGCAAAAAGATTATACTGTGTAAAATTCATCGTTGAATCCAGTACAGTATCATCTTCAAAGCGACCGTTGGTTCTATCACAGGCAAGTAAGGTGAAGCATAGAAACAGAGATGGGAAAAACCACAACTTATTTTTCATATCTTGATTGACGTTAACTACATTCATTCCTTCACTTTTTCGAAAGGGCTTATGGCAAGAATAATATTCTTGAGTATTTACATGAGCTTAATTTCTTGAATGAAAAGATTATTGAAAGAGGGTTATCACAATTGAGAAGCATAACCCTCATTATCATATTATCTCAGACCCTTTTTCTCTTCATCACCCGTAATATTTGGATTCAGATCAATTTCACTTTGCGGTAGAGGATAGAAATAGGCATAATCCACATCGCCTAATTTCTCCACGACTTTACGGGTTCTTCTTAGTTCAAATAGTCTGTGACCTTCGAAGTTTAATTCCCATGCTCTTTCATCGAAAACTGCTTCTCTAAAGACTTCATCCGATAGTCCAGGAGTTAAATCAGGCAATCCTGACCTATTGCGGATTGCATTTACCTGGGTATACCCTTCAGGACTGGATCCCATGGCTTCTGCATATACAAGGGCAATATCCGAATACCTCATAAAGAGTATTTTTGATCCATTTCTACCCCAATTCTCTGCATCCGGAGATGGGTCGACATATTTTTTACAGATGATCCAATTTGTAAAACTTGCAATTTCAACTGTATCATCGTCATATATTTTGTCTGTGTAGAGTTCAATTGCTCTTTTATCCTGGGGATCAAATGTTGCGAAGAAATCAGGGTTTGTCCTGTAAATTTCCCATCCTGTTGTAACATTGTGTGTCATTGTTCCATCTGTTTCCAGGAAGTTATAGGGGTTGTAGTATGCATAGGCCAGGAAAAGGTCGTTCATATCTGGATTCTGAACAGGATCTGATACATCATTGGCCTCAAAGAAAATATGTTCTGGTCCGTCATCCATGTTTGGGTTGAAGATATTCCTGATATTCCCGCTCATGTCGAATCCATATTCAGACTGATCATTTATAACTTTACCAGCCCATTCTGCTGCACTGGCATACATATCATCAGCACTGGAAACCCATTCATACCTTGGTACTCCTGTTGCCTTACTGGAAGCAAGTGTCAGGTATACCTTGGATAACAAGCCCTGGGCGGCTACTTTATCTGCCCTGCCATGTCGCCTGTTAATTGTCATTTTACCTTCAGCAAGTTCAAGGTCTGAAATGATCGCTGCATAGATATCCTCAATGCTGGAAAGTTCGGTCTGAACATCGATTTCTTCAGTAACCATTTTCGTTCTCAAAGGAATTTCTCCAAATAATCTGACAAGAATAAAATTGTGCCATGATTTTAGAAACAGGGCTTCCCCAAGTATCTGATCTTTTTCAACCGGGTCAAATTCGATTTCTTCAAGATTATCAATCACTGCATTGGCCCTGTTAATTCCAATGTACGATTGCTTAAAGAAATTTCTGAATGCTTCCGTGTTTGACGAAACTGTCCATCCATCCAATTCTGTTCGACCGTTTTGTAATTCACCTGGTTTATTGTCCATAACATCAGTTGACAAACTTGCCAGGTCAAAATAGCCACGATGGTATTCATTAAATGTGAAGGCGCTGTAGGCATATAATAATGCAATCTCAGCTTCTTCAGGATTTTGATAGAAATTTTCGTCTGTGTAGAAACCATATGGTACTTCTTCCAGATCTGTACAGCCATTAAAGGCAATAGCCAGTGCCAGTACTATTAATATGATATATTTTTTCATCACTTTTAATTTTAGAATGTGAAGTTAACTCCAATGGTGGCAGTTCTTTGCCGTGGTTTACCACCCCAATAAATCCCGTCTACTCCTACTTCAGGATCATAGCCGGCAAATTTTGTGATTGTTGCCAAATTATAGATATTCACGTAGACTCTCAAGGAAGCGATATTCAGCTTCTTAATGGAAGTAGTATATCCCAGGGAAACATTTTGCAACCTTAAGTAGGAGCCATCTACTATGTAGAAGTCAGAAACGACAGGCCATCCCCTGTTATTACGAAGACTGGGAAATTCATCACTTGGTACATCGGGCGTCCATCGCTGGGCCTGTTCACTTGTCCTGCCGAATTTTTGAGTATCAAGGACATCATTTCCATAAACTCCATACAAGAAAGCAGAAAAGTCAAACTTTTTATATTTAAAATTCAGATTCAAACTACCAATAAAATCAGGTTCAGGATTTCCAATAATCTCACGGTCTTCGGTGTCACCATCTAAATCCACAACGCCATCTCCATTCAAATCAACATATTTAATCTCCCCAGGCTGAGCAGCTGCACCGGAAAGGCCTGCTTCCAATCCCTCTTCAACTGTTTGAATAATTCCATCTGTTCTGAATCCATAGAAAGAAAGCATGGGTTGCCCCAGGGCATACACACTTACGATATTTGAACCAAATACCCATTCCATATTGTTGTTCGCTATAATATACTCATTCCCAAAATTATCTTCAATAAGGCCGGCATCAGCAGCAGTTCCAATGTCAATAACGCTATTCCTGTTTTTGGAAAAAGTTATGGTTGGAGCAAACATAAAGTCGCCTGTATTGACGGCAACATAGTCCACCATAATTTCGATACCACGGTTGTTAATAATTCCATCATTTACCATCATAAAATCATAGGATGATGAGGGGGGTAGTATCTTTCTTCTGAGCAAGTCAGTTGTGTGCTTAAAATAGTAATCAACATTCACTTTAAGGCGGTTATCAATAAATCCCAAATCAAGGCCAAAATTTAGTTGGGATGTAGACTCCCAGCGTAAATCCCTGCTGGGTATACCCCACCATGTTGTAAACCTTCCGCCCGAGCCGATATAACCCGGACCTATTACACTGCGCCATTCAGCTCCATCCCAAATGAGTCTTTCGCCGTATCTGGCCTTGGTCTGATAGGGGCTAACTCCCTGGTTGCCAGTAAATCCATAACTTATCCGTGGCTTTAATTCATTGAATATACCCAGATCAGCAATAAAATCTTCCTGATGCGCTTTCCAGCTAACAGCGCCAGATGGAAAGAATCCCCATTTATAATTATCTCCAAACTTTGTTGATCCGTCTGCCCTGGCTGTAAAGGTCAGTAGATATTTATCTTTTAAGCTATAATTCAATCTCCCGTATACTGATTCCAGTCCGGTTGAAACAAGACCATTGTAAATAAGCCTATTGTCAGTAGCTGAAAGGTCCAATGCTTCATTCTGAAGTGCATCGCTAAAAAAGTCCCTCCCAGTCATTCCAGAAGTTCTCTGGGTGTAGCGTTCAAAGGTCCATCCACCCATTATTGAAAAATTATGTTCGCCAAACTGCTTCCGGTAAGTGAGGAAATTCTCCGACGACAAATTATAATCAAGGTAATTCCCAATACTTCCCACACCCTCATACGATTCCGTCAGCACATCTGGAGTATAGTTATCTGATACGGAAGTGCCATACTTATAGCTAAATGTTGAGTTTAAGGTTAATCCGGGAATAATTTCCCAGCTAAACAATCCAGAGCTTATGAGGTCCAGTGTCCTGGATTTGCTTAAGATCAAATCCCGACGCATTACTGGATTATCATTGTCGGCTTCCCCGGTTCTATAATACCCTAGTAATGGATTATTTTCAATATAGACAGGGAATATCGGATTTCTACCATATGAAGTTCCCGTTGCATTTTTGGTATCAGTAATGTTAATATGTGTGTTGAATTTCAAAGATATGTTTTCTTTTACTTTCTGTTCGACGGTAGCAAAAACATTAAATCTTTCATAGTCGTGCTGCTTTACATTTCCCTGCTCGTCCCAGTAGTTAAAACTGAGATTATATTTTGTATTCTCATCCCCTCCATTGGCTCCAATTGTGATGTTTTCGGTAATGTTATAATCCCGAAACACCTCTTTGGTCCAGTCAGTATATGAATAAATCGCCGGTCCGTCTTTTTCCAGGGGCCACATTCCTGATTCCAACTCTTCTATTGAGGGGTAGTAAATGCCTAATTCATAATCGCCAACATAAAGTTCCTTCCCATTTCCATTGCGGTTTCTTTCATTGCTGATGGTTGCCATTAAAGCAGGATCCCTCCAAACATCAAATTCGGAAGCAAAAGTTCCAAAGGTGGTCTGGTTCTTAACGTAGATTTGTGAGACCCCCTCTTTCCCCGTTTTTGTGGTTATTAGAATAACACCATTAGCGCCCTGTGATCCGTATATTGCTGAAGCAGATGCATCTTTCAGGACTTCAATAGAGGCAATGTTTTCCGGATTGATCTGCTTTAATCCCCCTAAATCATTACTAAAAGGAAAACCATCAATTACCACGAGAGGTGAATTTGATCCAGTCAGGGAGCTTGCTCCGCGAATTCTTACACTACTTCCCGAATTTGGATCATCAGACGTTTTATTGATCTGTAATCCCGCGACACGGCCCTGGAGCATGTCTCCGATTTTTGAAGCTGACTGGTCTGCAATTTCTTCTGTTTTAACAACTGAAACAGCTCCTGTAATATCACTTTTCTTCACCGTTCCATATCCAATCACAACCACTTCCCCTAAGTCTTGAAAGTCTTCAACAAGTGTAATAGTGACATTTGTCTTCCCTTCAAGAGGAAGCTCCTGTTTTAAATATCCCACATAAGAAATTGTAAGAGTTCCATAAGCATCTGCGGTGCTTATTGTGAAGTTGCCGTTAATATCAGAAATAGTACCGTTGACAGTACCTTTTTCAACAATATTAACTCCTGGTACAGGGTTTCCATTCTGGTCCAGGACCTTTCCAGAGATCTGTACATCCTGCGCATGTATTATGCTAAACATGAATGTGAACAGAAAAAGAAAAATCCTTTTTAACTGATTAAATCTGTTTTTCATATAACAATAGTTAGGTTTAGTTTAGTTTAATATGTTACAAATATACCTGCAGACTGCTATGGGGCACAAGTGGTATCATGTTAGATTATGACATTATTATGAAGAAATAATTTGGTGATTATTCATAATAAAGCATTTAACAGTATGAAATTGTATTAGTTATGTAATAATAGCAACAATAGAATTATGAATAGAAAATAAATGTTTTTGAATTTGCAGAGTCATTATTGCATAATAGTACTGAACTTGAACGTAAAAGATCAAGAATAGCAGCTTTCGGAGTAATATATTTGCTTTGAACTTGCCCCTTGAAAGTGGACGCTAAGATAAGGCAACCTAATATTTAATAATCAGTCTTTTTTCCGATCTGACCTCACTTGGCGTATTCCCTTTCTTCTTTTTGAAGGTCCTGTTGAAGTGTGATATATTGTTAAACCCGCTTTGGAAACAAACTTCAGAAATTGACAAGTCGCTTTCTATTATTAATTGGGAAGCCCGATCAATCTTGAGATCAAGCAGATAATCTGTAAATGAACGCTGTGTCCTCCTCTTAAAAAAGTGGCTGAAGGCTGATTCTGTCATGCATAAAAGATCTGCTACTTCTTTAATTCTGATATTATCCTGTAAGTGATCCTGGAGGTATTTTGTAACTTTTTCAATTCTGTGACTTTTCGCAGTATCGATATGGCCAAAGTATGACGGAGAAGCCAACTGTATTTGATTTTTTGAAATTGACAAATCATGTAAAAGAGAAATAAAATTGATTAGAGAATCAAATCCGTTATAATCTGAGAGCGCCCTGATTCTTTTCTTGATCGATTCAATATTTTCGCATGTAAACTGGATACCTCTTCGTGACCTGGATAACATATCGTTAATAGAAGACATCAGGTTTCTTTCAAGGGTTTTATCACCCAGAAAATCGGGATGAAACTGTATGGTGATAACATGAGCTTTTCCACTGTTTATTCCTCTCCAGGCATGCGGTGTATTTGGACCTATCAAAACAAGGTCGCC
>Ga0180436_10002428_pt1 | contig 17693 bp, 17 predicted proteins | sample SS_ome_2_FD_132434 | JGI IMG/M metagenome (GOLD analysis project Ga0180436, IMG submission 132434) | Hypersaline lake sediment archaeal communities from the Salton Sea, California, USA - SS_3_S_2 metaG | ecosystem: Environmental > Aquatic > Non-marine Saline and Alkaline > Hypersaline >...
GCGCCCCACCTGCAACGGAAATCCAGCCATCGATTCCGGGATTCCCTCCCCCGCCTCGCACACCGCCAACTCGATCTGCACCTGGGCTCGCCCGTTCGCCGCGCACAGAGCCCCCAGTTCGCCAACAGAGGCCGGGGCTGGCGCATCCAGTCGGGCGACCGCATTGATAAGCAAATCCTCGACCAGGGGCATTGGCATACGACCGGCAGCGCCGCTTCGTTGCAGTTCGGCGACGACGGGATGCGCGCTGGCCTGCTCACCCATGCGATTCATCTCGTGCCGCCACCAATCCAGTTTGCGCAAGGCCACGGCTTCGTCGCTCACGGTCGAGGTGACCGACTCGATGGCCGAGAAGAATGCGTGCAGCGCCAGCAGTCGATCCGCCAGTTCCGGCGGCGCGAAAACATGTGAAACGCGGAACAGGGGTTGTTGCGCGTCCACCTGCTGCCAGCAGAACTGACGGTGATTGCTTGCGTCGCTCACGGCACCCAGTCGAACAGGTCGGCCGGGTCGTGCACCAGCAGGCTTTCCTCCACCAGCGAGCCGACCAGCTCCCACGAACCGTAGCCATACAGCACGGCGGCCGTTCGCGTGCCGGCGGCGGCGCCGGCTTCGATGTCGCGGCGGTCGTCTCCCACGAACAGAACATCGGCCGGATCGACCGCCATCTGGCGGCAGGCCAGCTGCACCGGCGCCGGGTGCGGCTTGCTCTGAGCCAGGGTGTCGCCGCACACCACGCTGGCCGGGCGGTCGGCCATGCCGCGTTGGGCCAGGAACGCGTGCGTCAGGGCTTCGATCTTGTTGGTGACGATTCCCCACGGAATTCCCCGTGCGTCCAGCGTGTCCAGCAGTTCCAGCATGCCGGGGTAAAAGGTCGTTTTCAGGAAACCACCGCTGCCATAGTGATCCATCAGCGCGAGACGCCATTGCTCGAAAGTCGCCGCGTCCGTTTCCGGCATGCCGGCCTGGAGCAATCCTGGGGCGCCGCGCGAAGCTCCGTGACGGACCTTTTCTATCGGCAGCGGCGCCAACCCGTTATCCGCGCGCACCTGGTTGAGCGATGCCACCAGGTCGGGCGCAGAATCGACGAGCGTGCCGTCCAGGTCGAACAGGAAGGCCTTGATGCCGTTGGGGCTTGCATTCATTGGAGCGGTTTGGAGGCGTGAACCAGGTAGTTGACCGCCACGTTTCCGCCCAGCATCACGCTGCGCGTCAGCGGATTGTAGTGCAGGCCCGTGATATCCCGGACCTCGAGACCGGCCCGGCGCAGCCACGCGGACAACTCGGACGGGCGGATGAAGCGGTCGTAGCGATGGGTGCCGCGCGGCAGCAGGCGCAAAACGTGCTCGGCGCCGACGATTCCCAGGGCGAACGCCAGCGGGGTCCGGTTGAGGGTCGAGTAGAATGCCTGCCCGCCCGGCTTCAGCAGGCGCGCCGTCGCCTCGATAACGGAAGCCGGGTCGGGAACGTGTTCCAGCATTTCCATGCAGGTCAGCACGTCGAAGCCGCCGGCTGCCTCCTCGGCCATGGCCTCCACGGTCACTTTGCGGTACTCGACATCGTGGCCGGATTCGTGCAGGTGCAGGCGGGCGGTGGCCAGGACCCGCGGGGCCACATCGATACCGGTGACCTTTGCTCCCTTGTCGGCCAGTGACTCGGCCAGGATACCGCCGCCACAACCCACGTCGATGGCGCGCGCGCCGTCCAATTCGGCGCGGTCCGCCACGAACTTGAGGCGAGCAGGATTCAGATCATGCAGCGGACGGAACGGCCCGTCGGGGTCCCACCATCCGGAGGCGATGGCGTCGAATTTTTCCTGCTCGGAACGATCGATGTTCAGCTTGGATTCCGTGTTCAATGGATTCGCCTGGATTTCAGTTTTCGAATGCGGACAGTTTCTGTTGCCAACCGGCGGCCGATTTCATTACGCCCGCTTCATCAATGGTCGCCAGCTTGCCTGAATTCAAGAGCCGCCGGCCGGCCACCCAGACATCGCTGACCTGGGAACGGGACGCGGCGTAGATGACCTGCGAGACGACGTGGTGCAACGGTTGCGTCGCCGGGTGGCCCAGGTCGATCGCGCAAAGGTCGGCCTGTTTACCGGGTTCGATACTGCCGATCCTTTCCTCCATGCCCAGCGCGGCAGCGCCGTTGATGGTCATCATTTCCAGCGCCTGGAAAGCATTGACCGCCTTCGCATCGGCCGCCACGCCCTTGGCCAGCAGGGCGGCTGTCTGCGCCTCGTTCAGCAGGTCGAGGTCGTTGTTGGCCGCGGCCCCGTCGGTTCCGAGCGCGACGTTGACGCCCGCCTCCACCAGGTCGGCCACGGGGCAAAAGCCGCTGGCCAGTTTCAGGTTGGACTGCGGACAATGCACGACGCTGGCGCCGGATTCCGCGACGGCCTCGATGTCGGCTTCACGCAGCTGGGTCATGTGTACGGCGGACAAGCGTTCGTTCAGCAGGCCATGCCGGCGCAGGCGGGCCAGGGGGTGGCTGTCGTGCTGCTGGTACGACTGTTTCAGTTCCCACTCGGTTTCCAAGACGTGCATGTGCACCCGAAGATCGAGCTCTCCGGAAAGGCCGGCGATCCGCTCCATGGCGTCACCCGACACGGTGTAGGGTGAGTGCGGCGCCAGGGCGAAACCGACCAGGGGATCGTCTTTCCACCGGTCCCGCAGCGCCAGGCCTTTCTCGATGTACTCACCGACGCCCGTCGCCCAGGACGAGGCCATTTCGATGATCGTGATCCCCGCGCATACGCGCATCCCGGCTTCGCGGCAGACCTCGATGGTCGAATCCGGGAAAAAGTACATGTCGTTGAAACAGGTCGTACCGGAGCGCAGCATCTCGGCCACGGCGAGCCGGGTTCCATCACGGACGAAATCGTGGTTCACGAAGCGAACTTCGGCGGGCCAGATGTGCTCGCGCAACCACACTTCCAGGGCCATGTCGTCTGCATAGCCCCGCAGCAGGCTCATCGGTGAATGCGTGTGGGCGTTTACGAAGCCCGGCAACAAGGCGTGGTCGGGAAGTTCGACCGATTCGGCGCCGGGATAGCGAGCGAGGGCTTCGTCGCGCGGCAGTAGCGCTGCGATACGCGTGCCGTCGAGAACGACGGTGTGGTCCGCCAGCGCTCCGCGCTGCGGACGAACGGGCACGACGTGGGCCGCATGGACCAGCGTGAACCGATCCATAGCGGCGTCAAAGCCCCCCATGGAACCGGATCAGCCCTTGACCCGCGAAACGTACTCGCCGGTCCGGGTATCGACCTTGATCACTTCGCCGTTGTCGACGAACAGGGGCACGCGCACCACGGCACCGGTTTCCAGGGTCGCCGGCTTGCCGCCGCCGCCCGAGGTATCGCCGCGCAGGCCCGGATCCGTATCCACGATCTTCAGCTCGGTGAAATTCGGCGGGGTCACGCTCAGCGGCGCGCCGTTATACAACATCACCTGGCAGACGTCGCCGTCCTTCAGCCATTTCACAACCTCGCCCATGGCCTCGCGGGAAACGGCGTATTGTTCGTAGGATTCGGGGTGCATGAAGTGCCAGAAATCACCGTCGCTGTAGAGGTACTGGACCTCCATCTCGAAGATGTCGGCAGCCTCGACGCTCTCGCCCGAGCGAAAGGTGCGCTCGATCACGCGGCCCGTCTTGAGGTTGCGGACCCGAACCCGGTTGAAGGCCTGCCCCTTGCCCGGCTTCACAAACTCGTTTTCGACGATGGTGTAGGGGTCTCCGTCGAGAATGATTTTCAACCCGCCTTTGAATTCATTGGTGCTGTACGTGGCCATTGGGGCCTCCGGAGAAAGAAAAATGAATTTTATCGCGATCCGTCGCGAGACTCCACGCGATACGGGACCGACTATAATTTTCCCGGGTCTTGCGCCATAATCGAGTAGTGCAAGAAGCATTGACTGGCTTTGAAATCAGTTTCAAAAATCAGCGTAATTAATTGATTGAAGGCGAATTAGATGGTACAAACGATTGGAGCGTAATGGGCATGGAGGCCAGTTACCAATGCAAAGCGTAAATCTGCTCGTTGCGGATCGGTCACCCGACTCCGCCGAGCACATCAACTCCCTGCTTCGTAATTCCGGAATTAAAGTTCAGGTGATTTACGCTGCCTCCTCGGTCGAAATCAAGCGCTCGCTGGACAACGAAGCCCCGATCCTGGTCCTTTACGCCGACGCGGACGAAAACGAAGCGCCGCTCGAAGAGGTGGCCGATTTGGCCGCGGCCTTCAACGTACCCCTGGCCCTGTATACCGACGTCAGCAACCATGCCCAGCTGGCGCCAGCGCTGGAGAAAACCGCCTGTTTCGTTATCAACTCCGGCCGCGAAGATCTGCTCACCGATTCCGTCAGCCGCCTGATCCGCAGCGCGGAAAACGAACGCCTCTATGCCAGCCGGCAACTGCGCCTGGAAGAACTGGAGCACCGCTACAACCTGTTGCTCGACAGCTCCCGCGACGCGATCGCCTATATCCATGAGGGTCTGCACGTCTACGCCAACCGGGCCTACCTGGAGGCCCTGCACCTCGACAGCGCGGACGACACGATGGCGCTCTCACTGCTGGAATTGATCCAGCCCACGAATGATGCCACCGACATGAAGGCGCTGCTCCGCGGCCTGTCGCAGGGGCAGTTGCCCGCATCGGCCATCGACGTCGAGGTCAATCGCCCGGACGGCAGCAAGTTCGCGGCCAGCCTGCAGTTCTCGGCCGCCCAGTTCGATGGCGAGGATTGCACGCAGATGATGATGCAGAGCAAGGACGCCGCCAGCGAACTGGCTTCCGAACTCGAGCGCATGCGCGTGACGGATCCCGTGACCGGCCTCGCGAACCGCAGGGCCTTCAGCGAGGCGGTGGAACGATGCATCGCCACCGATACCCACGATTCGGTTGCCGCGGTCCTGTACCTCGAGCCGGACGGCTTTGCAGACCTGCAAAACGAGCTTTCGGCGGCGTCACTGGACGATTTCCTGGTGGACTTCACGGGTGTGCTGCGTCACAGCATCGACGAAACCGACCTGCCGGCCCGCGTCGGGGAAGGCGGCTTCGGCATCCTGGCGCACCGGCCCAGCGTGGCCGACATCGAAACCCTGGCCGACACCATCTTGCGAAATTGCCGGGCGCACATGGCCGAGCTGGGCGACCGGGCCTTTTCGATCTCCTGCAGCATCGGCATCAGCAACATCGGCCGACTCGCCAGCGATGCGCGTGAGGTCATCGGGCACGCCCGCGAGGGTCACGCCGAAGCCGCGGCGCAAGGCGACCGTTTCGAGGTCTACCGTCCGCAGCTCACGGCCGTGGAATCGGCAGACGGCGAGCAGGGCTGGATCGACCGTATTCGCCAGGCCATCCACAGCCAGGACCTTTACACGGTGCAACAATCCATCGTCGACCTCGACGGCGAGGGCGAACAACTGGTCGAGAACCTGCTCTTTCTGCGGGGCGAAGACGGCGACCACCCCGCCGGCGATTTCCAGCAGATCGCGGAGCGCAATGACCTGGCCGGCAGCATCGATCGGCACATCATCCCGGGCCTGCTGAAGACTTTCGTGGACAGCAGCGAACGGCAGATCATCAACCTGTCCATCAATTCCATCCTCGACTATGCCTTCCCCGGCTGGCTCGTCGAACAGATGAAGGACGCCTGCATCGAGGGCAACCGCATCGTCCTGCAGATCGCGGCCAGCGCAGCGCACAGCAACCTGCGCCCCGCCCAGCGCCTGATGAACGAACTCAAGCCCCTGGGCTGCCAGCTTTCGGTCGGCCAATTCGATGACGAGCGCAAGTCCCTCCAGTTGCTGGAGCACCTGGACGCTTCCTACGTGAAGCTGGCCCATCACCTGACCGTCGATCTCTTGTCGGACAGCAAGAAACAGGACGCCATCCGCCGCATCGTGGAAGCCGCCAAGCAACACGGGATCGCGGTGATCGCAGACGAAGTCGCCGATACGTCGAGCCTCGCGGTTCTCTGGCAATGCGGCGTCAAGCTGATCTCCGGAGCCTTCCTGAGCGAATCGTCCCAGGTCATTGCCCAGTAAGGGTTCAGCCGCGAGAGAATGACGCCGACCGGCCGCTTCGCCCCCTCGCCTACCGGAGAACTCCATTTCGGCTCGTTGGTCGCCGCCGTGGCCAGCTGCCTGAACGCCCGGGCGCGGGGTGGCCAATGGCTGGTCCGTGTCGAGGACATCGACCCGCCCCGGGAAGTGCCCGGCAGCGCCAACCGCATCCTGCGCGACCTGCAGCGTTTCGGCCTGCGTTCCGACCGCCCGGTGGCATTCCAGAGCCGGCGCCGGGCGCGCCACCGGGCAGCCGTGGATCAACTGCTCGACGCCGGCCTGGCGTTCCATTGCGGCTGCAGCCGGCGTGACCTGCCTCCTTCGGGAACCTACCCCGGCACGTGTAGAGACGGGATACCCGGAGGGCGATCGCCACGCGCCGTGCGGCTTCGTGTGGAATCCGGACCCATCGAGTTCGTCGATCGAATACAGGGACGGGTGCGGGAAAACCTGGCCGAAACCAGCGGGGATTTCGTCATCTGGCGGGCGGACGATCTGCCGGCCTACCAACTGGCCGTCGTCGTCGATGATGCCGACCAGGGCGTAACGGAAGTGGTCAGGGGATACGACCTGATCAGTTCCACGGCGCGCCAGATCCACGTCTGCCGTTCCCTCGGGCTTGCATGCCCCGAGTATGCCCACCACCCCGTCGCCCTGGGTGCGCACGGGGAGAAACTGAGCAAGCGATTCGAATCCGACCCGGTCGCACGGTTGCCGGCCGAGCAGACGCTGGCCCAAGTCCTGCATTTCCTGGGCCAGGACTGCCCCGCCGGGCTGGGCTTGCGCGAACTCTGGCCCTGGGCGATGGTCAACTGGCAGTTGGAGCGCGTGCCGACCACCGCGGAAGCCCCGGCCTGAGCGCTCCCGGACCACCTACCGATGCGCCGCGCCGGCTTCGGGCTATAATGCAGCGATTCCAAGCAGGGCGGACTCGATGAATCCAAACTACCTCGACTTCGAACAACCGATCGCCGAATTGCAGGCCAAGATCGACGAGCTGAGAAATGTCGGCTCGGACAACGCAATCAACCTGGACGAAGAAATCCAGCGGCTGCAAACGAAGATGCGCCAGAAAATCAAGGCCATCTTCAAGGACCTCACCCCGTGGCAGATCAGCCAGCTGAGCCGCCATCCCCTGCGCCCTTACACCCTGGACTACGCCGAGAAGATCTTCGACGAATTCCACGAACTCCACGGCGACCGTGCGTTCGCCGACGACCACGCCATCGTCGGGGGCCTGGCCCGGTTTCGCGGGCACGCGGTGGTCTTCATCGGTCAGCAGAAGGGACGGGACACCAAGGCCAAGATCTTCCGCAATTTCGGCATGCCGCGGCCTGAGGGCTACCGCAAAGCCCTGCGCTTGATGAACATGGCCGCCCGTTTCCACCTGCCCCTGCTTACCTTCATCGACACGCCCGGCGCCTACCCCGGTGTCGGCGCAGAGGAACGCGGACAGTCCGAAGCCATCGCCCGCAACCTGCAGGTGATGTCGCGGCTCCCGGTGCCTATCATCTGCACGGTGATCGGTGAAGGCGGCTCCGGCGGCGCGCTGGCCATCGGCGTCGGTGACCGGGTCAACATCCTCGAGTACAGCACCTACTCGGTGATTTCCCCGGAAGGCTGTGCCTCCATTCTCTGGAAAGACGCCGCGAACGCCGAAGAAGCGGCGACCGCGCTGGGCATCACTTCCGATCGCCTGAAAAAGCTCGGCCTGGTGGACCAGATCATCTCCGAACCGCTCGGCGGCGCGCACAAGGAACCGGATGAAGTAGCGAAGCGCATCGCCGACTGCATCGAACGGCAACTGGGTGAACTGGATGCCCTGACCACCGAGGAACTGGTCGAGAAGCGGTACCGACGCCTGATGTCCTTCGGTGAATTCCAGGATTGATCCACGGGCCGAGTGATGATGGACGGCGCCCGCCGTTTCGATAGCGATACGGCCTTGCAGTGGATCGGCCAGTTGCCAGCCGCCAGGCGCTACTGGGTCGGGTTCAGTGGCGGCGCCGACTCCACCGCGCTGTTGCTGGCGCTGCATTCCGCCCGCCAGGAACTCCGGGCCCCGCTGGCCGCGGTGCATTTCGATCACGGCCTCCAGGCATCAGCGCGGCAATGGGAAATCCATTGCAGAGACTTCTGCTCAGTGCGCGGCATCCCTTACCGGGCTGTTTCACTGAGCGTGCGTCGTGGTCGCCGCGAGAGTCCCGAGGAGGCGGCACGCAACGCGCGCTACCGGGCCGTCGCCGGCCTGCTGGACCGCGACGAAATGTTCCTGACCGCGCACCACGCCGAAGACCAGGCGGAAACCCTGCTCCTGAACCTGATGCGTGGCAGCGGCCCGGACGGACTGGCGGGCATTCCCCGCCTGCGCACACTCGGTAAAGGCTGGGTGGCGCGCCCACTGCTGGATGTATCGCGTGAACTGCTCCGGCAGTACCTGGCGGAAAACGACATCCCCTGGCAGGAAGACCCCAGCAACGAAGACACCTCCTACGACAGGAACTACCTGCGACAGGAGCTGTTTCCGCTGCTGGAGGCCCGTTGGCCGGGCGTGGCGGGGCGCATGGCCCGCACCGCGCGGCTGACGCGCCAGTCGACCAACGCCCTGTCCGCGCTCATCGAGGAACGTTCCGGCGCGGCGCTGGGCGACCGCGTTTGCCTGTCACTGGACTTCCTGCGGTCTTTCGATCCGGAATTGCGGGCGCTGGTGATGCGCCAGTGGTTGCGCCGTCACGAAGTCCCGACCTTGCCGGAAGTCCGCCTGCTGCGCTTCCTCGAGCAACTCGAGGATGCCAAGTCTGGCAACGAGGCCGAAACCGGGTGGAGCGGATGGCAACTGAAGCGCTATCGCGACAGCCTGTGGCTGCACCGCCGCGAACCCGCTTACGAGTGCGCCGAAGCCCCGTGGTCGTCCGGCATGACGCTCCAGCTCGGCAATGACTCGGGCCGGTACCGCCTGCTCGGACCCGAAATCCCGATACCGCGAGGGTGGCGGGTTGGGCGACGGGCAGCAGGCAGCCGCCTGCGGGCTTTCAGCGACGGCCCCAGCCGGAGAATCAAGCACATCCTGCGCGAAGCCGGCATCCCGCCCTGGTTGAGGCTTGGCATTCCGGTCCTGTACTGGGATGATGAACCGGTTGCCGTCGGCGACTGGGCCCTCGGCCACAGGTTGAAGGAATGGTTGGCCACGAACGGCCTGAAACTGGAATGGCGGCCCGCGGACCCCGTGCTGGCGCGCGCCCGGCCAAATACCCCGGAACAACGAAAAACATGAACGACAAACAAGAAAAACTGCCCGACTTCGAAAAATCGCTGGAAGAACTGGAACAGCTCGTCGAACAGCTGGAATCGGGAGACCTCAGTCTCGACGAATCGCTGAAGCAGTTCCGGCGCGGCGTCGAGCTCACCCGGCATTGCCAGGGTGTGCTCGAGAGAGCGCAACAGACCGTCGAGCAACTGCTCGACCCGGCAGACGAGAGCTCGACCGTACCCTTCGATGAGCGCGACTGAAGCCGCTGCCCGGATCCGTGAATGGCAGGCGCGGTTCGACCGCGTGCTGGAGCAGCGCCTGCCGCCCGAGACCCAACATCCGCAACAGCTCCACCAGGCCATGCGGTACTCGGCGCTGGCGGGCGGTAAGCGCTTTCGCCCCGTGCTGGTCTACGCCACCGGCCAGGCGGTGGGCCTGAGCCCGGAGGCGCTCGATCCGGTAGCCGCGGCGATCGAGATCATCCACGCCTATTCGCTGATCCACGACGACCTGCCCGCCATGGACAATGACGACATGCGCCGCGGCAGGCCAACCTGCCACCGGGCGTTCGACGAAGCAACGGCGATCCTGGCCGGGGATGCGCTGCAGGCGCTGGCGTTCGAAGTCCTGGCCCGCGAACTTCCGGCCGGAAAGGCGAACAGCCTGCAAGCCGTATACCTGATCGCGCGGGCCTGTGGTTCCGTCGGCATGGCGGGCGGCCAGGCGCTCGACCTGGGCTCGGTCGGTCGCGACATCAGCATCGATGCGCTCGAAACCATGCATCGGCTGAAAACCGGCGCACTGATCCGCGCCTCGGTAGCCGCACCCTGCCTGCTGGCCGAAGTGGGAGAAGACGTCGTTGGGCGACTGGAGGCCTACGGCGACTGCGTCGGCCTGGCCTTCCAGGTACACGACGATATCCTCGATGTCACGGGCAACAGCGAAGTCACCGGCAAGGCCGTGCTGGCGGATGCCGCGCTGGACAAACCCACCTTCCCGTCGATCCTGGGGCTCGATGCGTCGCGGCAACGTGCGCGCGAATTGCGCGACCAGGCCATCGATCACCTGGCGGCGGTTCCCGGCGACACGTCGATGCTCGCCTGGTTGGCGGCCTACGTGATCCGCCGAGACCGATAGCTTCGGGCCGGTTCCGCCGGTAAAATACGCCGGATGAACAGCCAGCTCTACCCCCGCCTCAGCCAGATACAGTCCCCCGAACAGCTGCGCAAGCTGGACGAGCAGGCGCTGCAAGAGGTCGCAGATGAACTCCGACGCTACCTGATCGAATCCGTGGCGGTCAGCGGCGGGCATTTCGGTGCGGGGCTCGGCTGCGTCGAACTCACCGTCGCCCTGCACTACGTGTACGAAACGCCGTGGGACCGCGTCGTCTGGGACGTCGGACACCAGGCCTACCCGCACAAGATACTTTGCGGTCGGGCCGACAGCATCACGACCATCAAGAAGAAGCAAGGTCTGGCGCCGTTTCCGAAGCGGGAAGAGAGCGAATACGATACCTTCGGCACCGGCCACTCCTCGACGTCGATCAGCGCCGCACTCGGCATGGCGGCGGCCGCTGCGGCAAAAGGCGAGGACCGCAAGTGCGTCGCGGTGATCGGGGATGGCGCGATGACCGCCGGAATGGCTTACGAGGCCCTGAACCACGGCGGCGACCTGGACAAGAACCTGCTGGTCGTGCTCAACGAAAACCAGATGTCCATCTCGCCCAACGTCGGCGCGTTGACCAAGATGCTCGGCCGCCTGATGAGCGGCCCGACCGTGACGGGGATCCGCGAGCGCAGCAAGAGCATGATGCGAAGGGATTCACGCGCGTGGCGCTTCATGAGTCGCTGGGAGGAGCATGTCAAGGGCATGGTGATGCCGAGCACCCTGTTCGAGGAACTCGGCTTCAACTACCTGGGGCCGATCGACGGTCATGACCTGCCCACGTTGATCCGCACCATCAGCACGGCGCGGGACGTGGAAGGCCCCAACCTGCTGCACATCATCACCGAGAAAGGCAAGGGCTACGAACCCGCCGAGAAAGACCCGGTGAAGTACCACGCCGTGGGACCCTTCGATCCCAGCAAGGGCGTGGTGTCGAAACCGGCCACCGGCACGCCACCACCGACCTACACCGAGGTCTTCGGCCGCTGGCTGTGCGACATGGCGGCGCAGGACGACCGCCTGCTCGCGATCACCCCGGCGATGCGCGAAGGCTCGGGCATGGTGGAATTCCACGAACGCTTTCCCGAACGTTATTTCGACGTCGGGATAGCAGAGCAGCACGCGGTGACCCTGGCGGCCGGCATGGCCTGCGAAGACGTGCACCCGGTGGTGGCCATCTACAGCACCTTCCTGCAACGTGCCTACGACCAGGTGATCCACGACGTCGCGCTGCAGAACCTGCCGGTGCTGTTCGCCATCGACCGCGCGGGCCTGGTGGGTCCGGATGGCCCGACCCATGCGGGCAGCTTCGACCTCAGCTTCATGCGCTGCATCCCGAACCTGGTGATCATGGCGCCGTCGGACGAGAACGAATGCCGCCGGATGCTGTATACCGGTTACCGCCACCAGGGCCCCGCCGCGGTGCGTTACCCCCGCGACTTCGGCAGCGGGGTGACGGTCGAGGAAACCATGCGCGAAATCCCGCTGGGTGAGAGCCGGACGCTGCGCCGCGGAAAGCGCGTCGCCTTGCTCGCGTTCGGCAGCATGGTTCGAACCAGCACTACCGTGGCGGACAGCCTCGACGCCACGCTCATCGACATGCGCTTCGTCAAGCCACTGGACCGCGCCGCCATCCTGGAGGCGGCTGCCGCCCATGACTACCTCGTGACGGTGGAAGAAAACGCGGTAGCGGGCGGCGCCGGCAGCGGTGTGAACGAGCTGTTGGCGGCGGAGGGCGTCTCGATGGCCGTCGTCAATATCGGCCTGGGCGACGAGTACATCCAGCACGGAACGCGGGAAGAATGCCTGCGGCTGGCCGGCCTCGACGCCGACGGCATCCTGGCCCGGATCCGGCAGGCCTGCGGTTCGGAAGAAGCCCGCTCGAAAACGGCTAGCTAGCGACGACCGCCAGTTGCCGGTCGTGCGTGCGGCTCAAGAGCAGCAGCGCCATTAGCGCACCCACCAACGCCAGGAACATGTCGGACTGCGTATCCCAGGCGTAGCCCTGGGTGCCCAGGAACGACTCCGCGGCCTCACCGCTCAGCAACGCCACCCACCACTCGACCAGCTCGTAAAATGCGCTGATCGCGAGGCAGATAGAAACCACGATCAAGGACAGCCACCCACGTCGACCCACCACACGGTTCCGGATCAGGATTTCACGCGCGATCATCGCCGGCACGAAGCCCTGCACGAAATGCCCCAGCTTGTCGTAGTTGTTACGCGGGCCGCCGGTCCACTCGGCCACCCAGTCGCCCAGGGGCACCTCGGCGTAGGTGTAATGCCCGCCGACCATCAGGACGACGCAGTGACCCAGGATCAGCCAGTAAACCAACGGTGTCAGCGGAAAGAACCCGCGGGTCAGGGCCAGAATGACGAGCGCCAGCAGCGCGGGCAAAACCTCCAGCCACCAGGTCGGGTAGTCATGAGGCTTCCAGGCCGACCAGGCCAGGACCGCGAAAAAAACAGCGAGCCAGGCCGCCTGCTTGCCGGCGTCCGGCATTCAGGAAGCGTCTTTGACGCGCACGGCGAGCACGTCGCAGGATGCCCCGTGCAATACCGAGTTGGCGGTCGCGCCCAGCAGCAGCTGCACGCCCTTCTGGCCGTGCGTTCCGAGCACGATCAGCTCGATACCGTTCTCCTCCGCGAAGCGGTGGATTTCACGCGCCGGCGTACCGTTGAGAAAATGCCGGCGCTCCGCCGGGATATCGTGTTTTTCACCGATTGCGTCGAGCTTCTCGCGAAGCTCGGCACGCAGGTTTTCCTCGACCTCGTCCATGCCGACGAAAACCGGGCCGTAGGGCACGACACCCATGTAAACCGAGTCCATCGGTTCCTGGACGTAAATCAGGTGGACTTCGCCGCCCGGCTCCGACACACCCCGCGCGCGCTCCATGATCACGGCGGACTCACTGCTTAAATCGATGGCGACTGCGATCTTGCTGTATGCGGACATGCTTCCTCCGGTTCTGTAAACGGCGCACCCCTCCCCTGTATTCATTCTAGACCAAGCGGGCTTAGAATGGGTTGAAGAGACCACGCCCGCGAGTGGCCGAATCCCATGACCGCAATCGAAAAACCGATGCCTGAAGCCGACATTCCCCCCACCATGCGCGCGGCGCGAATCCATCGCGTAGCGCCGGTCCGGCCGGGCGCAACGCCGCTGGAGTTCGACCACATCGAAACGCCGAGTCCGGCGGTCGGTGAATTGCTGCTACAGGTGCGGGCCTGCGGTGTCTGCCACACGGAACTGGACGAAATCGAGGGACGCACCCCGCCGCCGGACCTGCCCATGACGCCGGGTCACCAGGTGGTCGGCACCGTGGTCCGCGAAGGCGCAGCTTGCCGTCTCGGCCTGCTTGGCCAGCGGGTCGGCGTCGCCTGGATCCACTCGGCCTGCGGCGATTGCCGTTGGTGCCGCCAGGGTCGGGAAAACCTCTGCCCGCATTTCCATGCCACCGGCCGTGACAGACCCGGCGGTTACGCGGAGTACATGACGATACCCGAGGGCTTCGCCCACGTGATCCCGGACTCCATCGGCGACCTCGAGGCCACGCCCTTGCTGTGCGCGGGCGCCGTCGGGTACCGCGCGCTGTCCCTGTGCAGGCTGTCGAACGGCCAACGGCTCGGCCTGACGGGCTTCGGCGCGTCCGGACACCTGGTATTGCAGATGGCGCAGCACCTGCTGCCGGATTCACCTGTTTTCGTCTTCGCGCGCAGCGCAAAGGAGCGCGACTTCGCGCTGGAACTGGGCGCCACCTGGGCGGGAGACACCAAGGATCGGCCCCGGGAGTTGCTCGATGCGATCATCGACACCACCCCGGCCTGGTTGCCGGTGATCGCCGCGATGGAGGCGCTGGCGCCGGCAGGCCGTCTCGTCATCAACGCGATCCGCAAGGAAGCGGACGACCGCGATCGCCTGCTCGAACTGGACTACGAGCGCCACCTCTGGCGCGAAAAGACCCTGACGACCGTTGCGAACGTGACGCGAAACGACGTTCGCGCCTGCCTCGAACTCGCGGCGACCATCCCGCTACGGCCGAGCGTTATCCCCTTCCCGCTCGACCAGGCCAACCAGGCGCTGCTCGAACTGAGGCAAGGCCACGTGCGTGGCGCCAAGGTGCTCGTGATCGACTGAGCGGGGCGCCAACAGGAGTCCGAGCCACCGGGACACCTTGCGCTGCAATCGCTTCATTCATCGATTCCGCCGATGGGGCGCCAGGCGCCGAACCCGTCGGGCGGTCGCGCCCGGCGACTGGTCTGTTCATAAGCGTAGGCCGCCTCGATCAGCGTGGGCTCGGAAAAAGCACCGGCATAGAAAGACAGCCCCACCGGCAGGCCGTGCACGAAACCCATCGGCACCGTCACGTGCGGATAGCCCGCCCGGGCGGGCATGGAACTGCTGCTGCCCAGCCAGCGATCGCCCACCACGCGGTCGATTTTCCAGGCGGGGGTGTTGCTGGGCGAGACCAGCAAGTCGAGTTGATGCTGTTCGAGCAGGCCGTCGATCGCCCCCCGACTGAACGCGCGAACCCGTTGCAACGCATTGACGTACAGGGGTGCCTCGAGCCCCTCGGTGGCCTGGGACTTGACGAAAATCTCCTGTTGAAACCACTTCATCTCACGCTCGGCCTCGGCCTCGTTGAAACGAATCAGGCCGTCCAGCGTCAGTTGCCCGGCGGGGCCAGGCAGTCCGGCCAGGTAGGCGTTCAGGTCGTGCTTGAATTCGTGGAGGAGCACGTCGTAGGCCGCCTGCTGGAAATCCTCGGGATACGGCGGGAAGGCCAGGTCGTCGATGATCACGGCTCCGGCCGCACCCAGGTCCCGCAGCGCGCGGTCGAAGGCCGCGTCGACGCCCTCGTGGAAACCGGCCAGCGAACGGACCACCCCGATCCGCTTGCCCTGCAAGCCGCGGGTATCGAGGTGGCGCGCGTAATCACGTTCGAACCGTTCGGAATCGCCGGGGGTCGCAGGGTCACCCGGCTCGGGGACGACCATGACGGTCAGCAACTCCGCGGCCGCACGGACGCTGACGGCCATCGGCCCTGCCGTGTCCTGGCTGTGCGAAATCGGCACGATGCCGCGCCGGCTGACCAGGCCGACCGTCGGCTTGATCCCGACGATACCGTTCACGGCCGCGGGGCAGATGATGGAGCCGTTGGTCTCGGTGCCAACCGCCAGCGGCACCAACCCGGCCGCGACCGCGGCCCCGGATCCGGAGCTCGAGCCACAGGGCGACCGCGTCGGGTCATGGGGGTTCCGGGCCTGCCCGCCGACCGCGCTCCAGCCGCTGGAAGATCGCTCCGACCGGAAGTTGGCCCACTCGCTGAGATTGCTCTTTCCAAGCACCACGAGGCCCGCGTTACGCAGTCGGACGACCACCGCCGCGTCACGGCCGGCCGCAACCCCCTCCAGTGCGAGGGAACCCGCGGTGGTCGGAAGTTCCCGGGTCTCGATGTTGTCCTTGACCAGCACGGGCAGGCCGTGGAGCGGCCCCCTCAGCCGGCCTTCCCGGCGCTCGGCGTCCAGCGAGCGGGCCGCCGCCAGGGCCTCGGGGTTGAGGGCGATGACGCTGTTGAGCTGGCCGTCCCAACGCTCGATCCGTCTTAGCGATTCGAGCACCCAGCGCTCGGAGGGGCCGGCGCCGGTCGGCTCGTCGGCCACAGCCATCGACGGAAACGACAGGGCAAGCACCAATAGCAGGTATTTCATTCGGAGCGTCTCCGGCAAAAAGGGATCAGTGGGTTTCCTGCACCAGGACCCAGGGGGCGACCACGACGGCCCAGAAAGACGATTGCCGCGCCTCCCAGCGCCGCGCGTCGCGATCGTCGGCCCGGCGCAGCCGGCCGGCCTCCAGCATCCGTGTCACGGCCGCGCTGTCGTCGTCGATCAGTACCTCCGCAATCGCCAGCAGGTCCTCGCCGCGGTCCACGCAAACCACCAGTCCGCGGGCGAAGTAGCGAGCGAGTTCCGCCCACTCGATCCGCCCGGTCTGTGCGTTCAGCAGGTCATGGGTGTAAATTTCGTCGTCCTTCATCCGACCAGGGACTCGGGAGTGAACGGATCCGGCAGGTAATCGGCAGCCGACCATTTCCGGACCTCTTCGGTATCGCAACAGGACAGGACCCGGCTGTCCGCGGCCATCAGCTCGCGCATCACCTGGCGACAGGCGCCGCAGGGCGGATGCGCGGTGTCACCCGGCACGTAGAGCACCAGCAGGACGAGGCTGCCCGGTGATTCACCCGCGGAAATGGCGGCCGTCAAAGCCGCCCGCTCGGCGCATTGCGTCAGGCCGAAAGAAGCGTTCTCCACGTTGCAACCCGTGTACACCGCGCCGGATTCGGCCAGGACGGCGGCGCCCACGCGAAAACGGCTGTAAGGAGAGTGGGAATGGGAAGCGGCGCGAACCGCGCCCTGTTTCAGTCGTTCGAACGTTTCCTGGTCGATTGTCATCACGCGCGGATTCCCTCGACGATGCTGTGGACAACGGGATTTCCGGCCGGCGTCCCGTTCGTGATCTGAAATGCACGATGCAATGCAGAGGCGGCAGCCTGCCAGGCCTCTTCGCTCACCGCGTGTACCCAGGCCAGGGGTTCACCGTGCACGACCGGTTCACCGATGGATTTCAGGCCCGACAGGCCAACCGATGGATCGATCCGGTCATCGACCCTGCGGCGCCCCCCTCCCAGCGCCACCACGATGTCACCAACCGCCTGGGTATCGACCGAGGCGATGCAACCATCGTCCGCCGCTTCGACCGGGCGCACGACCGCGGCCCCGGCCAGGTGCGCCTCCGGCTTGTCCAGCAGGTCAGCAGGGCCACCCTGGGCCGCGACCATCGCGGCGAACCGCTCGGCGGCCTGGCCGCCGTCGAGGCATTCTTCGACGCGCCGCAGCGCGGACGCACGGGAATCGGCCAGTCCGCCCAGCCATAGCAATTCCGCGGACAGGCCGGTGATCACCTCGTAAAGTCGCGGCTGCCTGGCCTCGCCGCGCAGGAAAGCCACGGTTTCCGCTATCTCAAGCGCGTTGCCGGCCGAGGCGGCCAGGGGCTCGTTCATGTCGGTCAGCAGGGCGTTGCAGGAGACGCCCGCGTTCGACGCCACCGATGTCATCTGGCGGGCGAGGCGACTGGCGCTCTCCAGGTCCGGCGAGAAAGCTCCGGAACCGTGCTTGATGTCCAGGACCAGCGCGTCCAGGCCTTCGGCCA
>Ga0180436_10002434_pt1 | contig 17668 bp, 12 predicted proteins | sample SS_ome_2_FD_132434 | JGI IMG/M metagenome (GOLD analysis project Ga0180436, IMG submission 132434) | Hypersaline lake sediment archaeal communities from the Salton Sea, California, USA - SS_3_S_2 metaG | ecosystem: Environmental > Aquatic > Non-marine Saline and Alkaline > Hypersaline >...
CTGGCGATCGCCTATGCCGTGGCGGGGCGTTTCCCCGAGGCAATGGAGACCGCCCGGCGTGCACTGCGCCGCGCGCGGGAGGTCGAGGATCCGCGCCTGATCCAGCAAATCGAGGGTCGGTTGCAGCAGTTCGAGCAGATGCAGTCGGGCTCGCCGTCCGGCTCGCGTTCTGGTTCGCAGTCGGGTTCGCAGTAGACCGGCATGATCGAGCTGCGCGCCCATCTCGTCGCCGAACCGGAAGCAGAACTGGCTGAGCGCCTCGAGCGACGCCTCGATGCACGCATCGCAATCACCTATGGCACCGAGCCGCCGCCCCAGGCGAACTACGACGTCCTCATCTCCGGCCGCCCGAGCGAGGCGCTGCTAGCGGCGAGCCCACGCCTCACCGCGTTGCTGATCCCCTACGCCGGCCTGCCGGCCAAGACGCGTGAGCTCCTGCGCCGCTGGCCGCAGATCGCGGTGCACAACCTGCATCACAATGCCGGCCCCGCGGCCGAGCTCGCCGTGGCCCTGATGCTCGCCGCGGCGAAGTTCCTCGTCCCGCTGGACCGCGCGTTGCGCCGCCACGACTGGTCGCCGCGCTACGCTCCAAACCCGTCACTCCTGCTCGCGGGCAAGACGGCGCTCGTGCTCGGCTATGGCGCCATCGGGCACCGCGTCGCCCGCGCCTGCGCCGGACTCGGGATGGAGGTGATCGCGCTGCGGCGCCATCCGCGACGGTCGCCCGCCGTGGCGCGTCCAGAGCCCGAAGCAAGCCCGCAGGTGCACGTCATCGGGCCCAAGCAACTCGCGGACAGCCTACCGCGAGCGACGGCGCTGATCGTCTGCCTGCCGCTGACCGAGGCGACTGAGGGGCTGGTCGGTGCGCGCGAGCTCGCCCTCGTGCGGGGCGAGGCGGTACTGGTCAATGTCGGCCGGGGCCCGGTCGTCGCCGAGGAGGCGCTTTACGAGCGCCTCCGCACGGGGGCGTTGCGCGCCGCCGGCCTCGATGTCTGGTACAACTACCCCGCCGATCCAGAGAGCCGCACGCAGACCCCTCCGTCTCGCTTTCCCTTCGACGAGCTCGAAAACGTCGTCTTGAGCCCCCACCGCGGCGGAGCGCTCGGGATGCAGGAATCCGAGCGGATGCGGATGGATGCGCTGGCGGAGTCGCTCAATGCGGCGGTGGCGGGAAGGAAAATGCCGCATCGAGTCGATGTCGAGGCAGGCTACTGACCCCCCTGGTTGTGGATCGAGGTGTGCAGCCCTGATGCCCTATCCGCATCTGTGCGTATGCATTGCCACGATCTCGGGCACAGAGAAGCGCGAACTGCTCACCGACCGACCAGCGAGAGATCGATGCGGGTGGCAAGGGCTGCTTCCGCAGGCGACTAGCGGGCGCAATTCATTTCCTTCCAGGTAGTTGGACGAGCGGACCTGCCCATCTCGTTCCACAACCCAGAATTTTGCGCTCAGCGACCAAGTGTATCACTTGACAAATACACTCCACCCGCCGTACTATACCACTGTATTACGAAACTAATTCAGCCCCGCCCCGTAGGTGGCTGTCGACGGGCGCTCCGGCGCCCCGGGAGAGGAGGCAGAAGATGAGACGGCTCGGATGGCTGGCAATCGCCCTGACGCTCAGTGCCGCGCTGGTCGCTCCTGGGCGCGCTGCGGCGATCGACGCCGAGGCGCGCTCGGAATCGCGCGCTCCCTACGTCGAAGTGATCGTGCGCGTCGTCGCCGGCGAGCGAGCGGGTGGCGCCGGTGAACTCGTGGGCAAGGCCGAGTCCTCACAGCTCCGGCTCCACGCCGGGCCCTGGCTCACGGCGGCGTGGGATCGAGATGGCGCGCTGCGCGAGGAGACGGACCGCGGCGCGCTGCGTGGGACCGAGCCCGACGCCGACCGCTTGCTGCGTGACATGGCGCGCTGCGGCCTCGGGCTCGCCTGGACGCTCGTGCGCGCGGCGCTGCAGTTGATCGGAATCGGAGTGAGCGGATGCTGATCGCGGTCGATCCCCACAGCGGCGTGCCGGTCTACCGGCAGGTGATGGATCAGATCAAGCTCCATGTCGCGAGCGGGGCCCTCGCTCCGGGAGAAGAACTGCCCTCGACGCGGGCGCTCTCGACCGAGCTCGGCGTCAATCCGATGACGATCAGCAAGGCGTACAGCTACCTCGAGCGCGAGGACGTCGTCGAACGCCGCCCGGGCCGCCCGCTCATCGTCAAGCCGTTCGCCAGTAACGAGCAGGCCCAGCAGAGCAAGCTCGCCGAACTGCGACGCCATCTGGCCCCGATTGCCGCTCTGGTCCCACAGCTCGGGATCGAGCGGCAGATGGCCGTTTCACTCTTCGGTGATCTGATCGCCGCCGAGGAGCGTCCGGCCTCCGAACCCCCGGGCACTGCCGATCAAGTCACAGGCACGGCCGCGGAGGAGCCCGGCATGCGAACCGAGACCGAAGGCGCGTCCGATCAGGACCGCCGGGAGGAAAGCCGCCCGACCGATTCGTCGGCTGCAGGAGATGGGAGAGGAGAACACGATGTCTAGTCAAGCTTCCCCCGAGAAGATCGCCGTCTTCGATGGCATCCAGCGCGCGTATCGGCGTGGCGTCGACGTCTTGCACGGCGTCAGCTTCGACGTCTCGCCCGGTGAGGTCGTCGGCCTCCTCGGACGCAACGGCGCCGGGAAGACGACGTTGCTCAGAATCGCGATGGGCATGCTCGAGCCCCAGCGCGGGCGCGTGCGGCTCTTCGGCCTCGACCCGCGCCAAGAGCCGATCGCGGTCAAGCGTCGCGTTGGCTACGTATCCGAGGAGCAGATCCTGCCGACGTTCCTGAAGGTGCGCGAAGTCGTCGACCTGCACCGCCGCCTCTTCCCGACTTGGGACGACGACCTCGCCGGTCGGCTGGCGACGCGCTTCTCGATCTCGGCCGAGGAGAAGATCGGCAACCTTTCCAAGGGGCAGGCGCGCCAGGTCGCCTTGCTCTGCGCGATCGCCCATCGGCCCGAGCTGTTGATTCTCGACGAACCGGCGGGCGGGCTCGACCCGGCGATGCGGCGCGAGTTCCTGGAGACGGCGATCCAGCTCCTGAACGAAGCCGGTTCGACGATCCTCTTCTCGTCCCACTACATGACCGACGTCGAGCGGCTCGCCGCGCGCGTCGTGCTGCTGCACGACGGGCGGGTGATGCTCGATCGAGACCTCGACCAGTTGCGTGAGGAACACTGCCTCGCGCGCGTGCCGCGCGGGGATGGCGTGACGCGCGATGCGCTGCTGAACCTGCCGGGCTGCCTCGGTGTGCGCACGCGCACGGAGGCGCTGCACGCGGTCTTCGCACTGCGTCCCGAACAGGCGGCAGCGCAGATCGAGCGCGCCCTCGGCGTGCACTCCGTGCGTTGCGACCCCGTCGGCCTGGAAGAGATGTTCATCGAGCTCGTGGGAGGCCAGGAATGATCTGGGGTCTCGTCCAGCGCGATCCCGCCGTGCGGCGGCTGCCCTACTGGACGGTCGCCGGGCTGATGCTCGGGGTCATCCTGTCGGCGATGATTCGCATTCAGCCACCGGCCGAGGGGGCCGCCCACACGATCGACACCTACGGCCTGGGCAAGATGATCTTCATCGTCTGGCTCTGCCTCGGTCTCTTTCTCGGCAGCGCCGACGCGCCGCGCCGCTGCGCACGGCTCGATCTCGGCCTGCCGATTCCCGCGCGCCGACTCTGGTTCGCGCGCACCCTCGCCACCGTCCTGGGCGGCGCCGTGCTGCTCGCCATCGCCATCGCGACCAGCGCCGGAGTGAACGCCTGGCGCGGCGTCTCACCCTGGTTGCCGCCCGCCGCGGGCGCCTTCGTCATGGATCAGGCAATCGTGCTCCTGCTCGCCGTCGCCCTGCTGCGCGCCTACCGGCCCGGGCAGTACGCGATCGAAGAACGGCTGCGCAGCCTGCTCGGCATGCTGCTGCTCTGGCTCGCTCTGCTCGGCTGGCTCTACCTGTTGCGCGCGTGGGGCCCGGCGGCGAGACTCGTCACGCTGGCCGGTGCCCTGCTTCTGCTCGCCGGAACCTACCGCGCTCTGCCCCCGAGCTTCGCGCTGGCCGCTGATCGGCCCGGCAACCGAGCGTTGCCTGCGCGCGGCTTGCCGTTTGACCGCGCGCCGAGACGGGCCGTCTCGCGCATCCTGGCGCGGACCTTCTTGCTGCACTGGGGGTTTGTCATCACAGCCCCGGTGATCATCGTGATCGCCATCTACCACGCCGACTACTCCGCCCGCGGACTGAATGGCCTGGCGATGTTGCCCTTTATCTGGGCGGTCTTGCATGCGGTCGCCGCCATGCCGTTGGCCCGAGTTTTGAGTTTCGAACCGCTGCCGCTCCCGCGCCGCCTGCTCTTCCACTGGCTGGTGCTGCCGGGCTTCGCGCTCGCGCTCGCATCCTTCTTCGTCGCCACGCTGCTGCTGTTCATCCAGGCGGAACGGGAACCGATGATCGTGCTCGGGGCGCCCGACCGGAACGCCACCGCGGACACTGTGCGCATCGCGGGCATGAACGCCAGCGCCCCCGACTGGCGCAAGGCACAGGCGATCAACGGTCACTCGGGCATCCGCGTCCCCTACACCTTCTGGGACGTCGCCCCCGCGGATGAGGCCACGACGATTGTTTCTCCCTGGGGCGAGCGCCAGCCGATCACAGCAACGCCCATTGCGCGCGGTAGCCGCACGGTCTTCTTCTCGCCGTTCCAGGCGAGCGTCGACCGCTCGCCCCGCTTTGTCGCCTGGCAGCTCAGCCGCGCGATCGAACGCGTCTATGGGAAACAGATTGCCCCCGACAGCCTGCGCCGGCGCCTGCTGCTGGAAACCGAGGCAGGTGGCACGCGTGTTCGCCCCGAGATTGGCGCTATCCGCGACGCCTATCCCGAACTGCGCGCAACCGCCGTCTGGGCCCGTTTCCCGGTGATGGTCGCGCTGATCGGCGCGCCCTGGTTGCTGTTGCTGATCATCACGATCAGCGGAATGCGCGCCGGCGCCAGCGCGCTGCGGCGCTCGTGGGGGGGCATCATCGCCGCCGTTGTCTCGGTCGGCGGACTGCTCGGGATGATCATCGCCTCGAGCAACGGCCAGATGGCGGAATGGCAGGTTGCCGTCCTGGCGCGGATCTGGACCCGGCAGTTGGCCGCCTGGCTGCCCGGCCCGCCGCTCGCCGACCTGCTCGTTGCTCTGTTCGTAGTGGCCGCGCTCTACTGGCTCGCCGCGCGTCAGTTCGAGCGCAGCGAGACACCCGCCACGAGGCCGGCGGCATGACCTGCGGCCAGGCGGGGAGAAGGGGATCGTTTCCGTGGGTCGCCCGTGTGGGGAGTCGATTCGGATGGGGGAAGCCGGATCTCCCCCGCGGGCGGCCCGGGAGGACTGGCAGATGATCTGGGCTCTCATGCGTCGCGACGAGGGGCTCCGCCCCCACTTCGGGTACAAGGCGTTCGCGCTCGGCCTCTTGATCGCCAACATCATCGGCTTGCGCGCAGGCTACACGCTTCATCAAGATAGGGACCCCGCCCTCACGCCGGGCAGTCTCGAGTTCCTGCTGTTGACAGCCATGATGTGGGGCATCCTGAGCCTGTTCGTGCTCTTCACCGGCGGCGCCGTACGTTGCAAACCGTTTGACATGGCCCTGCCGATTCCGGCGCGCCAGATGTGGATCGCTCGCATCGTGGCGATGATGAGCGTCATCTTCTTGTGCATCGCGGTCGTGCTCATCGTCCTCGCCGCCGCGGAGCCTCTGGTCGGCCTGCCTCATCTCTTCAATCAAGGCGTCGCGACCCTGGCCCTCTATGTCGTCGTCGGCGTCTTGCTCGTGGTCGCCGTGTTGCAGAGCGACCGCCCCCATCTCAACGATCTGGCAGCCGACAGCCGCTTCCGCTGGCGCGCGTTCGTGAGTCTCACCGGCATCCTGGCCCTGATCCTGGCCGGCGCCTCCCTCGTGCCATCCTGGGGTTGGCTACCGCTGCTCGGCGCGGCGCTGGCGCTGCTCTATCGCACATACCACGCACTGCCGCGCGCCTTCACCTTGGCGCCGCGGGCGGGCAACACCGCTCCGGCGCGGGCACTCGCGGCCGACGCGGCTGCAGGCGCTGCCGCTTGGACAAACCCTGAAACGCTGCCAGGCGTGGGTGCAGGGCGTAGCGAACAGAGAGGGCTTCCCACACGCACGATTCTGCGCGCGCTCTATCCCTTTGCGACCGATCGCCTGATGGCGCTTCCGCTCCTCTTGGTGATCGGCTTCTACAGTGCTCTGCTCAGCGGGATCTGGGTCAATATCGGCGCCGTACAGGCGGTCTGGGTTTGGGCGTTCTGCGTGCTCTTCTTCGCTGCCCCGACGTCACTCCTTTACCGCTTCGACGCGCTGCCGATCGCGCGTGCGCGTCTCTTTCACTATATCGCCCTGCCGGCACTTCTCGTCGTCGTGGTCTGCTATGTCGGTGGGCGCGTCATCAGCGAAGCGCGCCGCGCGCAGGAGCCGCTCGTCGGCCTGCGGCTCTACGAGCCGCAGGGAGGCGATCCTTGGTTGATCACCGTTGTCCCTGGTCACTTCTTCGAAATCGCCCCGGATGGCAACGTGCCCGAGCTCGAAGCCCCCTGGGGCGAGCGTCACGACGCCTATGCCGTCAAGCCGATCGATGCTCTCGACGTCACGCTCTACTCCCCCTATTCGCTCGCTCCCGACGCGACGCCCCGTTTCGCCGCATGGCAACTGAGCCGCGCGATAGAAGCCATTTACGGTGAACGGATTGCGCCGGCACAACTGCAGGAGCGCTACCTGCGTGCACGCGCCGACGGCAGCGCCGGGCTCAAGCCGGCTGGGTTCACACTGCTGGAAGACTACCCCCATCTCCGGCCGCATCACCGCATGCAGATCCTGCCCTTTGGACTGGTCTGGATCCTCGTGCCGGCGCTCTGGCTCAGTGGGCGCTTTGCTGGACGGCTCGCCTCCGCGGCGCAGAAGCCGCGCAAGCGCGCCCTCGTGCCGCTCGTGCTGCTGGGTCCAATCATCGTTGTCGCGCTCTTCGTGGCCGGCGCCCTGAGTCAGATCTACGATCCCGACTTCATCAATGCCTGGGGCGAGATCGTCGCGCGGCATCTCGTCGTCAGCCTGCCGGGCGGCATGTTCGGTCTCGTGCTCGCGACCGGCATCGCGATTGCCGGTGCCTATCGCTATGCGCAACAGCGCGTGGCGCAGGCGGAAATCCCCGTTGCGGAATAGGCGCCTCTGACTCATCCTACGTGGGTCGACACCCTGCGGGGTATGAATGTTTCGCCACAGCCAGCGAGGAGAGAGCCGACCATGTTTCGCCGCTTGAAGGACTTCTTCGCCGCGCACGAGCAGATGGCGAAGAACACGCAGCGGGTGTTCGCGCTGCTGACCGACGAGAACCTTGAGCAACGCATCGCTGCCGGGCACCGCCGGCTCGGCGACATCGCCTGGCACGTTGTCGTCACGATCCCGGAGATGATGCAGCGCACCGGGCTGGCCCTCTCCGCGGTCGATGCGCAGGCGCCGCCGCCCGCGCAGGCCGAGGCGATCCGCACCGCCTACGCGCGCGCGGCCGAGGAGCTCGACGCCGCGTTGCGCGCGCAGTGGAACGACGCCAGCCTGGAAGAGACCGATGACCTCTACGGCGAGTCCTGGCCGCGCGGCTTGACGCTGCGCATCCTGCTGGATCACCAGATCCACCACCTCGGCCAGGCGAGCGTGCTGCTGCGCCAGGCGGGCGCCGTCGTGCCGGGGATCTACGGGCCCGCGAAGGAGGAGTGGGAGCGGTTCGGCATGCAGACCCCGCCCTACTAGCCACGACGCCGCGCTGCGCAGGAGATGCGAATGAGACGTCGCATAACTTGGATAGCCATGGTGGCCGTGGGGCTCGTCTTGGCCCTGGCCGCAACCGGCTGCGCGGCGGGCAGCGCCCGCTTCCAGGAAACTCCGGCCGGGTTCTGGGCCGGTCTGTGGCACGGCGCGATCTGCCTTGTCACCTTTGTCATCGGTCTCTTCAGTGACACGGTGCGGATGTACGAGCCGCACAACACTGGAAGCGGGTATGACTTCGGCTTCCTGCTCGGAATGCTGATCATCTATGGCGGAAGCGGCGCGAGCCGCTCCGCGCGCCGCCGCCGCGGATAGCTCACGATCGCCGGCCGATCCCGGCAGGGAGCGATCTCGAACGCGACGCGCGTTCAGTAATCGCAGGCGCCTTCCTCCCCTCGCCTGCCCGGGTAGACACATCGGATGGAAGGCACGGCATGCGGATCCTGGCTCTCGCCGTGCTGCTGGCGCTCAGCGCAAGCAGCACCAACGCCTACGATACGAGTTCCCCATTCCAATCGCTGTCCGACGGCGAAGCACCGCTCTACGCCGTCGAGCTGCCGGCCCTGTTCGTTCACAACGCGGGTCCCTTACAAGTGATGGTGACGAACATGGGCGTGATCGGAAACCCGCGCAGCGGCATCCACGCCTACGGCGCGCGCTGGCACGGCGCGGAGTACCTGCACGCGATCGAGCTCTGGGTGGGCGCTCTGGCGGGGCAGGACTTGAGCTACGTTAGCAGCGGCTACGAGTTCCGCCCCAGCCTCGATCCGGTCGACACGATCTATCCCTCCTTCGCCGGCGCACCGGGGGGGAACCGCCAGGGCCTGGGCGGCGGCGTGGGTGACGATGACGGCGACGGATTGACCGACGAGGAATCGCTCAACGGCAAAGACGACGATGGCGACGGACGGATCGACGAGGACTACGCGGCGATCGCGCAGGAGATGTTCTCCTGCGAATACTGGGACGACACGCGCGAAGCGGTCCGCTCGATGGCCGAGCATCGGCCCTTGGGATTGCACGTGCACCAGGAAACGTATGCCTGGTCGCTGGCCAGCCAGAACGAGTTCATCGGCATCGAGTATGAGATCACCAATGCCGGGGATGAGATCCTCTACGACGTGTACGCCGGCTGCGCATTCGACGGCGACGTCGGTCGCAAGGAAGCGAGCGGCTACTGGCAGGACGATCGGGCGCTGTTCGTCATGATCGACACCCTGTGCGTCAACCCCGACATCGACTATCAGTGCCACGACGCCTACGCCGGCTTGCGCGACTGCAGCGTTCAGCGGGTGCGCTTCCCGCTGCTGTTGATGGGCGATGTGCGCGGCGAAGACGGGGGCAATCGCGGCGATGACGTGTCTCCCGGGGAAGAGGGGCTGGCGGGCATCGTGCTCCTCGATCATACGACCGACATCCGCGGCCTGCGGGCGCCGTCACGCGTCGCCCCACATGCCGTGCGCATCTACCGCAAGCGCGAGAACTACGAGTTCGACGATGTCTTTCGCTACGACATGCTGGCCGAAGCGGGCATCGACAGCGATTCAACCCAGGTTCCGGCCGATTACGCCGGCGTGATCAGCGTCGGACCGTTCCGCGAACTCCATCCGGGCGACAAAATCCGGCTCACGTTCGCCTTCGTCGTCGGACTCGGCTACCAGGGCCTCGTGGAGAATGCGATTCAGGCCGAGCGCATTCACCATGGCGTCTGGCGCAATCTCGACGGCGATCGCTTCACGGGATGCTATGGGCACGAAACGTGCCTCTTCGTGCCACCCGGCGGCGAACCGTTCTTCTGGAACGATCCGTGTGTCACCCCCTCGCGGCGCGTGCTGATCAAGAACCACGACTGCAGTCAGCCGCGCTACTGGGTCAACAACGACTGCAATTGCTGCACGCCGATCCAGGGACGCAGCGGCGTCTGTACCGGCAACGAGACGCTCGTGCCCTGGGTCGGGCGGCTGGCGCCACCGCCCCCGAATCTAAACACCGACCCGGCGCGGCGGAGCGCCGACCTGGCGGGAGACCGCCGGATCCACCTTGCCTGGGACAACCTCTCCGAGCTGGTCGCCGACCCCTTCTCGCAGGAGCGCCGCTTCTGTGGCTACCGGATCTGGCGCGTCGAGGGGTGGCAGCGCCCTCAGGGTGCGCACGGGCCGGCGCCCGAAGACTGGCAGCTGATCGCCGAGCTGGTCCGCGATCCGCGCGGGCATCAGCTCGACCTGGAAGCCCACACCGATCTCGCGGCGCCGATCGTCGCTTGGCTGCCGGCGCCGGAAGATCCCGACGAGGAGCTGCCGCGCTACGCCGTCGGACGCTACACGTTTACCGACTCGATCGGGCTCAAGAACGGCATGCTCTACTTCTACGATGTCACCAGCTTCAGCTGCTGGTACGAAGACGGCGAGTACCATGAGGTCTGCCAACCCCCGGCGGCGATCGAGACGGAGGGCGTGCGCCCACGCTGGGACGCCGCGCCCGGGGCGAGCTGGCGCCGCCGCTTGGCGGTCGTGCCCAATCCCTATCGCGGGCAGGCCGCATGGGATCTGCGCCCCAGCCGGCACGATCCGCTTGGCACGCGGGTCGAGTTCGTTCACCTGCCGGGACGGCCCTGCACGATCCGCATCTACACCCTGGCCGGCGACTTGGTCCAGACCTTGCAGCACGACGGGCGCAGCGGCACGCTGCCCTGGAACCTGTTGACGCGCAACGGACAGGACGTGACGAGCGGCGTCTACCTCTACAGTGTGGCGTGTGGGGGCGAGCGCGTCATCGGACGCCTGACGGTCGTGCGCTGAGTGGCGGCCGCACAGGGCCTTTGGCGCCCCGTCGATACCTCGACCGGCAAGCCTCGCAGGCCTCAAGAAAGCTCCCCTGGGCGAGGATCGTTAAGGATGTGTATCCTGCAAGCCATGAAACGGGGGGAAACGTCATGAGAAGGCTATCGGTTCTCGCCGCCGCCCTGCTGCTATTCGCCGGGTGCGGGGACGACGGCACGACGACGCCCGAGACGGGCGACACCTTTGACCCGGGCAACTACCAGCTCGCCGGGCGCATCGACTACAACGGAATGAGCATCGCCCAGCAGACGAGCGTGACACCCAGCTTCTGGTTCCGTGACGAGACGAGCGGCGCGGCGCTCGAAGGCGTCGAGACCTACTACGACACCGACTCGGGCTGGTATGGCCTCAATGACCTGCCGGCTGGGGCGACGGTCGGCATCTCGGTCGCCTACCAAGTCAACGGCCAGGAGGAGACGCACCCGGGCAACTACCGCTCCTGGACGACGGCCGACCTCGCCACGCTGAGCAGCTCGGCCGCGCATGATTACACGATCGACGCCTACGAGATCATGCGCCTGTACGAGCCGTTCGACAACACGGGCATGGCGACGTTCGACACCTACCCCCAACACGCGTCGCCCCTGCGCTTCACCTGGAAAGAGGTTGCGGGCGCCGTGCAGTACGAGGTGCTCGTCACCGAGAACGGCGATGCCCCCTATCAGGAGCTGGCAACGGTCTTCTCGCAGTCGCTGACCGACACGACGGTGACGGTCACGCTCGATCCGTCGGATCCGCAGACGCACTACGAATTCCATCTGAACGCGAGCGACGGCCGCGGCGTACGGGTCGGCAGCTACATGACGAGCTACTCGGGCGGCTACGGCTGGGACTACCGCTTCACGATCAGCGGCGACTAGGCTCGGCGGGCGGCCGGCAGGCAATGGGCAAGCAATGAGCTCCTTCTACAGCGCCTTCGCTGAGCACTACGAGGCGGTCTTCCCCTTTCGGCCACCGACCTACGCGTTCCTGCGCCGCCGGCTGCCGCCGCCCCCGGCACGCGTGCTCGACATTGGCTGCGGCACCGGGCACTACTGCGGGCGCCTGCGGGCCGAGGGCTACCGGTCGCTCGGTATCGACAGCGACGCGGAGATGATCGCTGCCGCCCGCCAACGCTATCCCGCGGCCCGCTTCGAGGTGCAGTCGATGGAGGCGATCGCCGCGCTGGAGGGGGAGTACGCCGCCGCCTTCTGCATCGGCAACGTGATCGCGCACCTGCCGTCAGAGACGCGCGAGCGCTTCCTGCGCGCGTTGCGCGCTCGCCTGCGGCCCGGCGCCTGCTGGATCGTACAGAGCGTCAACTGGGACGCCCTCCCCTGGCGCGAGGGGTACCGCTTCCCCCCGCGCCGGGTGAACGGCGATGGGCTACGCTTCGAACGCCGTTACGCCCCCGCCGGACGCGAGACGGTCTTGTTCCAAACGCGGCTCGCCCGCGGGGAAGACGAGCTCTTCTCGGGTGAGACGACGCTCTATCCGCTGGAAGCCCGGGCCGAGCAGGAGATTCACGGCCGCTGTGGCTTCGCCCTCAGCGAGCGATGCGGCGACTACCGCGGCCGCGCCTATCAGGCCGCGGTCTCCCCGGCGCGGATTTCGGTCTGGCATGCGCTTGCGCGCTCCTGAGGCGCTTCGCTAGGCTACGTGGCTGACCATCGAGCAGCACTCGATCGAGGAGGGCCCCATGCGTCACTGGTTCATCGATCAAATCCCCATGCCCCGCCGCCGTCCCGAGCGTCGTCGGGCGACCCATCCGCGCGGGCGGCGTGACGCGCGAAACGCGCCGTGCGTGAGAGCCTGCGTAGCACTCTGCGCCACACTGCTCCTCCTCGGCCCGCCGCTGGTCGCGGCCTCCGCGCACACCGCGGGTCCGAGCGACGCTGCGGGCGCAGAGAGCGGCGGATTCGTACTCGCCGGCGTCGGCTTCGCCCACCCGACCGGTCTCCTCTACGATCCTCAAGCGGACCTCTACCTGGTCGCCAACAACAATGGCATGCCGCTCGCCAAGGACGACAACGGCTTCATCTCGCGCGTCTCGACCGCGGGGGAGATCATCGACCTGCTCTGGATCAACGGTGATGATCCCGCCGTCACCCTCCACGGGCCCGGGGGCATGGCGTTTCAGGGCGATGAGCTGCTCGTGGCGGATGGCCAGGTCGTGCGCCGCTTCGAGCGCACGACCGGCACGCCGCGCGGTTTCATCATTCTGCCCGGCGCCCGGTCCGCGATCCATCTCGCGCCCGCGCCCGACGGAACGGTCTACGCCAGCGATCACGCCACGAACCAGATCTACCGCATCGAGCAGGGCGAAGCGCGCGTGGCACTCGCCGGCGACCAGTTGCGCGGGCCGAATGGGCTCGCGGTGACGTCCGAGCGCATCCTCTTCACCACCTTCAACGGGAAGCAGATCATCGCGCGGACGGCGGGCGAGGAAGACGAAGTGCTCTGGACGTTGCCGCACGGTCGCCTCTACGGACTGATCCTGCTCGAAGACGGATCGGCGCTAACGGCCAGCTGGCAAACGGGCGCGCTCTTCCGCTGCGCCCCCAGCGGCGAAATCACCATCTGGCGCGACGGGATCGCCGGCCCCTCCGCGATCTGTCACGATCCGGTCCACCAGCGTTTGCTGCTGTTGCATTACAAGGACGACAAGCTGGAAGCGCTGCCCTTCGAGGGCTAGACGCTGAGCCGTTGCGTGCCGCGGGGCGGGATTCAGCGCGGCTGGTGCCGGGTTGCCGGCTCAAGGGCCGCGCTGCAGTGCGCTGGCATAAAGCGCGGGGCCGCGGCTAGACAGCCCGGCCCCGCTCGTCGTCTCGGGTGGCGGCGACAGCGGTCGCAGCCGCACCGCTACCGCAGCATCATCATCTTGCGCGTCAAAGTCTGCGCATCCGTCTTCAAGCGATAGAAGTAGACCGTGTTGCCGAGGCGCCGCCCGCCGTCGTCGTATCCGTTCCAGTTCGCCGTATAGCGCCCCGCCGCCAACGTGCCGCGGGCCAGGGTTGCCACGCGGCGGCCGCTGACATCGAAGACTGCCAGATCGACCTCGGTCGTGCGCGGCAGGTCGAAGCGGATCGCGGTCTGGGACTGCACCGGGTTGGGCCGGTTCTGCCACAGGGCAAGTGTCGCCGGACGCGGGTCGCCGGCGATGTCCGAGGCGCCGCCGCTGTACGTTACGCGCACGCACCAGTCGTTGAGCGTGCCGGTGTCGATGCCGGCATTGTCGCTGACCAAGAGCGTCCACGTGCCCTGCGCATTCTCGCCGACCCAGGCATCGAGGCTCTCGGCCGGATCGAGGTCGGCCGGATACCAGCCAACCAGGTCCTCCGCGCTCCCGCCCGAACGATTGTGCAGTCGCACGGTCGTCCCCTCCGGCGAAGTCAGCTCGACGATCAGATCACCAATGTAGGTGTGCGTGATGTCGATGTAGACCTCGACCGCCTCGATCGCGGCGTCGATGCCGATGGCGGTCTCATCGGTGACACCCGCGGGCACGTTGTCCGGGATCGAAAGCCCGGGAGACTCGCACGCCTCCTCTTCGTAGACCCGCGTCAGCAGGAAGTCGACATCGGTCAGATGCTGACCCGAGGTGAGCGTCACCTCCGAGACTTCCGTCGACCAGCCCGACTTGGAGGCCTGGATCGTGTACGGCCCGGCAAAGAGCCCGGCCAGTTCGTAGGCGCCTTGACTGTCGGTATAGACGTAGCCTCCGTTCGGGACCGCCTCGACGCGAATGTTGGCATGATCCTCTTCGCCCGCGAGCTGCGCGGTGCCGGATACGGCGCAGTCGCCGAGCTCGGTCGTCATCAGCCAGACGATGCTGTTCTGCAACAGGTCGCCGCGCACGGCGGCGTCCATCGCCGAGTAGTTGAAGGCATAGAAGACGATCTGCCCGCCCTCGGGCGCCGGGTTTGGATCGTAGGCGATCACGCTGCCCTTGCTCGTGTAGCTGGTCCAGTTGCCAACCAGGTCGGCATCCGCCGCCACGTCGCAGGCATCGGCATCACCGTAGTCGTCATAGCCCATCGTGATCGGTCCGCTGATCACGTTCGGCACCGAGGCGATGTAGTGCGCCGGCATGGCGATGCCGACGTTGCCGCTCTGGTCGGCGGTCCAGTCGGTCACGTGCAGCACGGTCCCGGCGAAGTCGGCCTCGCCCTGGTAGTCGTAGGCCACCTCGCCGCCCTCGATCAGCAGGTGTCCGCCGACCTCGACGTAGTCGATCAGGGCGGAGCGGAAGCTCGCGTTGTCGAACGGATCGTGGTTGTCACCGCCGCAGGCAATCAGAAGGTCGTAATCCTCCCACGTCGCCGGGTCGGTGCCGGCCAGCGTCTCGAGCGTGACGCTGTAGCCGAGTGTCTCGAGATCCGCCTCCAGGTCGGCAGCCGACTTGGAGCCTTGCGCCCGCGGTCCGCCCGCGGCGAGCAGCCCGCCGGTCTTCGCGTCGTACTTCGCCGGACAGGCGCGCTCGGCGGCCGAGTCGTCGATCAAGAGCAGGTTGCCGATCGTCGGCTCGAGCGCGAAGTCGCGCACGATCGTACCGTCGTCAACGGTGATCGTGACCGTGGCGGGAATGTGCTGGGAGGCGCGCACCGCAACGACGTAGTCGAAGTAAGGCAATGCGCTCGTCGTGTAGGCGCCCGTCGCCGGATCGCTCACGGTCTCGGTGTAGAGCTCCATCGTGTCGCTGCGATAGACGCGCACCGTCGCCTGCAGCGGATCGCCGCTCCCGCTCGCGGTGATCATTCCCGTCAGCACCCCGCTCGGGGCCGGCACGAGATCGATGTCGAGCGTGTTGGCGCCGTAGTTGAGGAAGTACTCCTGCTCCCAGGGCAAGTACCCGAAGTACTCCGCCGTGATCGTGTAGGGCGCAACGAGGATCTCCTCGCCCACGTCGTAATCGCCCTGCGAGTTGGCCGTGGCGGTGAAGGCGAGTTCAGCGAGGGCGTCGTAGCCGCGCACGATGGCGCCGTCGGCCGGGTTGCCAGAGGCGTCGACATGACCCGCCAGCGTCCCGAAGGCCTCGATCACCGGGAAGTTCTCGGTGTAGAGGTCATAGCCATCGAGCGCGAGGATCCCGGTCACCGTGCCCGTCGCGGTCGGAGTGACGGAGAGGTCGAGACCCACTACGCTGTCGAGCAGCTCGTCGTTCAAGAAGGCCCACAGCGTCACCCCGACCTCCCCCACGCGTCCATGCAGCGTGCCAGGGAGGTTGAGCGCGAGCGTGTCGGCGAGCCCGATCTCGGTCGTCACGTAGAGGTCCGGCATCGTCAGCGCCTGCGCATTGACCGGCAGCGACTCGCGGAACAGCTCCCACGGCTCGGCCGGATCCTGGCCGACGATGTCGAGCGCGGGGCCATACGGGTAGGTCACGCTGATCGTGCAGTGCCCGCTGGCGTCGGTGAAGGCGTGGGTCGACTCATACTCGAGCCCGTCGGCCCAGACCTCGATCCCCGGCTTCGGGGTTACTCCGTCGTACTCGAAAACGCCGACGGTGACGTCGGTCGTCACGTTGGCATCGATCGCCGCCGGATCGATCGTGACCTGCGCGGGGACGATCACGTTCAGCTCGGTGATATGGGGCTCCCGGTTCTGTGCCATCACGACGAGCTGCGCGTAGCCCGGCGTCAAGGGATCGGCCCAGAGCGGAAGGTCGAGCGTTCCCGCCTCGCCGACCGTTCCGGCGCCGATCAGCTCGCCGTCCTTGCTCAGGCCGACGTAGCTGCCGGGCACGGCCTCGATCGCGATCGAGGTCCAGGTCGTGAAGACCGTCTGCGGGTGCACGACGGGATTCTCGTCGGGCACGCCGAGGTAGGTCGCGAGACTCGGGTCGCCCATCAGGTTGTAGATGTTCCAGTAGTAGGTCGTCAGTCCGGAACCCGACTCCATCACCGCCAGGTTGCCGCTGAAGATGATCGCATCGTTGGTCACGTACCACTGATCCATCGCCTCGCCGTGGTCGTGGAAGAGACCGTCGTATGCGCCGAGGCCCGATTCCTCGTACGTCGGATTGGCGGTGATGCTGCTCGTGTGACCCACACCCCACCAGTAGTCCTCGTCCCAGTAGGTCGAGTTGCTGCCGCCGATGTAGCCGATCGCGCCCTTGCCCTCGGCGCGCAGCCACGACTCGGCGAAGCACTCGCCAATGTCATAGGTGCTCGTCAGGCAGCAGTTGCCGACCGCGAGGCAGTACTCGCCGTAGTTCTGCAGGCCGTCGATATCGCTCTGGCTGAAGTAGGGATTGGACCAGGAGGTCGTGCTGCCGTGCGCGGTGTAGTTGATGTAGCCGACGCCGTCGCTGACGTTCTGGATGATGTCGGCCGCGTGGCCGCCCGATTCCGGGTAGAGGTAGGTGTAACTGTAGATCCCATGGGCGGCATTGAAGTAGTTCTCGGTGCCGTAGTTGATCTGGCCGTTGCCCCAGGTGCTGCCATGGCCGCTGTCCATGCCGGCGATCATGACGACTTCTTCGAGGTAGGCCGGGTCGGGCATCGCGAACTGGTCGTACATCAACGTCTTGTCGAGGATCGCCTGCAGCTGCGTCGTACTCGTGGCGGAGAAGCGGCCGTAGTAGATGTCGGGGACGAGATCCTCTTCGACGTCGCAATAGGGGCGGTCGGTCGCATCGCCGTCGAGCGTCCAGGTCGGCATCTGGGCGATGTCGCCGACGAAGAGGACGAAGCTCGGCGCCGGCAGCTCCGGGGTGGCGTTCAGGTAGAGGTCGTGGATGTAGTCACGGATCTCTTCCTTCGTCGAACCGACCTCCGGCGTGCCGCGCACGGCGAGGATCGTATGGAATCCGCGCGCCGTCTTCCACTCGACAAACTCCTGTAGCTGCGTCTCGAACATCGGGTCGGTCACGATCACCATCGTAACGACATCGCGCACCAGGTCGGGATAGCTGTCGTGCAGGCCGCGATAGCCGTCGATGCGCTGGTAGAGCGGTTCGAAGAAGGGGCTATGCGTGCGCGCCTTCAGCTCGTCGCCCGCCGCGACGTCGACGCCGTC
>Ga0180436_10002435_pt1 | contig 17660 bp, 13 predicted proteins | sample SS_ome_2_FD_132434 | JGI IMG/M metagenome (GOLD analysis project Ga0180436, IMG submission 132434) | Hypersaline lake sediment archaeal communities from the Salton Sea, California, USA - SS_3_S_2 metaG | ecosystem: Environmental > Aquatic > Non-marine Saline and Alkaline > Hypersaline >...
CTCCACCGGTATCGGATCAGGTCTCACTGGGATTTTACCAGGATATCAGGGATCCAAGCCTGAATATTTCGGTGGAAATCTATCAGAAATGGGTGAATGGTATTGTGGAATACAAGGATGGAGCAGACTTTATCTCAAGTGAACCCATTGAAACACAGGTCTTGCAGGGAAATCAAAACTCCCGGGGTGTTGAGTTTATGGTAAGGAAAAATGCGGAAAGACTTACAGGTTGGCTGTCCTATGCCTATGCCCGGTCTACCATAACTATTGATGGCGAGTACGATGAACAAAAGATAAATGGAGGAAAGCCATATCCCTCTAATTTCGATAAGCCCCATAGCCTGAACCTGGTGGCAAACTACCGCTTAAGCCGCCGTTTGAGCATATCCTCAAACCTGGTTTACTCCACCGGTCGACCTGTAACACTTCCGGTGTCAACTTATTATGCCGAAGGGCGTCCCTATTTGCTTCATTCATCAAGGAATGCCTACCGGATTCCCAATTACTTCAGGATGGATTTATCCATAAACCTGGAAGGCAACCTGAAGAGCAAAAAGTTCGCGCATAGCTTCTGGATGCTGAACATATATAACCTGACCGGCCGGGAGAATGCGTATTCGGTCTATTATGAGGTGGTCGACGACCAGATCAACGGTTATCAGCTATCCATATTTGGCAGGCCGATTGTTACTATTTCGTGGAATTTCAAGTTTGGAAACTATAACAGCAATTAATGCAGGGAAAAGAATGCATCTGAGCAAAAACATAAGGTCTCGCATGGCGGGTTTCATACTGGCAGGTATGAGCCTGCTGGGACACTCATGCATTTCTATCTACGAGGCTGACATTGAGGATGAGCCTGAGTTGATCTCCATTGAGGGGAGCCTCATTAAAGGAGAAGCGGAGCAGACGGTAAGGGTTTCAATAACATCCTCTTTGAGCTATGCACAATTCATCCCGGTCCGATCATGCGATGTAAGCCTGCTGGATGAATTGGACAATGCATGGCACTATGATGATCTGACCGGTGGCGTATACAGAACGAGCATTCCTGAGGAAGAGCTGGTATACGGGCGCAATTACAAGATCCGTGTTGTTACCAGTGAGGGAGTAGTTTACGAATCAGATTATGAAACGCTTAACCCGGGCATAGAAGTGGATTCAGTATACTATGCCATTGAAGACAAAGTAGATGAAATGACCGGGGACCCTTATTCAGGGGTGCAGTTTTACCTGGATGTGAATGCAGGGGAAGACGAATCCCGGTATTTTCGCTGGAGAATTGATGAAACTTACGAGTATACGAGTTTCGCACCCATCTCCTTTTACTACCTGGATGAAACACATACTCCCATCGTTCCCCAGGATGAATATGCGGTATATCGCTGCTGGCGGGGAGAAGAGATTTCCGGACTGTTTCAGTCCAGTACGATTGATCTGACTCAGAATGAGAAGAAGCGGATCCCGCTTAATTATGTCTCCGATCAAAGCGAACGGCTTCGGATAAAATACAGTCTGCAGGTAAAACAATACACGCTCAGTGAAAATGCCTTTAACTACTTTGAGCAGAACCGTCTGGCCACTGAGGAAGCAGACGGCCTATACACCAGGCAGCCCAGACAGCCCCTAACAAATATCCAGAATGTGGATGATGATGAGGAGCGGGTGCTGGGCTATTTCTGGGTATCCACACAAACCACTGAGCGTATTTTTGTTCCTGAGCTGGAGGAATTACCTGTAAGTGCTGAGGAATGTGCCTACTGGGAATACAGCGACCTGGAGGACGGGGAGGGTCCCTTCCCGATTTATATATACGACGATAAGAATGACGGGAAGCTCTATGTCAGCTCACGTGATTGCTTCGATTGTACCAGGAGGGGTGGGACCACAGTAAAACCGGATTATTGGGAATGAAAAAGCTAAGCACATACATAATTCTTTTATGCTGTTTCATGCTCATTCCTGTGTTTGCACAGGAGGAGGCTATGGTGCTGCCTGCAGGCCCGGGAGAGGCTCTTGCTCTTGTGAGTGACAGAAGCATCTATGGCGCCGGTGAGGATGTTCATTACTTTGCTTCCTATACTGTGCCAGCCAGCCTGAAAGGAAGCCCATGGAGTACGGTTCTGTATGTGGAGCTGATCAACTGGGACGGAACCAAGCAGGCCGCTTCGAAAGTGCTTATACGAAATGGAGCTGCGGAGGGAAGTCTGGAGATTCCGGATAACATGAGCTCAGGAGTCTACTACCTGAGAGCCTACACCAAATGGATGCGTAATTATTCTCCGGATACTTATGCCTACCTTCCATTGCGTATACTCAATCCCCGGAGCCAGGAGGTGCTTGCCGGTTCTGCAGAAGGGAATGGAAAGCGATTATCTATTGAGCATTTATCTGAAAATCAAACAGAAGGCATCCGTATTTCCGGTATGAAAGACCAATTCAGGACAGGGGAGAAAGTAGAGCTTGGAATTCAGATATCCCGGGACCTGCTGCCCGGACGATACAGTGTGGGTATTTCAAAAACTCCTGCACAGTCGTCCCTTGACTATAGCATAGGAAATAAGGCTGAAGCGCATGAGCCGGGCAAGATTGAATATCTTCCGGAGATGAACGGACTGACACTGTCAGGCAGGATTATAGATTCTGATACGGGGGAGCCGGTGGAAGGTGCCAGTTTGCATCTTTCTTCCTATGCCAATCCCTTCCTGTATGCTGAAGTCATTTCAGCAGGGGATGGTAGCTTTCTTTTTACATTACCCCATTTCACAGGAAATCCGGAGCTGCATATAGCCAATGGATCCGACAGCCTGCTAAACCATAAAGTCCTGCTTGCATCGGAGTTTTGCAACAAGCCGTTGAACCTGCCCTATACGCCCCTGCGGATAGATTCAGCTGAACAGGACATTGTAAGGGAGATTCTGGTGAATACCCAGCTGAAGGAGCGTTATACTGATGAATCTGATTTGCCTGGTCAGAATGATGGTTTGGATATTCCATTCTATGGAAAGGGGGCCTCTGTTACATATGTTAATGACTTTATTGAATTATCCGATTTAGGAGAATTCATTTATGAGATCATCCCCCAGGTCTCCATAAACAGCAGCAGCAGTGGTTCATTTCTTTCCGTGCAGGGACCTTCATGTATGGATATTTATCCGCCACTGGTTCTGATGGACAATGTCCCTGTAAACAATAATGAAGAGTTCCTGAATATCCCGAGCAATCGGATAGAAAGAATCGAGGTACTTAACCAGGCTTATATGGTTGGGAATAAAAGATATAGTGGTATTTTCAGTGTTTATTCAAGTAAAAGGGATATGGCAGGGATCACGCAGGAAGGGGAACGTTACTTCTTCAACCTCCGTTTTCTTGATGATAAACACCCGGATCACATGCATGGGGCCGGCCCGGGAGAATCCTCACTTCCTGATATCCGTAATTTGCTTTACTGGGAACCCGAAATTGAGATCACGGATGAGGGTACGGGTAAAGTAAGCTTCAGAACTCCTGATATTCCGGGAGAATACGTCCTTACTCTGCGGGGAGCAGGACCAGGAAAGAGCCTATACAAGAAAGCACTGATTTCAGTGAAATAAGCGCCTGAAAGTTTGATTATCTCATAAATAATTGCGTAATTTGCGCCTCGTTAGAAGAATCGATCTGAAATTATAAGGAAAAATGTCGAAAATTTGTCAGATAACAGGTAAGAAGATGATGGTGGGGAACAACGTTTCTCACTCAAAGAGAAGGACCAAAAGAACCTTCCAGCCGAATCTCTTCGATAAGAAGTTTTATCTTGAAGAAGAAGACAGGTATGTGAACCTCCGCGTTTCTGCTCAGGCAATTCGCACCATCAATAAAAACGGACTGAAAGCAACACTGGATGATGCCGTTAAAAAAGGATTTTTAAAATCTTATTAATCAGAGTAGGAAATGGCTAAAAAAGGTAAAGGAAACAGGGTACAGGTTATTCTTGAGTGCACCGAGCACAAAGAGAGCGGAATGCCTGGAACTTCACGTTATATCTCAACCAAGAACAGGAAAAACAGTCCTGACCGGCTTGAGCTGAAGAAGTATAATCCCGTACTGAAAAAAGTAACTGTACATCGCGAAATCAAATAAGGATCTGAAAAATGGCTAAGAAAGTAGTAGCAAGTTTGCAGAGTGGAGAAGGCAGGAATTTTACCAAATGCATTAAGATGGTAAAGTCGCCCAAATCCGGAGCATACATATTCGAAGAAGAAATGGTACACAATGATCACATCAAAGATTTCTTTGGTAACTAATCATTGTCAATCCTATTATATCACAGAGCTTTCTTATTTTTAAGGAAGCTTTTTTTTTATAAGAGATATGGGCCTGTTTACTTCAGATAAGAAAAAGAGTCTTGACAAAGGGCTTGAAAAAACCAAGGAGAGTGTCTTTAAGAAATTATCAAGGGCGGTGGTTGGAAAATCCCGTGTGGATGATGAGGTCCTTGATAATCTGGAAGAAGTTCTGATCACCTCAGATGTGGGTGTGGATACCACTCTGCGGATCATTGAGCGGATAGAGCAGCGTGTGTCTAAGGATAAGTTCTTAAATACAAGCGAGTTAAATGCCATATTAAAGGAGGAGATTGTCCTGCTTCTTGAGGAGAATAATTCGGGCCTTGTAAACGGATTTGAGGATAAGCTGCCGGCAACTCCCTACGTCATAATGGTGGTTGGAGTGAATGGAGTGGGGAAGACCACCACCATAGGAAAACTGGCTTATCATTTCAACAAGGCAGGTAAAAAAGTGGTACTTGGAGCGGCAGATACTTTCAGAGCCGCTGCTGTGGATCAGCTGTCCATCTGGGCAGACAGGGTAGGGGTTGAAATCGTAAAACAGGAGATGGGTTCCGACCCTGCATCCGTGGCCTATGACACCCTCTCATCGGCAGTATCCGGAAGTGCCGATGTGGTTATAATCGATACGGCCGGACGCCTACATAACAAAGTAAACCTGATGAATGAGCTGAGTAAGATCAGGCGTGTCATGCAGAAGCTAATACCTGAAGCTCCCCACGAGATTTTACTGGTCCTCGATGGTTCCACCGGCCAGAATGCCTTTGAGCAGGCCAAAGAATTTACCAGGGCTACCGAGGTAAACGCCCTGGCTCTCACCAAACTGGACGGGACCGCAAAAGGTGGTGTGGTGCTGGGGATTTCGGATCAGTTTCAGATTCCTGTCAAGTACATCGGCATCGGTGAAAAACTGGAGGACCTCCAGATTTTTGACCGCAATGAATTTGTGGATAGTCTATTCAGCCAATAATGACTGTTAATATCCTTACACTGGGTTGCTCCAAAAACCTGGTTGATTCCGAACACTTGCTGGCACAATTCCGTGCCTCAGGCTACAAAGTCCTGCATAATGACTATGAGAAGAAGGCGGAGGTAGTGATTATCAATACCTGTGGCTTTATTCTGGATGCCAAGGAGGAGTCTGTGGATAGCATTCTTTCCTATGTGGAAGAGAAGCGACGCGGTCATATTCAGAAACTCTTTGTGATGGGCTGTCTATCTGAACGTTACAGAGAGGAACTGATAAAAGAAATGCCGGAAGTGGATGGGTTTTTCGGTGTTTGGGATATACCTGCCATCCTGGAGGCCATGGGCAGTAAACTGGATCAGCGATTGCTCCTGGAGCGTGAACTGACCACACCCTCACACTATGCTTATCTGAAGATTTCCGAGGGCTGTAACCGGACCTGTGCCTTCTGCGCCATACCGGGAATACGCGGTCTGCAGCAGTCTATCGATATCGGGGATCTGATAAAAGAAAGCAAAAACCTGGTTAAGAAGGGAGTAAAGGAGTTGATCCTGATCGCACAGGACCTTACCAACTATGGGATTGATCTCTATGGCAAAAGAGCTTTGCCTGAACTCCTGAAAGAACTGGTGAAGATCGAAGAGTTGGTATGGATCCGCCTGCATTATGCCTACCCAACGGGATTTCCCGAGGAGGTAATCGAGCTGATGGCCTCTGAAGATAAAATCTGCAACTACATGGACATCCCCATTCAGCATGTAAACGACGGGGTGCTGTCTGCCATGGGGAGGGGACACGACCGGGCAAGGCTGGAGAAACTCCTGCAGAAATTTCGAAATCAGGTTCCCGATGTGGCTCTTCGAACCACGGTGCTTACCGGGTTTCCAGGGGAGAGCGAGGAGGCGTTTACCGAACTCATTGATTTTATCAGGGAATTTCGCTTTGAACGATTGGGTGTTTTTCCATACTCCCACGAGGAGGATACCCCGGCTTATAAAAACTTCCAGGATGATGTTCCCGATCAGCTGAAATCGGATCGTGCAGCTTCCATTATGGAGCTGCAACAGGAGATCTCCTTACAATTGAATGAGCATAAAGTGGGGCGGACCTTTAAAGTGTTGATCGACAGGAGGGAAGATGATTTTTATGTGGGAAGAACCCAGTACGATTCTCCGGAAGTGGACAATGAGGTCCTGATAGAAAATAAGCACCAGCTCATCACAGGTGAGTTCTACCAGGTAAAGATTACCGGCGCCGGAGAATTTGATCTGTACGGAGTGGTGGAAGAAGCTTAGGCTTTATCCTCTCCATTTCCCTCGGGCAACTCCTTTTTCCCTTCAGGAAGTCCCTTGCTGGCCTCCGGTAACTCCTTATTTCCCTTTGATTTGGCCAGGGCTTTCTTCTTCTTAATGGAGACTGTTATCTCCTCGTTCTCCTTATCAAAATCAACCAGCATGGTATCGCCTTCCACCAGGGCGGATTTAATGATTGTTTCGGCCATGGGATCTTCCAGGTATTTCTGGATTGCACGTTTCAGTGGCCTGGCACCATATTGAATGTCATAGCCCTTATCAAGTACATAATCCTTAGCCTCTTCGCTTAGCTTGATTCCAAAACCAAGTGTGGCAACTCGTTCGTACAGCCCCTTCAGTTCAATATCGATGATTTTATGGATATCTTCCCTTGAAAGGGTATTGAATAGTACCACATCGTCGATCCGGTTCAGGAACTCCGGAGCAAAAGCACGTTTTAAGGCCTTTTGAATCACGCCTTTGGAATATTCATTGGCCGCATCCTGCCTGGCTTTAGTAGCAAAACCAACTCCCTGTCCGAAGTCTTTCAGCTCACGTGTTCCAATATTGGAGGTCATGATAACGATGGTGTTCCTGAAGTCCACTCGCCTTCCAAGACTATCGGTAAGCTGACCTTCGTCCAGCACCTGAAGCATGATATTGAATACATCGGGGTGGGCCTTTTCAATCTCATCAAGCAGCACTACAGCATAGGGTTTCCGGCGCACTTTTTCAGTCAATTGACCTCCCTCTTCATAGCCCACATAGCCCGGAGGAGCCCCCACCAGCCTGGATACGGAGAACTTCTCCATATACTCGCTCATGTCGATGCGGATGAGATTGTCGATGGACTCGAAAAGATACTCGGCAAGGACTTTGGCCATCTGTGTTTTTCCTACTCCTGTGGGGCCCAGGAATACAAAGGTTCCGATGGGCTTGTTGGGATCTTTCAGTCCGGCCCTGTTGCGTTGAATGGATCTGACCACCTTATTTATGGCCTCATCCTGACCAATGACGCTTCCTCTCAGCTCATCAGCCATTTTCAGAAGCCTGGCACCTTCTGCCTGCGCAATCCGTTGTACCGGTACGCCGGTCATCATGGCCACCACTTCGGCCACTTTCTCTTCGTCCACGGTCTCCCGGTTCTGGGACAGCTCTTTTTCCCACTTTTTCTTCTCGGAGTCCAGCCTGTCCAGCAACTCTTTCTCCTTATCCCGGTAACTGGCAGCTTTTTCAAAATTTTGATTTTTAACTGCCTGGATCTTATCCTGTTTGGTCGCCTCAATATCCTTCTCCAACTCCACAATTTGATCCGGAACTACGATATTGGAGATATGAACCCTTGATCCTGCTTCATCCAGGGCATCAATGGCTTTGTCGGGCAGGTGACGATCGCTGATATAACGCTGGGTCAGCTTTACACATGCTTCAATGGCGTCATCCGTATAATTTACATTGTGATGTTCTTCATAGCGCTCCTTAATATTCATAAGGATATCAACGGTCTCTTCAGCCGAAGTTGGATCTACCATCACTTTCTGGAACCTTCGTTCCAGGGCACCATCTTTTTCAATATGCTGCCTGTATTCATCAAGAGTGGTGGCTCCAATACACTGGATTTCACCCCTTGCTAGAGCGGGTTTTAGCATATTGGCAGCATCCAGGGAGCCTGTGGCCCCGCCTGCTCCAACAATGGTATGTATCTCATCGATAAACAGGATGATGGAAGGGTTCTTTGTAAGTTCATTCAGAATGGCTTTCATACGCTCTTCGAACTGCCCCCTGTACTTGGTTCCGGCAACAATGGAAGCCAGGTCAAGTGTAACCACCCGCTTGTCGAAAAGCACCCGGCTTACTTTGCGCTGGATAATCCGAAGCGCCAGTCCCTCGGCAATGGCCGATTTGCCCACCCCGGGTTCACCAATGAGGATGGGATTATTCTTTTTACGACGGCTCAGGATCTGTGCCAGTCTTTCAATTTCAATTTCTCTGCCCACGATGGGATCAAGACGATCCTCTTCGGCTGCTTTTGTCAGGTCAATCCCGAAATTATCCAGTACAGGCGTATCAGAACTGCTTTTCTGTGAGGCTCCTGAACTGCCTTTGGGACCGCCACCTTGCTGACCTCCGCCACCAAAGGGCCCTCCTTTGCCTTCATCATCCTCATCTCCTGGAAAATCCGCCTGGTTTTCAGGCTGGGATTCGGAGATCTCCTGCTTTACCTTGTTATATGTAATATCATTCTCGACCAGATACCTGGTTGCATAATTGTTGTCATCTTTAAGAATGGCCAACAGCAGGTGGTTGGTATCTATGGTTTTTTCTTTCATGGAACGTGCTTCAAGGTGAGTGAGCTTCAGAATTCTTTCTGCGCTCTTCAGAAGTGGCAGGCTATCCGGGTCAGTGACCGTGGAAGGCTGGTCGTTTCGAATACTCTTCTCAATGGCCATACGAAGGTCATAGAGCTCAACTCCGAGCACAACCAGTACATCTATGGCCAGGCCTTCACCATCTCTTAAAATTCCAAGAAAAAGGTGTTCAACACTGATGTGGGAGTTCCCCAGCCTGACGGCTTCCTCCTTACTATATCCGAGTACGTCTTTTATTCTCTGTGAAAACTGTGCATCCATACGGCAAAGTAACTAATAAGGCTTGAGATTATCAATAAAACAACCATCTATTATAAACAGTTCAATGTTAATAAAAGGCAGTTAAAATCAAGGATTTTAGGGGGGAAATGACTATTTTCGTATGTTATTAAAATGAGCAAATAACTCAGATATAAGATATTGATAATTAATTAGTTACAATTAGATGGCGGACGGAGAGAAAATACTGAGAATTAACATTGAGGAGGAAATGAAATCGGCCTACATCGATTACTCGATGTCGGTGATTGTTTCACGTGCATTACCTGATGTGAGAGACGGATTGAAGCCGGTTCACAGGAGGGTCCTTTTTGGGATGTCGGAACTGGGAGTTTTTTCAAACAGACCCTATAAAAAATCAGCAAGAATCGTTGGAGAGGTGCTTGGAAAGTACCATCCGCATGGAGATTCTTCGGTGTATGATGCCATGGTCAGAATGGCACAGGAATGGTCCCTTCGGTATCCGCTGGTGGAAGGGCAGGGGAACTTTGGATCGGTAGACGGGGATAGTCCTGCTGCCATGCGTTATACAGAAGCACGTCTGCGGAAGATCGCAGAAGAAAGCATGGCAGATCTGGATAAGAATACTGTGGATTTCCAGCTTAATTTCGATGATACCCTGGAGGAACCTACTGTAATGCCAACGCGTATTCCAACGCTGCTGATCAATGGAACTTCCGGGATTGCCGTGGGTATGGCTACTAATATGCCACCTCACAACCTGAGTGATTCGGTGGATGCCATAGTGGCTTATATTGAGAATAAGGAGATAGAGATCAGCGAGCTTACCGAGATCCTTAAAGCACCGGATTTCCCCACAGGTGGAATCATTTATGGTTACAATGGTGTTGTGGAAGCCTATGAGACCGGCAGGGGCAGGATTGTTGTCAGGGCCAAGAGCGAGATCGAAGTGACCGATTCGGGCAGGGAAAAGATCATTATAACAGAGATTCCCTACCTGGTGAACAAGGCGGAACTGATTCGCAAAACAGCCGATCTTATCAATGAGAAGAAGATCGAAGGGATCTCCTATATTAATGATGAATCGGACCGGCAGGGGATGCGTATTGTGATCATTATTAAAAGGGATTCCAGCGCCCATGTGGTATTGAACAACCTGCTGAAATATACCCAGTTACAAACTGCTTTTAATGTAAACAATATTGCCCTGGTAAGGGGGCGGCCGCGTACACTGAACCTGAAGCAGATCATCACTTATTTTGTGAATCACAGGCATGATGTGGTGGTACGCCGCACACAGTATGAGCTGGAGCAGGCTGAAAAGCGGGCCCATATCCTGGAAGGCTTGCTGAAGGCTCTGGATCATATTGATGAGGTGATTGCACTGATCAGGGGATCGAGAACACCGGATGAGGCCAGGGAAGGCCTGATGGAGAAGTTCGGGTTTACAGAGATACAGGCCCGTGCCATTCTGGATATGAGGTTGCAGCGCCTGGTAGGACTGGAGCGTGAAAAACTGCGTGCCGAGTATGATGAACTGATGAAGATGATTGAGTACTACAAGAAGGTACTAAGTGATGAAGGCTTACGCATGGAGATAATCAGGGACGAGCTGCTGGAGGTGAAGGAGAAGTTTGGCGATGAGCGCAGAACAGCTCTGGTTCCGGATGAAGGAGAGTTTGATCCCGAAGATTTCTATGCGGACGACGATATGGTGATTACCATTTCCAAACTTGGATATATCAAGCGCACGCCACTGAATGAATTCAGAACCCAGAACAGGGGAGGTGTTGGGGCCAAAGGAAGTACGACCAGGGATGAGGATTTCATGGTAAATATGTTTGTGGCCACCATGCACAATACCATCCTCTTCTTTACGGAAAATGGAAAGTGCTACTGGCTCAAGGTATACCAGATTCCTGAAGGAGCCCGGAACACCAAGGGAAGGGCCATTCAGAACCTGATCAACATTGAAAAGGAAGATACGGTCAAAACTTTTGTCAATGTTAAGAACCTGAAGGACAACGAGTATATCAATAATAATTACATTGTGCTTGCCACCAAGAAGGGGGTGATCAAGAAAACCAGGCTTGAAGCTTATTCAAGACCTCGTCAGAACGGAATCAATGCCATACTGGTCAGGGAAGGGGATACCCTCCTGGATGCAAGGCTCACCGATGGAAACATGGAGATGATGCTGGCTGTCCGTTCCGGGAAAGCCATTCGCTTTCATGAAGAAACCGTTCGCGCAGTTGGAAGAACCGCATCAGGTGTGAAAGGTGTTACCCTGGGCGGACCCAAGGATGAGGTCGTTGGAATGGTTACTGCAAAAGCGGGAGAACAGGATATCCTGGTTATCTCAGAAAACGGTTTCGGAAAGCGCTCCATACTGGAGGACTATCGCTTTACAAATCGTGGAGGGAAAGGCGTCAAAACCATTAATATTACCGATAAAACCGGTAATTTGATTGCCATCAAGGCCGTTACGGATGAGGATGACCTGATGATTATTACCGAAAATGGAATAGCCATCAGACTTGCTGTTCGTGGCGTGAGAGTAATGGGTCGTAACACGCAGGGTGTTAGACTGATAAACCTGAGAGATGGGGATCAGATCGCTGCAGCCACACAGGTGCCGGCACATGGCGATGGCGAAGAGGAGGATAAAGCAGAAACTGAGGCTGTTGAAGAATAGAAAACTGTTCTGGCATTCTATTTGAAGGTTATAGGTAAAATTGTATTTTTGAAGTCAAATTAATCACAATCAATATGAGAAAGTTTATAACATTAGTAATTATCGCTTTAGCTGTTATCAGCCTTAATGCCCAGGAGGCATCAACTGTGGTTCTGCTGAATCCCAGTGCTGTAAAAAAGAAGGTTGATAAAAGTGATGCGGAAATTAAGGACCCAAAAAAGAATGTTAAAGCTGCAACATGGCAGAAGAGGGGAGACCTCTTTCAGGATGTCTTTAACATCGGACTGGAACAGGTTCAGGAAGGCATGGATACTCAAATGCTTACCTTGTTTTACAAGAAACCCAAGAGCATCGAAAACGAGACCATGGAAGATGGAACACTTGAGGAGACCTATATTTATGAAAACATGAAATACGTCTTTGTGAATGGAGCCCTTCAGCAGTGGGAGCGTATTAATCCCATCACTGAAAATCCCCTCAGGGAATCAATCGATGCCTATAAGAAAACTCTTGAACTGGACGATAAAGGAAAGCTTACGCCCAAAGTAAAAGAGGGTTTTACATCAGTGAAGGCATCCTTGAAGAGACAGGGCGTAAATGACTATTATGCAGAGAATTATGAAGGTGCATTAGGCTCTTTCGAAGATGTTCTTGAAATCAACCAGCTTGACTTGTTTGCAGGCGAAGTTGATACGGTTATGATTCAGTATGCAGGGATTATTTCCCGGGAGATAGCTGGCAAGACTGATAATAAAGAGCTTTATAAAAAGTCCATTGCTTATTATGAGCAGCTGGCAGCTGCCGATTTCGGAGGACCAAATACCTATCTGCAGATTCAGATGGACTATCAGAACATTGGAGATACGGTTAATGCTCTGGCAACCCTGAAAGAGGCATATGAGAAATATCCTGACACAGTGAATATTATTGCAAATATTGCTAATTTATATATAGTCACGCACCAGATCGATGAGGGGATCACCTTTATGGAATCGGTTATTGAAAAGAATGATCAGATTCCCGAATCTTACTACTGGCTTGGACGTATGCTGATTAATAAGGAAGAGGTAGAAGCAGTAGATAAAGCAATCGAAGCTTATGAAAAAGCCGGAGAGCTGAATCCGAACATATACTATGTCTGGTACGATATGGGTTATATCTATTATCTGCAGGGCGCTGATTTCTTTGAGAGATCCAATGAAGAACAGGATGGAGCCGTAAGGGATAAACTTATTGAACTTGGCAAGGAGAAATACCAGTTAGCTATTCCCATACTGGAGAAAGCCTATTCATTGAACGAAGAGAATCGCGAGGTGAAATATGAAACCCTGGATCTGCTCCAGAGAATCTACTACAAAGAAGAGATGACCTCGGAATACGAGCGAGTTAAAGAATTGAAAAATAATATGTAGCAGAACTAACGAAGGGGAGGTATTTTATTATATCTCCCTTTCTTTTCACATATTCTATTTAACATAACATTAATTATAGGACAACAACCAGCAATTCCTGGCAAGCCGTGCTGATTAACATAAAATCAGATATAGGCGCTGCGTAGCTGCCCTATATCGGTACCGATTTTATGTTGGAGCAATTTGCGATGTTCTCCTGGTCTACCAGCTTTGGTTGGATCCATCCTCGCTGGCAATCATTGTCCTATAATTGATATTATATCTGCGCTTGCAAAGCTGTCCATTTCCGGGCTTTCTTATTTGAGTTGATATTCTGGATCTCAAGGCAGCTCTTTCTTAAAATTCGCCGCTTGCCTTCGCTTGATCGCTCAGGTAAATAGACACACAGGCCGGCACGCAAATGTTAAGTGTTTTAGGTTTATGCAGATTGTCCTATAATTAGGCATTATATTAAATAGCCGCTCCGGCCTCCCTGACATTGCTGTTCAGCGGTTTTTATGCCAGGGAAAATGCAAAATCCGCTTCAGGCGCAATGGCCTGCCCCCCGTCTCCCCTTTTGATCAACGATTCCGGCACGCAAGGTTTTTCTGTTTGTCGTTAGTAAAAGCGTATTTGGCAAATTCACTCACTGCGGTTCGTTCAGTTTGCAATACACTTTTATTTGATTATGACACCCTATCAAGGAGTCACTTCCTTGATAGGGTGTTAATAGGTATTAATTGTGTTTAACAATCAGTTGTTGGCGGTAACTATTTCTACCATCGCTTACCTCTATTGTATATGTACCATCAAGCAAGTTTATTATCGGTACATTAAAGCTTTTTCCACTTCGGATTACACTGGATAACTTAGTACTTTGGTTGTTATAGATATTGATCGTATAAGTAGTCGGTTCGTAAGCCTTAGCATCAACATCCACAGTTGTATTACCAGATTCAGTGTAATCAATCAAAGGCTGATTTTCAAGCATAGTAATAGTTACATAATCCGAAGCTGGATTTGGAGATAGTGTCATCGCATATGAATCATAGCATCCCCAGGTCTTTTTAGTCAAATAGAAACTGGAATTAGTCCCAGTTCCACAGCTGTTAGTTGATCTAGTTGTAATTGCAACACTATTTGCGTTTGATGGAAATGTAAAGTCTAATATATTGGTACCAACAAAATATGTAATACCATATGGCACAGTCCAGGTAGCTGTACCGGCATCACCACCAACAGGAGTAACATTTAGATAATGATCACCAGGACAAATTTGCTTGCCAGGATAATAGCTTCCTCCATCAACCTTTTGATTTGTTATTTGTGGTGGGCCTACCCATACTGGAGTTGTTCCATGAATAGTTGTATTTGAATATGGACTTTCAATCGATACTTGAACACTACCTGGACCATTACTGCTTGCAGTGCCGATTGTGCTATATGCTGAACCTGAAGTTGTTAACTTAACGGCACTCCATGAATAAGTCGCTCCAGAGATATTCAATGTGGAATAAGTATCTTGAGCAGACATGCAAAGGAAATCATCACCTGTTACATCAAGTTTGTAGCCTGCCATATTAGTAAAAGGATCAAATGGATGATCATAAAGATAATGTCTATACAAAGGCCACCAACCCCATTTGGATTCATACCATCCTGAATGAGTAGGCGAAATTATTTGTGAGTGATCCCCATCTGGGAAGTAAACTTTTGTTGCATCTTCCAAAGTAGTAGATGTATAAGTTGCATTACCACCAGTCCAGTATTTTGATACATTTGAATTGTAGTAACGATCATCCTGATTAATCCAATTCTCTACACCTCCATCAGATGAATGCCATGCAAAACAATGGCAATTATAGGTTAAAGTAGCCGGACCAATCCTGACTGCATCACTATTATGCTCGTCTATCCACTCAGCAGCTTCTTCTTCCCATGTTTCCACCCAATCTCCACTATCATATGTGTTTATTGACTCAATCGAAACATTTGTTGGAGTCTTTAGTGTTACATACTGTTGTGCGATGCACATCATTCCGTAAAAGGAAATTAATACTAAAAGAGATATTATTTTCATAACTACAGTTTTATATATTTTTTGAATATTCTATTGCTATCTCATAAATCAATTCAATTAATGAAGCATCGGAAGGTCCGTATTCTTCAGTAATGTATTTGACATAATCATTTGTGTTGTACAGTGAAACAAAAGGTTCATAATTGCTTATTAGCATCATTCTTGCTAAAGTTGCTGTACTATACGTTAGCCCAAAATAACCAAAGTGCTCAATTTCTGTCTTTTCGAGATCGTATACTTCTAAGCTTCTTTTGAATAGATGATTAAAGTTTATAGAATCAAGATTCTGAAGATTTATATATTGGCTTTGAATTACCTCAATAAATACACCTGTAGCCATGTACCGCCCAATTTCAAGATTATCCCACGTTTTATCAAAACCTATGGGATCCCTGGATTGATACTTTTGCAATAAATAACTCCCTCTGTCAGTTCTTGATTCCAACTCAGATAATCCCCGGTATTGTCGTTTTACTAAATCATAACCGGCTTGAGAATTCGCTCCTGCAAATATCAAACTTATGTAAGGATAAGTCAAAATACTTTCTATCAGACAGTCCGTTGTAAGACACTCTGCAACTTCTTTAGGGAGATCAGCATATTTGTCTACCTCCTCACTAGTCATTGTATGTTCCTCAGGTAGATCAGGATATTGATATACGCAATCAGGCAGATCACTACAGGGGTTCCTTTTACCACAGCCCATAACTATTAATAAGAGCAGAATCAACAGGATATGAATTCGCATTTTACAGCTACTTAAAATCATTTTTTGCAATATTATATACCCTTGACCAGACATCAGTTGTGAAGCCCCCTGGATTACTAAGAAAAGCTATTATCTCATTATCAATTTGGCTATTCAGAGCAAGATTTGTCTCTTTCTCAATTATCAATAATCTACCCATTATTAAAGCGGGCATTTCTAATGGGAAAGTGCCATAATATTTTTCTAGTCTTACAACATTTTCATAGCTTTTAATTGCCTGCTTTTTTAATGCAAATTGTTCGGCTTTAGCCATGTTATTAATAATAGGTTCTTGAGAAAGGATAAGCTCAATATTGAGGATACTTTGCATAAATCTTCCTCTACCAACTCCATCGGTAATTTTTGAAACATCGTCATGTTCTTTATCTGAGTAAGCAATCATTAAATGCTCTCCAGCATCAGTCCTCTTTTCAAGTTCTCGAAAACCATTAAATTCTCTTTTTAAGAACTCATATCCTTTCTGAAGACTGTTACGAGTGAAAATCATCCTTAACTCAGGATAATTTAGACAAGTTTTAACAAGATCCTCAGTGGTCATTGTGTTAAGAAGATTATCTGGGATATTGTAGAAGCGTAGTCTTTCCTCAAGACTTGTTGCTCTTTCCCACTCTGGACTTCCAGGTCGAATGGGATAGCCCCATTCAGTGCTTGTCTGTGCTGATAGGATTGTACATCCATAGCATAAAAGAAAGATAATTAATAATTGTCTGTTCATGGCTTTGTTTTTCAAATTTATAAACTAAGAGAAATAATAGAATCTAATATTGGGTTAGCCCCGGAAGGGCTCAGCATATTTTACTTTGTTTATTTTATCAGTTCAATGTTGATTGTCTAGCCAGCCGAAATGAGAACCTATATTTAACATATACTGACAATGATCAAAAAACCTTCGTTCGAGAGAAAAATGAAATCCAATATTACCCAGCTACAGAATCAGAATAAAAGGAAGACTAAATGAAGTCATGTGGCTTGTGTGTTAAATGATGATCGAAATAAATTGTTCGATTGATTAATACCAAGATGAAAATTGTGCTCTTCCGGTTGCTTCTTTGCAGCACGTTTTGTGATTTTTGAATTATTCCGGGATTCAATTTCATTTCTGATCAGTTCCAGTTCCTGCTTTTGCACCCCTATTTCAGCCATAGAATAAATCGTATCACTGAGAATAAAAAACAGATGACTACTCAAGACTTAATCCTTTTATATTAAATGACGGAAAAGTATCGAACAATACTATTTCCTGATTGACGAATTGCGGTAATACAGTAGTAAGAAGAAAACAGGGAAACCCCTGAGTTGAATTCCAATATTAAAATTACCCCATGTATCAATTCAAGTCAAGAATTTCTAGCCTTATTATTGAGACCGAGATAATCTATTGAATATGAGCCTTTTCAAATACCTGACAAGCTCCTAATTATCAATAATATAATGATGGCAGACTTAAAAGTGATATGCTCCTAAACATACAGAACAAAGGTAAAAAGAGTGTAATTGTTAACACCCATTTCACGTTGCTGCGCAACGCA
>Ga0180436_10002436_pt1 | contig 17657 bp, 15 predicted proteins | sample SS_ome_2_FD_132434 | JGI IMG/M metagenome (GOLD analysis project Ga0180436, IMG submission 132434) | Hypersaline lake sediment archaeal communities from the Salton Sea, California, USA - SS_3_S_2 metaG | ecosystem: Environmental > Aquatic > Non-marine Saline and Alkaline > Hypersaline >...
GCCGAGGGCGCGTTCAACATGGCCTTCGTGCCGATGTTCTCGAAACGGGTGGAATCGGGAGAAGGCGCGCACGAATTTGCCCGCGACGCGCTCACAGGGCTGGGCAGCATCCTGATCGTCTTCACCCTGGCGGCGCAGGTTTTCATGCCGGTGCTGGTGCTCGCGATGGCCTCGGGATTTCTCGCGGACGAGCGCTTTGACCTCGCGGTGCTGTATGGCCGCATCGCTTTCCCCTACATCCTGTTCATCTCGCTGGCGGCGCTGCTTTCAGGCGTGTTGAACGCCACCGGTCGGTTCACAGCCGCCGCCGCCGCACCGGTGTTGCTCAACGTGATCTTCATCTCGGCGCTGGCGTTCGGTGCCTGGGCCGGGTGGGACATGGGGCTCACGCTGGTCTGGGCGGTGCCGGTGGCCGGCATCGCTCAGCTCGCGCTGGTCTGGGTCGCCGCGGCGAATGCGGGCTACCGACTGGTCCCCCGACGTCCACGGATGACGCCGGAACTCAAACGCCTCGCCATCATCGCGGCGCCCGCCGCGCTGGCTGGCGGCGTGGTGCAGATCAACCTCCTCATCGGCCGCCAGGTCGCCAGCTTCTTCGACGGCGCCATTGCCTGGCTCAATTATGCCGACCGACTTTACCAACTGCCGCTTGGCGTGGTCGGGATCGCCATCGGCGTGGTGCTCTTGCCCGATCTGGCGCGCAAACTCAGCGCGGAAGATGCCGAGGGCGGGCGCTACTCCCTCAGCCGCGCCGGCGAAATGGCATTGGTGCTGACCGTGCCTTGCGCGGTGGCCCTGCTGATCATCCCGTTGCCGATGGTGCAGGTCCTGTTCCAGCGCGGGGCCTTCACCGTCGACGACGCGGCGGCGACCGCCGTCGCCGTGCAGATCTACGGCCTCGGCCTGCCGGCCTTCGTCCTCCAGAAAGTGCTCCAACCGGTCTATTTCGCGCGCGAAAACACCCGCACGCCGTTCTACTTCGCCCTCGTGGCCATGGTGGTGAATGCCGGCCTCGCGATCGGCCTCGCCCCGGTGATCGGCTATACCGCCGCCGCGATCGGCACGACGCTGGCGGGCTGGGCGATGGCCGCGCTCCTGTGGATCGGCACCTGGCGCATGGGCGAAGTTGCCCGGTTCGATGCGCGGTTCTGGCGGCGGCTCTGGCGGATCGGCATCGCCTCATGGGCGATGGGTGCCATCCTCTGGGCGCTCGCCTTGCCCCTGGGCCCGATGCTGGACAAAGCCGGCCTCGATGCGCTCGCGTTGGTCATCCTGATCGTCGTTGGCGCCGCGAGCTATTTCATCATCGGCCACATGATTCACGCGTTCCGGTTGTCGGATTTCCGCGCCGCGCTTCGGCGGGGGTAGACGCCTTTCGAAAGGCGTTCCCAAGCGGTTTCGAAACCGCTTCCCGCGTTACCTCTGTCGGATCCTGCGCACGATGGCGTTCCAGCCGCCGGGGCTCACGACGAAGGCCAGTGCAAAGCCGGCGGCGAACCCCGCGAGGTTCGCCACCCAGTCCTGCGCTCCACCGTAGAGCAGGCCGAAGACCAATTGAATACCCATCAGGAACCCGATCAGCGTGAAGGCGCGCAGGCCGGCCGCGCGCCCGGCAAGGCCGGACCACAGGATGAAGGTGAACGCCCCGACAAGGCCAAACGCGCCCGGGTAGCCGCCAAAGAGCGGCACGCGCGTGTCCCACGCGAGGCCATAGACCAGCGCGCCGACCACCGAAGCCACCACGAAGACCAGCAAGACGGCCCAATCCGCCAGCACCTCGCCAACGAACTTCCCGATTGCCAGCAGGAAGACCAGCGCGAACAGCGCATGGGTGAATGTGCCGTGGACGAACGGGTAGGTCACGAACCGGATCAGGAATTCGGTGCGCACCACGCGGTTCTCGATCATCCAGTCGAGAAACGGGGCGCCGAAGGCAAACCGTTCGATCGCCGCGATCCGCCAGCCGGTTCCCGCGGGGCCGCCTATGATCCCGGCACCAGCCGCCGTCAACACCAGTTCGATCCCGAAAATCGCCAAGGCCAGAAGAACGACGGTCACCGGAAGCGGGTTCACCGGCGGGGCGTTATGGTCCTGCTCTTCGGGCAGCGGCATGACGGGTTTCATTGGGTTTCCTTGACGCTCGGGTCCCGCATGGGTAAGCGAGCCGGGCAGAGAAATCCAGACGGAGTTCGGCCATGTCCGACGCAGCTTTCACCCCGCGCGTGTTTTCCGGGATCAAGCCCTCGGGGGGCCTGACCCTCGGGAACTACCTCGGCGCGATCAAGCGGTGGGTCGACATGCAGGGCCCCGACTTCGAAACCATCTACTGCGTGGTGGACCTGCACGCCGTCACCGTGTGGCAGTCGCCCGAAGACCTGCACCGGTCGACCCACGAGGTCGCCGCAGCGCTCATCGCCTCCGGGATCGACCCCGACAAGTCTGTGCTGTTTAACCAGGGCCAGGTCCCGGCCCATGCCGAGCTGGCGTGGCTCTTCAACTGCGTCGCCCGGGTCGGTTGGATGAACCGGATGACCCAGTTCAAAGACAAGGCCGGCAAGAACGCCGAGAAAGCCTCGCTCGGGCTCTACGCCTACCCGGCGCTGATGGCCGCCGACATCCTGCTCTACCACGCCACCCACGTGCCTGTGGGCGAGGACCAGAAGCAGCACGTCGAGCTCACGCGCGACATCGCGGCGAAGTTCAACCACGACTATGGCGTCGATTTCTTCCCCATCACCGAGCCGGTGATCGAGGGCCCCGCGATGCGGGTGATGAACCTGCGCGACGGCTCGAAGAAGATGTCGAAGTCGGGCGACAGCGACATGGAGCGCATCAACATGCTCGATGACGCCGACACGATCGCCAAGAAGTTCAAGAAGGCCCGCACCGATCCCGAGCCGCTGCCGGTTTCGATCGACGGACTGAAGAACCGCCCCGAGGCGCGCAATCTTGTCGACATCTACGCGGCCCTGGCCGACATCACGCCGGCCTCGGTGCTGAACGAGTTCGGAGGCGAAGGCTGGGGCAAGTTCAAGCCGGCTCTGGCGGACCTCGCCGTGGAAAAAGTCTCGCCGATCTCGACCGAGATGAAGCGTCTGATGGATGCGCCAGATGAGATCGACGCGCTTCTGGCCAAGGGTGCGGAGAAGGCCGAGGCGATCGCCGAGCCGATTCTCGAGCGGACCTTCGAGATCATGGGGTTCGTGCGCTCGCGGCGCTGAAGATCGCGTGGCCAAGGCGGGTTTCGGGTTCGAGAAAGCGGAATCGGTGCTAGGACTATGGTGCGGGGGCAATCCGGCGCCTGCCACGCGCATTGCGCACGTGCTCGGCCCCAGGACGAAACGCAATCAGCATGCACGCGTTGATCACCGGTTCGCGAATCCCGATCGCCCTCGAGATGATCCGCAAGCTCGGGCGTTCCGGGCACATGGTGGCCGCGTCCGACTCGGCGCGCACGGCACCCGGCAACCATAGCAGGTATGTGCAGACGAGTTTCGTCACTTCATCGCCGAGGTATGAGACGCATCGCTACATCGGCCAGATCGAACGCAGACTGAAAACCCACCCCGTCGATATCCTGATCCCGACATTCGAAGAGGTTTTCTACCTAAGCCGCCACCGCGCCCGTCTTTCACCCCTTGCGGAGCTGTTTTTCCCCGGCTTTGACCTCCTTCGTCAGCTTCATGACAAGGTCGCCTTCCTCGATCTGGCGCGGGAACTCAAGATTCCGACACACCCGAGCGTCACCGCAACGTCACGTGAAGAGCTGGCCGAGGCAACGCAGGAATTCGAGCATTTCATCGCGCGCGCGGCCTACTCCCGGGGTGGCGCCCGGCTTTTCACCAACGCTGGTCCGCTGGCCGGAAGAACAACGTTGGGTGCCTGTGCACCGACGCCCACAAACCCGTTCCTGGTACAGCCGTTCGTACCCGGCCGCGACATATGCAGCCACAGCATCGTCCACCACGGCACGGTTGTCGCCCATGCCTGCTACGTGCATCCGGTCATGCTGAGCCATTCCACCGGCTTAGCCTTCGAGTCGGTCAATGATCCCGAAACGCTGGAGATCGCGCAAAGACTCTGCGAGGCAACCGGGTATCACGGCCAGATATCGATCGATTTCATGCGCACCAACGCCCGCCTCGTTGCCATCGAGTGCAACCCACGCCCGAGTTTCGGGCTCTCGATGATGCCCGACGAGATGTTCGTAGAAGCGTTGCAGTCCCGTGTCCCGCCGCGACCGCGCGTTGCGCCGGCCGGCGTCCGGCGAAAGATGGCATTCGCGGTCCTGCACAACGTCGTCACCGCGCCGTTGACCGCACGCAAAGAAGTTGACGCGCTGTTGCATGGCGGCCGCGATATCTTCATCGACCGACACGATCTTCGGCCCGTGCTGTACCAACTCGCTGGCTTCGCCCTGATGATCCGCGACTGGATCGCCCGGCGCCATACGGCCCAATCCAGTTTCGGCGACGCGTTCACCCATGACACGGTCTGGGACGGCGACAAGATCAACTGAAACAACGCGCCAGGTCCGACCAGCACCCGATTCGCCGACATCGGCAGCGGGTGACACCTACCGCACCCGGAACGAATGTCGCCGATACGGAAGGCGACTGGAAACCGGCGCCATTTCATGGAGTTGTTCTGTCACATTCCGGAATCATCGCATTGGTAGGTTATCCGCGTTGCGAGGCCCCTCTTCCCCGGCCATCGCAGATTGGCGCGCCTGTCCCTACCCGTTTGCGCGCTCGCGCCCCCGGCCTCATACCACCGGGGGCGCGCTTTTTTTGGCGGCTGGACCTTCCCGCGCCCGCCGCCTAGTCTCGCGCCGACAGGCGAGGAGACGACGATGGCGGCCGGGACCAATCTGCGCACCTATTTCGAAGGCCAGTGGCACGAGGGCGACGTCCCGGTGATGCGGGCGGGCGACCACGGCTCATGGCTCGGCTCGACGGTGTTCGACGGGGCGCGCTACGTCGAGGGCATCGCCCCCGACCTCGACAAGCACCTCGACCGGGTCAACCGCTCGGCCGAGGCCCTGATGATCACGCCCACGGTGTCGGTCGAGGAGATGCTCGACATCGTCTGGGAGGGCCTGCGGCTCTATCCGAAGGGCACCCCGGTCTACATCCGCCCGATGTATTGGGCGATCGATTCCGGCATGCTCGGCATCCTGCCCAGCCCCGAGGCCACCGGGTTCGCCGTCTGCCTCGAAGAGATCCCGATCGCCGCGCCCGACGCGCATACGACGCTCACCACCACCCGCTTCCGCCGCCCCGTGCTTGAGGATGCCGTGGTGAACGCAAAGGCCGGCTGCCTCTACCCCAACAACGCGCGGATGATCGCCGAGGCCAAGGCCAAGGGCTTCGGCAATGCGCTGGTAGCCGATGCGCTCGGCAATGTCGCCGAAAGCGCCTCGGCCAACGTGTTCATGGTCAAGGACGGCGAGGTGTTCACGCCCGTTGCCAACGGCACCTTCCTCTCCGGGATCACCCGCGCGCGGCACCTCGCCAACCTCCGCGCAGACGGCGCCACCGTGCATGAAACCGTGCTGAGCTTCGATGATTTCCGCGACGCCGACGAGGTGTTCCTGTCGGGCAACATGCACAAGGTCACACCCGTCACCGAGTTCGACGGCACCCACTACCAGCTTGGCCCGGTCACCCGCCGCGTGCGCGAGCTCTATTGGGACTGGGCACATTCTGACGCAGCCAAGGGCGCTTGATCCCGTCCTGACGCTCCTCCATGTTGTGCCCAACTCTCAGGGAGACATACGAATGCGCAAGTTCCTCGTCGTTCTCGACGACAGCAAAGAATGCCTCAACGCCATGCGCTTCGCCGCCATGCGCGCGCAGAACACCGGCGGCGACGTCGAGATCCTCGCGGTGATCCCGCCCGAGGAATTCAACCACTGGATCGGCGTCGGCTCGCTGATGCGTGAAGAAGCCAAGGAGCGCATTCACGCGCACTACGAAGTCTTCGCCAAGTGGATGACCGACAAGCACGGCATCGACCCGCGCCTCGTGATCCGTGAAGGGCAAGTGGTCGAGGAAATCATCAAGCGGGTGCAGGAATCGTCGGAGATCGGCGTGGTCGTGCTCGGCGCGGCCTCGGGACGGCGCGGACCCGGACCGATCATTACCCAGCTCATGCGCCAGTCGGCCACGTTGCCGGTGCCGCTGACCATCGTGCCCGGCGAGATGTCAAAAGAACGGCTCGAAAGCATCACCTGAACCCCGGGTTCAGGGCGTATCGTCCTCGCGGCGCGGCGAAAGGGGCGGCGCGGCGGCTGTACCGGGCGAGACCGGGACCCGGCGCCGTCGTTTAAGCGCGACCGCATTCGACACCGCAAGGGCGCTGATGACCAGCGCGCCGCCGAACAGCGCCCAGCGCCCCGGGTTCTCGCCCAGCACGGCCCAGGCCAGGATCGGCGCAAGCACGCTTTCAAGCAGGATCAGGAGTGCGACCTCCGCCGAGGGCAGATAGCGCGGCCCCAGCGTGATGAGCGCGGTGGCCGCGGCAATGAACACACCCCCATGGAGAAACACCAAAGGCCAGTCGTCCGACGCAACCGCCAATGGCTCGGCAAAGGGATACAGCACGGCAGCCGCCCCGAAATAGGCAATCGGAATCACCGGCACCATGGAGCTGGCCTTCAACTTGCGTGCCGTCGTGAGCGCGATGGCAAACACGATGGCGACACCGAGCGCCGCAAGGTCGCCCGCAAGAGAGGCCTGTGCGGTCTCACCCGAGCCGACCGCGATGACAGCGATCCCGATCATCACCACGAAGATCGTCAGTGCCGTGCGCCGGCTGGGGCGTTCTCCGAGGATCAGCCAACTCGTCAGCGCCGCGAACGCCGGCATCGCCGCGATGATGAACACGACATTGGCAACCGACGTCAGCGATACCGCGAGCACGAACAGATAGCCCGCCGACCCGACCGTGACGACGTAGAGCCAGAGCCACGGCCCAAACCGGAATAACTCGCGAAACACGCGCGGCCCCTGAAACAGGAGCACACCGACCGCAATCACCGCAGCGCAGAGCAGGGACCGCCAGAACGCAATCGTGATCGCGGAGGCGTCGATCAGCCGGACGAACAACGAGTCCGGCACGACGAGCAGCACGCCGAGCCCGGTGATGAGAAGGCCTTTGAGGTGATCCGACATAGAGGCGACAAGACGGCAGTGTCGGCGGTTTGGCAAGTCTCATTCCTGCCTGTTGACGGCCAACCAGGTGCAGTTGCTTGACATGCAGGCCACCCGCCCTCATATCAATACCCGACAGAAAAGGTGCGCGAAATGTTCATCCAGACCGAATCCACGCCGAACCCGGCGACTCTCAAATTCCTGCCCGGCCAGGCCGTGCTTGAAGCCGGAACGGCCGATTTCCCGAATCTCGAGGCCGCCGCGAAGTCTCCGCTGGCGCGGCGCGTCTTCGACGTCACCGGCGTTACAGGTGTGTTCTTTGGCACCGACTTCGTCACCGTGACGAAATCCGACACCGTGGCGTGGGACCATATCAAGCCGGCGCTGCTCGGCGCGATCATGGAACACTACCAGTCGGGTGACCCGGTGGTCGAAGGCGGCGGGACCGGTGGCCATGCGGCACACGAGGGCGAGGACTCTGAGCTGGTGTCGCAGATCAAGGAGCTGCTCGACACCCGCGTGCGGCCGGCCGTGGCCCAGGACGGCGGCGACATCACCTTCCACGGCTTCGACCGTGGCGTGGTCTACCTGCACATGCAGGGCGCCTGCGCGGGCTGCCCTTCGTCGACGCTGACGCTCAAGATGGGTATCGAAAACCTGCTCAAGCACTACTTGCCGGAAGTCACCGAGGTGCGTGCCGTCACCCTCTGAGATGCCGCACGAACCGACCATCCTGGCGTTTGACACGTCGGCCGCGCATTGCGCGGCCGCTTTGCTTGTGGCTGGCGAGATCGTCTGGGAGCGGGTCGAGGAGATGGGCCGGGGGCAGGCCGAACGGCTGATGCCTTTGCTGGAAGAAGGATTGGCCGAAGCCGGCTTGTCCTGGCGCAACCTCGACGCCGTCGCGGTTGGCGTCGGCCCGGGCAACTTCACAGGCATTCGGATCGCCGTCGCCGCAGCTCGTGGACTCGCTCTGGCCACGGGCAAGTCGGCGATCGGCATCTCGACGCTCCAGGCCCAGGCCGAGGACATGCCGCGCCCCTGCCTCAGCCTCGCGGATGCGCGGCGCGGAATGCACTATGCGCAGGTCTTACGGTCGGACGGCGACGAAGCACCGATGATCGTGAACGACCCGACGTCCCTCTCGCCCACCCTCACCCGTGCGCCTGTCGCCAACCCGGCCACGCTCGCTCCCGCGATGGCGCGGCTTGCGGCCCAACGCCTGGCAACCGGAGAGCCGATCCCCCGCCCGGCCCCGCTCTATGTGCGCGGCCCCGACGCCGCGCCGCCGAAAGACCCGGCTCCGGTAATCCTTCCATGACGCCCGAAACCATGGCGGCGATCTACGCCGGGGCCTTCCCCGACAGCCGGGCGTGGAGCCCAGCGGAAATAGCCGCCCTGACCCGGTCCCCCGCCGGGTTTGCCGTGCATGAACCAGGCGGTTTCGTACTGGGGCGCGCGGTTGCCGGCGAAGCGGAGTTGCTCACCGTAGCGGTCGCGGCTGATCAACGGCGAAAGGGCACCGCCCGGCGCCTTCTGGCTGCGTTCGAGGCAGAAGCCGTTTCGCGGGGTGCCGGGGAAGGCTTCCTTGAGGTCGCCGCCGACAACACGCCCGCGCTTGCGCTCTACCGGACGTCCGGGTGGGCGGAGACTGGCCGCCGCCAGAATTACTACGCGCGAAACGACCGGACCGTCGACGCGATCTTGATGTCGAAGCCTCTCATCTGACCTTGCCATGGCTTGCGCCGGGTGAGTCGCACGGGAACGCTGCTCCGGTTTGTCGCACCCCACCCCCTTTTGCTTCCCTCCGAAACCCTCTACGCGTGCGCAATCCACCGCAGGCGAGTCGGTCTTCCAGATCCTCTCTTGCGTTCTACGGCATCGTAAATCGCCATGATCCGCCCGGGACGACACGACAAAGCGCCCCGACCCGTTGATCGACTTGACGCCGCGCCAGAGAAAAGGGTCTGAAATTGCTCAACCAATGCACCGCCCGACGATGAATGGCGGATAACCGCCCGCCCGGGGGCAGCCTGGCCCCCTAGACATATTCAAAAGTTTGAAGCAATACCGCGCCATGCAGATCTACCTTCCAATCGCTGAAGTCTCGGTCAACGCCTTCCTCCTGCTCGGACTTGGCGGCCTCGTCGGTGTCCTGTCGGGCATGTTCGGCGTCGGCGGCGGCTTCCTGATGACTCCGCTCCTGTTCTTCATCGGCATCCCGCCCGCCGTGGCGGTTGCCACCGAAGCGAACCAGATCGTCGCCTCGTCCTTCTCCGGCGTGCTAGCGCACCTGAAGCGAAAGACGGTCGACATCAAGATGGGGGTCGTACTCCAGATCGGCGGCCTCATCGGCGCCGCGCTGGGTATCCAGCTGTTCAACTACCTCAAGGCGATCGGCCAGGTCGATCTGCTGGTGAAGCTCTCTTACGTGATCTTCCTCGGCATCGTCGGCGGGCTGATGTTCATCGAATCGGTCCGGGCGATGCGCAAGAGCTCGAAGGGCGTGGTGCCGACGCGGCGCAAACACACCTGGGTGCACAACCTGCCGTTCAAGATGAAGTTCCGCGCCTCCGGTCTTTACATCTCGGCGATCCCGCCAATCCTCGTGGGCGTGCTCGTCGGTGTCCTCGCCGCGATCATGGGCGTCGGCGGCGGTTTCATCATGGTGCCCGCGATGATCTACATTCTCGGTATGCCGACCAAGGTGGTCGTCGGCACCTCGCTGTTCCAGATCATCATCACCACCGCCTTCACCACGATGATGCATGCCACGACGAACTACACCGTCGACGTGGCGCTTGCAGTGTTGCTGCTCGTCGGCGGCGTGATCGGCGCACAGATCGGCACCCGGATCGGCGTGAAGATGAAGGCCGAGCAACTGCGCGTGTTGCTGGCGATGATGGTGCTCGCGGTCTGTATCAAACTGGGGCTGGATCTGCTGCTCATGCCGTCCGAACTCTACACGCTCGGCTCGGGAGGGCACTGAGATGAAACAGCTCCTGACCCTCCTCGCAGCAATCCTCGCAGTCACCCTGCCCGCTCGGGCCCAAGATGAATCGATCGTCGCGGGCCTCAGCCAGAACGTCGTATCGATCAACGCGACCTTCGTGGGTTCGGAGATCCTGATCTTCGGAGCCGTGAAACGCGAAACCCCGGCCCCCGACGACGAGTTGGGCGTGGCCGTCGTGGTCGAAGGCCCATCGCAACAGATCACCGTGCGCCGCAAGGCCAAGCGCATGGGCATCTGGGTGAACACCGATGCCGTCGAAGTACAGCGCGCGCCCTCGTTCTACGCGATCTCCACCTCCGCCCCGTTCGACGAGATCATCGGCGAAGACATCGACCGCGCGATGCATATCTCGATCCCGGAATCCATCCGGATCTTCTATTCTGAGGAGGTCGACGACCCGGAGAATTTCGCCGAGGCGGTGATACGCATCCGGTCGAACGCCGGGCTCTATAAGATCGACGAAGGCGCGGTGAACATTTCCGAAGATACCTTGTTCGACACGCGCATCCAGCTGCCGGCGAACCTCACCGAGGGCGTCTACAAGACGCGGATCTTCCTCACCCGCGACGGTGAAATCGTCGCCAACCACATCGCCGACATCGACGTGCGCAAGGTCGGGCTCGAACGCTGGCTCTACAACCTCGCTCATGAACAGGCGTTGATCTACGGGTTGATGTCGCTGGCGATTGCGATCGCTGCCGGGTGGGGCGCCTCGGCCATCTTCCGGCTCATCCTGCGCAGCTAGGCCGACAGCCCCGCCATCTGCCGAACCGGCATACCGATGGGTCGCTGCGCTTGTGAAAGCGAACCAGGCTGATGCCGCGCGGGTGCGAGGATCCCGCCACGTCTGGAAACGCGCGACCGCCTCCGGCCCTGAGAATGCGCAACGCTTGCCGGGGTCCCGCCCTAGTTCTCGGCGAGGAACCCGCCCGACTGCCGCTCCCAAAGCCCGGCATAGAGTCCGCCAAGGGTCAGAAGCTCTTCATGCGTGCCCTTTTCGACAACACGCCCGCCCGAAAGCACGACGATACGGTCCATGTGGGCGATGGTGGAGAGCCGGTGAGCGATGGCAATCACCGTCTTGTGCTCCATCATGTCGAAGAGCGTTTCCTGGATCGCCGCTTCGGCTTCGCTGTCGAGCGCGGAGGTTGCCTCGTCGAGCACGAGGATTGGCGCGTCTTTCAGCAGGGCGCGGGCAAGGGCGATGCGCTGGCGCTGGCCGCCCGAGAGCTTCACCCCGCGCTCACCGAGATGGGCCTCGTAGCCCTCGCGCCCCTCGTTGTCGATCAGGCCTTCGACGAAATCGTGTGCCTCCGCGTCGCGGGCCGCGCGGATCAGGGCGTCTTCGTCGGCGTCAGGATTGCCATAGAGGATGTTTTCGCGGGCCGATCGGTTGAACAGTGCGGTCTCCTGCGTGACCATGCCGATCGCGCGGCGCAGGCTGTCTTGCGTCACCTGCGAGATGTCCTGCCCGTCGATGGTGATGCGCCCGTGCTCGGGGTCGTAGAGACGCAGCAGCAGGGCGACCAGGGTCGACTTGCCGGCGCCTGACGGGCCAACGATGGCAAGCTTTTCGCCGGGTTGCACATCAAGCTCGATGCCGGTGACCCCGCCCTTCGCACGGCCATAGGCGAAATCGACGTTCTCGAAGCGGATGCCGCAGCCGTGCAGGTCGAGGTCGGTCGCCCCGGGCGCATCGTGCAGGCGCCGGTCGGGCGTCAGCGTGCGCATGCCGTCCTCGACTTCGCCGATATCGCGGTAGAGCCCCATCAGCGCGAAGCTCACCCAGCCGGTCATCTGCGCGATCCGGATCGACACCACGCCGGCGGCGACGATCTCGCCTTCGCTTGCCTGTCCCGCCTGCCAGGCAAAGAGCGCGCCGCCGGTGAGCAGCAGCGGCAACAGCCCGGCGAGCAGCATCAGGGTGAAGCGGAACGCCGCCGAGAGCCGCCCGAAATGGATGATGCGATCACGGTAGCGCGCGACCTCGGTGAGCGCCGCCTCGTCTTCGCGCGCGGCATGGGCGAAGAGCTTGACCGTGCGGATATTGGTGATCGTGTCGACGACCTTGCCGGTCACCTGTGCCCGGGCGGCCGCGCGGGCCTTGGAGCGGATCCTCACCCGCGGCAGGAACCAGCGGATCGTGGCAAGGTAGACCACCAGCCAGCCTGCGAAGAGGAGCGCGAGCCAGGGGCTGATGGTGCTCACCAGCAGGAACGTGCCGGCAAGGGAGGCGAGCGCGAAGGCCACGACGTTGATGGTTTCAACAACCAGGTTAGTCATCGCGTTGGCGGTCTGCGCCTGTTTTTGCGCAATACGGCCGGCGAAGTCGTCGTCGAAAAAGTCAACCGACTGGGTGAGCATCCAGCGGTGCAGACGCGAGATCACCAGCGGCGAGACGGCCGGTGTGACGACGACCGAGGTGGCGAGGTTCGACAGGCCGAAAGTGATCGGGCGGATCACAAGAAAAAAACCGCAGGCGAGCGCGACCACCGCGAGGTTGCCGACTGAGAAGAAGTCCTCCGGGCCGCGCGCGACGACCGCGTCGACCACCTCCCCGAGCACCCAGGCGGTGCCGGTTTCGGTGAGGCCGGCCAGGGCCGACAGCACGGCCGCGCCGATCAGCACCGGCCAGGCGCCGGCAAGCGCCCAGCGCACGAACGCAAGCAGCCGCGTCGGCGGCGGCCCTTCGGCAACTGCGAATGGGTCAATCAGATCGGAAACGCGCACGCTTGGCTCCTTTTGCGCAGAATACGCCGCAGCCGGACGAAAGGTCCAACTTCCTGTCGATCGGGCGTGTTGGCTCAATCCTCGGCCAGGAAGCCCCCGGATTGCCGCGCCCAGAGATCGGCGTAGAGCCCGCCTTGCGCAACCAGCATCTCGTGCGGTCCGTCTTCGACCACCCGGCCCTGATCGAGCACCACGATCCGGTCCATCCGCGCGATGGTCGACAGGCGGTGGGCGATGGCGATCACCGTCTTGCCTTCCATCATGCCGTAGAGCGTGTCCTGGATCGCGGCCTCAACCTCGCTGTCGAGCGCGCTGGTGGCTTCGTCGAGCACGAGGATCGGCGCGTCCTTCAGCATCACCCGCGCAATCGCGATCCGTTGCCGCTGGCCACCGGAGAGCTTCACGCCGCGTTCGCCGACATGAGCGTTGTAGCCTCGCCGCCCGCGCGGGTCTTCAAGCTCGAGGATGAACTCATGGGCCTCGGCTCGGCGGGCGGCGGCAATCATCTCGTCTTCGCTCGCGTCCGGCCGGCCGTAGAGGATGTTGGCGCGCACCGAGCGGTGCAGCAGCGAGCTATCCTGCGTGACCATGCCGATCGCGCCGCGCAGGCTGTCTTGCGTGACCCTGGATACGTCCTGCCCGTCAATCAGGATGCGACCGTCTTCGGCATCGCGGAAGCGCAGCAGCAGGTTCACCAGCGACGACTTGCCCGCACCGGAGCGCCCGACGAGCCCCACCTTTTGCCCCGGCGGGATGGCGAGCGTGACGTGGTCGAGCCCACCCGCCCCCTTGCCGTAGTGGTGGCTCACGTCGTCGAAGGTGATTTCGCCCCGCTTGAGCGTCAGCGCGGGCGCCCCCGGCGCGTCGGTGATCTCGTGCGGCACCGAGATCGAGCGCAGCCCTTCGCGGATCACACCGGCATGTTCGAACAGGCGGATCGTGACCCACATGATCCAGCCCGACATGCCGTTGAGTCGGATCGTCAGGGCCGAAGCGGCCGCCACTTCGCCAACGCTCACCGTGCCGAGCGTCCAGAGCCAGAGCGCCGGACCGAGCACGCCGACGATGAGCAGGCCGTTGAGCACGTTCTGGCCGAAGGCAAGCTCGGTCATCAACCGCAGGAACCGGTGCAGCCTGAGCCGGTGGCGGCGCATCGCGGAGCGCACGTAGTCTTCCTCGCGTGCCCCCTGCGAGAACAGCTTCACGCTCTCGATATTGGCGTAGGCATCGACCACGCGGCCGGTGACCAGCGAGCGCGCGTCGGACCATTTCTCCGAGGCGTCCGCGACGCGGATCGCCACCCAGCGGGTATAGGCGACGTAGAGCACCACCCAGATGAAGAGCGGCAGCGCGAGCCAGGGGGTGACCTGCCCGAGGATCAGCATGGCGGCAACGACATAGGTGATCGAGTACCAGATGCCCTCGAAGGCCATGTAGGTCGAATCCTCGACCGCCGGGCCGAGCTGCATCACCCGGTTGGACAGCCGCCCGGCGAAGTCGTTCTGGAAGAAGTTGGACGACTGCCCAAGCAAGTGCGTGTGGGCGCGCCAGCGCACCTGGTCTTGCAGGTTTCCCACGAGGGTCTGTTCGAGGAACAGCCGGTTGAGCACGATCGCGAGCGGTCTCAGCGCGATCACGAAGAACGCGGCGAGAGCGAGTTCGAGCCCGTGGCTTGTCCAGAACGCACCCTGCTCGGAGGCGTTCATCAGGTCGACCACGCGGCCGGTGTAGAAGATCAGGCCGGTTTCGATCAGGGCGACGACAATGCCGGTGAGCGCCATCCAGATCATCCAGCGGCGGAAGTTGCCGTACTGGGTTTTCAGGTAGGCCCAGACCGTTTTCGGCGGCGTGGTCGGATCGTGCGGGGTGAAGGGATCAACGAGGTTTTCGAAAAAACGGAACATGACGGAAATCCGGGAAACTGGAGAACGGCAGGGATGCGTGGGCTGGCGGCAGCCCGACAGGACCGGGCGTCAGCCGAAGAATCGGGTCCTGTCTGCGTACATCCTCACCTCCGTCACGAGATGGGCTCTGATACGCCGACGGGCGCCATCTGTCACCCCTTTTGTCATGCGGCGCACTACGGTTTGAGGGCCGCCAGCACCTCGTCGGCAGCCGCGGTCGGAGAGATTTCGCCCCGCGACACGCCTTCGCCAAGCCGGGCAACCATCTCGCGCACCGCCGGATCGGACTCGAGGCGCGCCAACAAACCGGCCCGCAGGTCTTCCTCGAACCAGCGCCGGGCCTGCGCGGCGCGGTTTCGTGCCCAGAACCCGGTGTCGCGGCGCCAATCGGCAAGCTCGGTCATCGCCTCCCAAGCCTCTGGCAACCCGTCGCGGGTGACCGCCGAGACCATCATCGCGCGCGGGAAGCCTTCGGGGTCCTGCGCACGCTTTCGCAGCAGCCGAAGCGCGCCCGCATAATCGGCACAGGTGCGCGTGGCGGTTTCCTTGAGCGCCCCGTCGGCCTTGTTGACAAGTATGAGATCGGCAATTTCCATGATGCCGCGCTTCACGCCCTGCAACTCGTCGCCGCCCGCCGGGGCAATCAACAGCAGGAAAAGATCGGCCATGCCCGCCACCATGGTTTCGGACTGACCGACACCGACGGTTTCGATCAACACCACGTCGAAGCCTGCCGCTTCACACAAGGCCACAGCTTCGCGCGTTCGGCGGGCCACGCCGCCGAGCTGGCTCTGCGAGGGCGATGGCCGGATGAAAGCATCGGGCGAGCGCGAGAGCTGCTCCATGCGGGTCTTGTCGCCGAGGATCGACCCGCCGGAGCGGGTCGACGACGGGTCCACCGCCAGCACCGCGACCTTGAGCCCCTGGTCGATGAGAAACATGCCGAAGGCTTCGATGAAGGTCGACTTTCCCACGCCGGGCGTGCCCGACAGCCCAATGCGCAGCGCCTCGCGGCCGGTGTCCTTGATCGCATCGAGGAGCCGCGCGGCGTCAGCGCGGTGATCGGTCCGGCCGCTTTCGACGAGCGTGATCGCGCGGGCCAGCGCGCGCCGCTCGCCTGCCATCACCCGCCGAGCCAGTTCTGCGATGTCCATCGTCAATCCCCGCTGATGCCGGCCATCTCATGCCCGCCCCGCGCCCTATTGTCCAGCCGCCAGCCAGGTGGCCTGTGATACGCTTCACCCCGGGACAAAGACGAATCGGGCGAGTGAGGGCGCGATGAAACGAGCGCTGGGTGGTATGTTACTCCTTTGGGTGATGGCTCTGGCTACGCCCGCATGGGCCGGGTCAACCCAAGTCACCTTCGAAACACGGCTCTATGGCCTTCCGATCGGCCGGATGGTTCTGGCCAACAACTCCAACGGCTCGTCCTACGCCGCAAAAGGGCATTTCCAGACCACCGGCCTGGTCGGACTCCTTGCCCGCGTACGGTTCACCATGAGCGCGCGGGGCGTCGGCGACGAGTTGGAGCGGCGGTCTCGATCCTATTCCGAAGACCTCGACACCGGCTACCGAACCGCCGTCGCCAGTGTCGAGTTTGGCAACGGTGATCGACGGATCGACCCGTTGACCGGTCTTATCGCCGCGCTGCTCGACCGCAAAGCCGACGCGGGCTGCGCCTTCGACGGGGAGACCTTCGACGGGGCCCGCACGATGACGATGCGGATTCGTCCCGCGCAGGAGGGTGCGAACGGCGATCTCAGCTGTTCCGGCACGCTCACCCGTATCTCCGGCTACAGCGACGAAGACATGGCCGACTGGGTGAGCTTTCCGTTTTCGATCAAGTACGAGCGCGCCGGTGAAACGCTGATTGTGCAGCGGGCCGATATTGAGACGATCCACGGCAAGGTGGCGCTTATCCGCCGTTGAGGCGATAACCGGTTCATGACCGTGCTCCCGATTGATGAAGTCCTGCCCGACCTCCGCGCGGCCCTGTCGCAAACCGGGCGCGCGGTGCTCGTCGCCCCTCCCGGGGCAGGCAAGACCACGCGGGTGCCGCTGGCGTTGCTCGGTGACGTCCCCGGCCGGATCGTGATGCTCGAGCCGCGGCGGCTGGCGGCCCGGGCGGCCGCCGAACGTATGGCCGAAACCCTCGGCGAGGCGGTTGGCGCTACGGTTGGCTACCGCATCCGTGGTGACGCGAAGGTGTCAAGGTCGACGCGGATCGAGGTTGTCACCGAGGGCATCCTCACGCGAATGCTGCAGAGCGACCCCTCGCTCGACGGTGTCGGCGCCGTGATCTTCGACGAATTCCACGAACGCTCCCTGAACGCGGACCTCGGCCTCGCGCTTGCCTGGGAGGCCCGCGAGGCCCTGCGCGACGATCTCCGGATCGTGGTGATGTCGGCGACGCTCGATGCCGAGCCCGTCGCCGCCCTTCTCGCGGATGCGCCCGTGGTTGTGAGCGAAGGCCGCGCCTTTCCGGTCGAGACCCGCTGGCGCGACAGGCCCGTGCCGAAATCCGACCGTTTCGAAGGTGCCGCCGCAGAACTTGTGGTCGAGGCCGTGGCGCACACCGACGGAGCCGTGCTTGTGTTCCTGCCCGGCGAGGGCGAGATCCGACGTGTCGCAGCAATGTTGTCCGACCGCCTGCCGGGCAGCTGCGTCATCCGCCCGTTGTTCGGCGCGATGGACATGGCGGCACAGCGCGCAGCGATCCGGCCCGATCGGTCGCAGCGCAAGATCGTGCTCGCCACTGCAATCGCGGAAACCTCGCTCACCATCGAGGATGTCCGCGTGGTGGTCGACACCGGCCGCGCGCGGCGTGCGCGGTTCGATCCCGGCTCAGGCATGAGC
>Ga0180436_10002437_pt1 | contig 17655 bp, 12 predicted proteins | sample SS_ome_2_FD_132434 | JGI IMG/M metagenome (GOLD analysis project Ga0180436, IMG submission 132434) | Hypersaline lake sediment archaeal communities from the Salton Sea, California, USA - SS_3_S_2 metaG | ecosystem: Environmental > Aquatic > Non-marine Saline and Alkaline > Hypersaline >...
GCTGCCGGGTACCTCCGCCGACAACGACATCCTCGCCACCGCCCAGGAACTACAGCGGCGCGAGAAGCCAAACGGGCGATCGGTCATCATCGTCTCCAAGGATATTAACCTCCGGATCAAGGCCGCGGTACTGGGTATTCCAGCCGAGGACTATTCCAATGATCAGGTTCTCGATGACGTCAATCTGCTCTATACCGGCATGGCGACCTTGCCGAGCGACTTCTGGGAGCACAATGCCAAGGAGGTCGATGCCTGGAAGGAAGAGGGGCGCACCTTCTACCGCATCAGCGGCCCGGATGTCTCGGACTGGTACGTCAATGAATGCCTGAGTCTGGAGGGCGATGAGAGCTTCGAGGCGGTGGTCCGGGAAAAGCGCAGTCAGGGCGAAGCGATCATCGAACTCTCCGAGGACTATCGACTGCATCGCCACAACGTCTGGGGCATCAGGGCGCGGAACAGGGAGCAGAATTTCGCGCTTAATATGCTGATGGACCCCGAACTCGACTTCGTCACCCTGCTCGGCACCGCCGGCACCGGCAAGACCTTGCTCGCCCTCGCCGCTGGCCTAGCACAGGTGCTCGATCGCGCGCTCTACCGCGAGATCATCATGACGCGGGTAACCGTGCCGGTCGGTGAGGATATCGGCTTCCTGCCCGGCACCGAAGAGGAAAAGATGACCCCCTGGATGGGCGCATTGATGGATAATCTCGAGGTGCTGACGCAAACTGAAGGCGGTGATTGGGGCCGTGCCGCCACCAATGATCTGATGCGCAACCGGATTCGCATCTCTTCACTGAATTTCATGCGCGGGCGTACCTTCCTGCACAAGTACATCATCCTAGACGAGGCACAGAACCTCACCGCCAAGCAGATGAAGACCCTGATCACACGCGCCGGCCCCGGCACCAAGATCGTCTGCCTTGGCAATATCGCGCAGATCGATACCCCTTATCTGACCGAAACCACCTCGGGGCTAACCTATGTTGTGGATCGTTTCAAGGACTGGGAGCACAGCGGCCACATCACTCTGCTGCGAGGCGAGCGTTCCAGGCTCGCGGACTTCGCCTCCGGCGCTCTATAACCAGCAAAGCTCATCGAGAGGAGCAACACCCATGCACCACAGACTGCGCAACCTACTGCTTGGCGTCGGCCTGTTGGCCGCCGCCATGACCACCCAGGCCGGTGATGGCAAGCTTGATGTGGTCTACCATCTCAGCGATGAAGGCAAGGTCGGCTTTGTCCTCAACAATATCCAGAACCACATCAATGGCATCGGTGGTCCCGAGAAGATCAACATCATCCTCGTCTCGCACGGCCCCGCGGTGAAACGCTTCAATGACATCGAAGCGGTGAATCGAGTGCGCGAGAACGTCGCCAAACTACAAGAGCAAGGCGTCACCTTCGAGGCCTGCGCCAACACCCTCACCGCACTCAACCTCGAGCCCGATGAGCTACTGCCCGGGTTTGTCATCGCGGAGCAAGGTGGTGTCACCCGCATCGCTGAGCTGCAATCCGAGGGTTACGCCTACCTGCGCCCCTAGACCGCTGATCAACGCCGACCATCCTGTCGGCGACGGCGGACCCAGTCGGCGGCAGCGGCCGGCAACCACCTCTTATGCGAGCTTGCCCATCCTGGCCATGAAGTCCTGCCTCCTCCCTAGTAGCGAAGCACCATGAACCAACCCGGCAACCTCCAAGCGATCTAGCCCAGCATGAACCAAGTCCCCGCGATCAAGCTCGGTCCGATTGTCCTGGCCCCCGGCGTCGAGGCTCGGCATGGCTGGAGCTTCTTGGTCGCCGCCTTCCTCACCGTTGGCATGATGACCTTCGTCACCATTGGTCAGACCTATGTGCTTAACGAGCATCTCGGGATTCCCGAGTCCGAGCAGGGCGCGATCAGCGGTGACTTGGTGTTCTGGACCGAGATCGTCACCCTGCTCTTCTTTCTGCCCGCGGGCATCCTGATCGACCGCATCAGCCGGCGCTCGGTCTATGCGGTAGGCTTCCTACTCCTGGCACTAACCTATGTGCTCTATCCGCTGGCCGAGACGGTCGACGCGCTCTACTACTATCGCATCCTCTACGGCCTGGGCGTGGTCGCCGTTGCCGGGGCGCTGTCGACGGTGCTGGTGGACTATCCGGCGGAGCAGTGCCGCGGCAAGCTGGTTGCTCTCATCGGCGTGCTCAGCGGGCTCGGGATCGTCTTCACCAATCAGGGCTTCGGTGCCTTACCCGAACAATTGGTCGCCGCTGGCTTCGATGGCGATAGCGCCGGGCGCATCACCCATTTCGCGGTCGCTGGTGTCTGCCTACTCGCGGCCCTGCTGGTGCAGATTGGCCTCAAGGCCGGGGTTCCTGTTGCCCGCGAGCAGCGACCTAGCGTGCGGCAGCTCTTTGTCAGCGGCTTCTCCGAGGCCCGCAATCCAAGGGTTGCGCTCGCCTACTCGGCGGCCTTCATCGCGCGCGGCGATCAATCGGTCAATGCCACCTTCCTGATCCTCTGGGGCACGCTCGCCGCCAAGGCGACTGGCATGAGTTCTGCCGAGGCGGTGATGAACGGCACCCTCATCTTCGTTATCGCGCAGATCTCGGCGCTGGTCTGGGCGCCGATCCTAGGCCCGATGCTGGATCGACTCGATCGCGCCACCGGTCTGGCCATCTGCATGGTGCTCGCGGCCATTGGCAACCTCTCCCTGCTGCTGCTCGACAACCCGCTCGAGCGCATCGGCATCCTGTTCTTCGTGCTGCTTGGCATCGGTCAGATCAGCGTGTTTCTCGCCGCGCAGTCGCTGATCGGCCAAGAGGCGCCACTGACCAAGCGGGGCTCGGTCTTGGGCGCCTTCAATATCTCAGGCGCCTTTGGCATCCTGTTGATCACCCTTGTTGGAGGGCGGCTATTCGACGCTGTTGACCCGCGCGCGCCTTTCGTCGTTGTCGGCGTAATCAACATCCTGTTATTCCTCGCCAGTCTCGCTGTGCGGCTGCGTACCCCACGCCTACCGGACGCTCGGCAAGCAGGCACGGATAATCCTGATGTGGCGCCTTGATCTCAGCTTGGTGGCATCCAGCTGCACGCCCTCTGGCTGGCTGCCGGCTAACTGTTCACTTAGGGGTCGACTGCGCGAAACACCACTCCACAAGGCTCAGGACGTTATGATGCCTGCTTCCTGACCGAGCAGCCGCTTCGCGGCCCTGCTTCGGAGCCTCGCCACGCAGATTAGCCGATGCCGAACGCCAAGCCCAAGCTCCTCGACCTGACCGCCGCCCCACGCCGAAGTTTGGGCATTGGCGTGCTTGTCGTCATGCTGTTGGCGCTGGCCAGCATCCTGGCTGATGTCTGGTTGATGGAGCATGTGCAAGCGCATGTTCACACCCACGCAAGCAATCCCCCAGCCCTGGTGGCCTTTGCCGAGCAGGGACTTCCGCAAGCCCATGCCTGGGTACTCGGGACCAAGGTCGGCGTCCTGCTGTTGGCGGTGGTAGCCGCCATTGCCTTTGCTCGCTCGTTTCGTGAACAGATCGGTCAACTCGCCGAGAGCCGCGAGCGCAACCGTGCCATCGTCGATAATATGGTCGACGGCGCCATTCATATCGATGGTGACGGCCGCTTAGTGGCGCTCAATGCCGCCGCTGAGCGGATGTTTGGGCAGTCGAGCAAAGAGGCGCGTGGCCAGCCTTTATCGATCCTGCTTGCCCCTGAGCATCGGCAGCGGATCGAGACCAAGATCCGTCTCGCCGCGGCGCGCATTGACACCGAGCCCCCGCTCAATGTGGCACTTGAGGTGCAAGGCCTACGCCACAACGGCACCAGCTTTCCGCTCTACTTGGCGATCAGCGAGGTGGTGATGGGCAGCTACCCGGTCTTCACCGCCATCGCGCGTGATCTGACCGAGACCAAGCGTCAGATGCAGGAGCTTGCCGAGACGCGTGACAAGGCGATGGCCGCGGATCGCGCCAAGAGTCAATTCCTCGCCGTTATGAGCCACGAGATCCGCACCCCCATGAACGGCGTGATGGGGATGCTGGATCTACTCCGCGATGGCAACCTGACCGAGCAACAACTCGAGTTTATCGATACCGCCGAGAAGTCGAGCAATGTCCTGCTTGGCATCATTAACGACATCCTCGACCTCTCCAAGATCGAGTCTGGCAAGCTCGATCTGCAAGAACTCGACTTTAACCTGGGTACCATGCTCGAAGAGGTGGCCGCATTGGTCGCCTCTAGCGCCCGTGATAAAGACCTTGAGGTGGCTACCTTTGTCGAGGGCGATGTCCCTAGACGCGTGCGCGGTGACCCCTATCGCTTGCGCCAGGTGCTGAGCAACCTGATGGGCAACGCGGTCAAGTTCACCAAGCAGGGTGAGGTGGTGATCGAGGCGCGTCTCACCGAGGCCAACCAGGATTGGATCGAGGTTCGCATCCAGGTCCGGGATACCGGCATCGGCATCGCTCCGGATATCGCCAAGACACTCTTCCAACCCTTCACCCAAGCCGACGCATCGACCACGCGGCGGTTCGGTGGCACCGGACTTGGACTGGTCATCTCCAAGCGCCTGATCGAACTGATGGGTGGCGAGATCGGCTTCGAGAGCCAGCTCGGCCTAGGCTCAACCTTCTGGTTCACGGTGCGTCTCGCGCATGCACGCACCAGTGCCGAGGACATCAATGCTGACCTAACCGAGGTCCGGGTGCTGATCGTCGACGACAACACCACCAATCGCATCATCCTCGAAAAATACCTCAGCCGCTGGGGCGCGGAGGCGATTAGCAGCGATGGGGCCTCAGCGGCATTAACCGCCTTGCGCCAGGCAGCCGCGAGCGGAAAACCCTTTCAGCTCGCGATCCTCGATATGCAAATGCCTGACACCGATGGCATCGAGCTTGCGCAACAGATTAAGAGCGACCCCGCCATCGCTAGCACTCAGCTGCTGATGTTGAGTTCCATGGGCTATCCAGGGGAGGACGCGAGGCGTGCCGGGATCGTCGTCAGTCTGCTCAAGCCGGTGCGCCAAGCCCTCCTCCATGAGGCAATCGTCAAAGGGCTCGGACTAAACAACCAGAGACGCCTCAAACCAGCCGCGCGGCAACAGCCACAGCTCACACGTCAATTCGATGCGCGCATTCTAGTCGCCGAGGACAACCCGGTGAATGAGAAGGTGGTGCGGATGATGATTGCCCGTCTCGGCGCCGAGATCATGGTAGTCGGCAACGGCCAACTCGCGGTTGAGCAGTTGGCTAAGGATCGAGATTACGACCTTGTGCTGATGGACGTCCACATGCCGGTTCTCAATGGATTAGAAGCAACGCGCCAGATCCGCGAGTATGAGAGTGCCCATGACCTCAGCCCCATTCCGATCATTGCCATGACCGCATCCGCTTTGACGCGTGACCGAGAGAATTGCAAGGCGGCAGGCATGAATGACTTCATGTCCAAGCCGGTCAAACGCCAAGACCTTGAACAGGCACTGGCTCAATGGCTACCTCGCAACCGCCAGCATGAGCCTGTCATACAACAAACCGAGGCGCCTTGATCCTGTCATCGCCACTCTAGCTGATTAACGGCGAACAGGCGCTAAACGTATCAGGGCGAGTGACTATGCAGACTGGGCAAGCCGGATAGGCCAGAAGATGCGGGGATTGTTTAGAAGTGGGGTGGACGATGGGAATCGAACCCACGACCGCAGGAGCCACAATCCTGTGCTCTACCAACTGAGCTACGTCCACCATTGAAATGATGATCGCTGAGCGCTTGCTACAGCGTTGATCAGCATACTTCAGCCAGGCCTTATCCGGCCTAGCATTTAAGGACGTTTGGCACGCCCGGCAGGACTCGAACCTGCGACCAACGGCTTAGAAGGCCGTTGCTCTATCCAGCTGAGCTACGGGCGCTCATTGCACTGGTCGTCTTCGCCTGAGCCAGGATGAGGCTTGGGCGGTTTTGGTCGGGGTAGAGGGATTCGAACCCCCGACATCCTGCTCCCAAAGCAGGCGCGCTACCAGACTGCGCTATACCCCGGATTACACGCTTGTCACGATAAGCGCCTATCGTCACCAGCGCTGAACATCGCTAAGCCGGTAAGCGTACGCCTTGAGTGCTCTGACGTCAATACATCAGCGAACGCTCCTGCGCAAGACCAGTGCGCCAAGGCCGCGACAAGGTTAGCATTAGCTGCTGACAAACCCGGCGAGCAAGGTGAGGAGAACGGCGGAAATGAGCGCAAAGATTCTTGATGGTAAGGCCATTGCGGCGACAGTGCGCGCAGAGGTGGCGGCCAAGGTCACAGAACGCCTACAAACGGGAAGGCCTGCACCAGGGCTGGCCGTTGTGCTCGTCGGTGAGCATCCCGCCTCGCAGGTTTATGTGCGTAACAAACGCAAGGCCTGCGCCGAGGTTGGCTTTCACTCCGAGCTACGGCAGCTACCCGCTAGCCTGTCACAGGCGGAGTTGCTTGAGGTGGTTGACGGATTAAACGCTGACCCGGCGATTCACGGCATCCTGGTGCAACTGCCACTGCCGGCACAGATCGATCCCGAGGCGGTGATCGAGCGCATCCTACCGAGCAAGGATGTCGACGGCTTCCATCCCTATAACGTCGGGCGCCTGTCGCTGCGCATGCCACTGCTGCGACCCTGTACGCCGAAGGGCGTGATGACCCTACTCGAGCGCACGGGACGGCCCTTGGAGGGTCTAGACGCCGTCGTTATCGGACAGTCGAACATCGTTGGACGGCCGATGGCGCTCGAACTGCTGGCAGCGCGTTGTACCATCACGGTCTGTCATAGCCGGACCCAAGCCCTGGCGGACAAGGCGCGCGGGGCCGATATCCTGGTCGTCGCCATTGGCCGCGAGCGCTTTGTCCCGGGTGACTGGATCAAACCTGGCGCGATCCTGATCGATGTCGGCATGAATCGCGATGCCAGTGGCAAGCTCTGTGGTGATGTCGATTTTGCCAGCGCGCAACGGCATGCCAGCTGGATCACACCCGTACCGGGCGGCGTTGGCCCCATGACCATCGCCAGTCTATTGGAGAATACCTTGCAGGCGGCTGCCCTCGCTGACAGTGGCTGACGCTAGTGGCTCAGCGGTCGCCGTCTTTGCCGCGACCGCAACGGGCTTTGCCTGCAAGCATGACCGAAACCGCCAAGCGATTTGAGCGGCCGCAAATCCTCTTTCGCGGTTCAGCCACGACGCCAGCTGGTGCCGCCGGCGGCATCTTCAAGCAGAATCCCGGCGGCCTGTAGCTGATCGCGAATGCGATCCGCCTCCGCGAAATCGCGTGCTTGCCGCGCCTCGGCACGGGCGGCTATCAAGGCCTCGATCTCAGCATCACTGGGACCCGATGCCCGCGCCGCGCCTGCGCCACGCAGGTAGGCATCAGGATCTTGCTCAAGCAGGCCGAGCACCCCGGCCAGTTCGCGTAGCTCACCGCCAAGCGCGGCCGCGACTGGCCGATCAGTATCACGTATGCGGTTGATCTCACGCGCCAAATCAAACAGGACGGCAAGTGCCTCCGGGGTATTGAAATCGTCGTCCATCGCCGCCTTAAAGCGCTCCCGCGCCTGCCCGCTCTCCGCCGCCGCGGCTGCCTCAGCCACCGGCAGGCCGCGCAACGCCGTATACAAACGGGTCAAGGCCGCACGGGCGCCATCGAGCTGGCTGTCGTCATAGTTGAGCGGGCTGCGGTAATGGCTGCCGAGGATAAAATAGCGCACTTCTTCGGGCCGGTAGCGCTCAAGGATCTCGCGCAGGGTAAAGAAGTTGCCGAGCGACTTCGACATCTTCTCGTCGTTAACGCGAACGAACCCATTGTGAATCCAGACGTTGACAAAGGGCTCGCCGGTTGCACCCTCGGATTGAGCGATCTCGTTCTCATGATGCGGAAACTGCAGATCAGCACCACCACCGTGGATGTCGAAATGGTTGCCCAGCCGGCAGGTGGACATGGCTGAGCATTCGATATGCCAGCCGGGACGCCCTTCGCCCCAGGGCGCGGACCAGGCCGGCTCACCTGCCTTGGCGGCCTTCCAAAGCGCGAAGTCGAGCGGATCGCGCTTGGCATCGCCGACCTCAACCCGAGCGCCAGCGCGCAGATCCTTGGGGTCCTTGCCAGAGAGGCGGCCATAGCCGGGGAAGCTCGCGACCGCGTAGTAGACATCGCCATTGTCGGCAACATAGGCATGTCCGTTGGCGATCAGGCGCTCGATCATCGCGAGGATCTCGTCGATATGCTCGGTAGCGCGCGGCTCATCGGTAGGCGGCAGAACAGCCAAGGCGGCAGCATCCTCATGCATGGCGCGGATAAATCGCTCCGTCAGGTCACCAAAGGCCTCCCCATGCTCGGCCGCGCGCGCCAGGATCTTATCGTCGATATCGGTGATGTTGCGGACATAGCTCACCTCGAAGCCGCTGCGCATTAACCAGCGGTAGATCACATCGAAGACCACCAGCACCCGTGCATGGCCAAGATGGCAGTAATCGTAGACCGTCATACCGCAGACATACATCCGCACCTTGCCGGGCTCGATAGGCTGGAACGGGACCTTGCTGCGGGTCAGGCTGTTATGGATGTGCAACATCAGCGGGGCTCCAAACTGAGCGGAGAGAGAAGAAACAAGAGAGAGACAAAAACGGTATCAGGCTAAGTCCGCGGTGTCATGACCCATCGCGGACAGCCAACGGGCGAATCTGGCGGCCAGTTTTGATAAGCTGGGGGTTAAACCTTAGGAGATGCTCATGATCACACTCAAGACCAACCACGGCGATATCCTGATCGAGGTCGATCACGACAAGGCACCCGCCACCGCCGCGAATTTCGAACAGTACGTGCGCGACGGCCATTATGACGGCACGCTGTTCCATCGCGTCATTGACGGCTTCATGATTCAGGGTGGCGGCATGGACGTCAACTTCACCCAAAAGCCGACTCGATCACCGATCGAGAATGAGGCCAACAACGGACTCAAGAACCAGGTCGGCAGCGTCGCCATGGCGCGCACCAATGATCCACATTCCGCCTCATCGCAATTCTTTATCAACGTTGCCGACAATAGTTTCTTGGATCACCCGGGGCAAGACGGCTGGGGTTACTGCGTCTTCGGCCGCGTCATCGAAGGCATGGATGTTGTCAACGCCATCAAGGGCAGCAAGACTGGTGGCCGTCAAGGACATCAAGACGTCCCGGTTGAAGACGTGATCATCGAGAAGGCCGAGATCAGGGATTGAGCGGCGACGCCCATGCCAATCCTGGGCCTGCGCTCGGTGGATACAGCCCCCGCCGCGGGCGAGATACTGTTCATCTCGGACCTGCATCTCTCGCCGCGGCGGCCGCTCCTGACCCGCCTGTTCATCGATTTTCTTGAGCAGCGCGCGCCCGCCGCGGCGCGTCTGTTCATCCTTGGCGACCTGTTCGACGCCTGGATTGGGGACGACGATAATCCCTTACCCGAGGTGCTCGGCGCACTTTGGCGGTTTAAGGCAGAGCACAGGCAGTGCTTGCTCATGCGTGGCAATCGCGATTTCTTGCTTGGCCGAGGCTTCGCTCGGGCAACCGGCTGTCGCCTAATCCCTGACCCCTTTCTACTCCGGCTCAACGACGAGCCCATCCTACTCATGCACGGAGACCTGCTCTGCACGGATGATCTCGCCTACCAGCGTTTTCGTCGACGCGTGCGCAATCCGCTGGTGCAACGCCTGTTTCTCTGGTTACCACTGAGCAAGCGCCGCCGCATCGCCGCCCAGTATCGACAGCGCAGCGGCGAAGCAATGGCGACTAAGCCTGACGCGATCATGGATGTGAATGAGGACGCCATCCGCCGTCAACTGCGCCGCTTTAGCGCACGCCGGCTGATCCATGGCCATACCCATCGACCAGGCGATCATCTGCTCCAGCTCGATGGCCAGCCCCTGCCGCGGCAGGTGTTAGCCGATTGGCGGGATGATGCCGCCGAGCTGCTCAGCTATCGTGCAGGGGTTTGGCGCCGCGAACCTTGGCCGGCCAAGTAGCCGGCCAAGTAGCCGATCAAGTGGCTCGTCTAGCCCTAGCCGTTCGCAAAATCCAGCCCCAGCTTGTTGTAATGGGTGCGAATCAGCATCCAGCCTGTGTAGGCCACGATCAGGATCAGTAGCCCAAACAGATCAAACAATGACAGATAGTTTTTGAGGTCAGAGAGGAAGTAACCGCCGATCAACAGGAGCGATGCGAAGGCACCATAGAAGAGGAAGAAGGGCATGAAGGAGGCGCCCATCGCGGTCCAAATGGGATCAACCTCGCCGCGACCGCCATTGGCGTCGGCGCGCTCACGGGCGCTGATCACTAGCTTGCGATGCCGCGCGCTGCGCCAGAAATAGAAGGCGCCAAGCACCAGCGCCAGAATGCCGATGTAGTAGCTCATGCGCTCAACCTCCCCCAGTAGACGCCCGCATTAGACCAGCCTCCTGGCCAAGTGACGCCATCCGTTGCCGCTCGTCGAGCGTTGCAAACAGGTCTAACACCCAGATCAATTTCTCACCGGCCGACTGCGGGACAGCTTGGCCGGCCCGACGCCGGCTTGTGCCATGACTAAAACGCAGAGCCGCCGCTCGCGAGCTGACCGGGGTGCCTTCAGCCGCGGCCGCGCTCACCAGGAACTGGTTCTCGGCCAAGGCGGGCTCGGCACAGTTTCGACTGGCCGGAAATGGAGTCGCCGCAACCGCTCGGCTTAGGAGCGCCACCTTACGGGCGGCAGGCACGACTGCGCGCGTTGTCACCGAATCATAGCCGTTGCGCGCGACCTCGCGACCGATCTCCGCATAGAGTAGACGGGCCGCGTAGATGCCAGGCCGGCAGGCGACCGGCAGCTTGGCGATACCGGACTCGGCGCGCTGATAGATCCCCTCAGCCATGTCCAAGACCCGTTTGATCACCGCGCCAACGGCGTCGTTGTAGGTAGGATTGGTGAGCCAGGCCTCGATATCCAGACCTTCCTCACGCAGCCAGGCCTTGGGGAGGTAGACGCGACCATTGCGAGCATCTTCACCGACATCACGACAGATGTTGGTCAGCTGCATCGCACTGCCGAGATCACAGGCACGCGCAAGCACATTGGCTGATCGCACCCCCATGATGACGGTCATCATGGCCCCAACAGCCGCGGCAACCCGGGCCGAATAGTCGAGCACGCCCTCAATGGTCTCGTAGTCGCGCCCTTCGGCATCCCAGGCAAAACCTTCGAGCAGCGCCTCCGGCAGCGCGCGCGGGACGTCAAAACGCTCGACCGTCGCGGCGAAGGCACGATCAGGCGCCAGCGGCAGAGGACGCCCCTGATAGACACGTTCGAGCCGCTCGCGCAGCTGGTCGAGCGCCGCCTGTTGATCGAGTTGCTCGTCGATCGCATCGTCGGCAACCCGGCAGAACGCATAGAGCGCCGCGGCCGGATCGCGAATCATCTTGGGTAGAAAGAAGGATGCGGCAAAAAATGACTTTGAGCCGTTACTCAGCAGCTGCCGGCAGGCAGCCAGGTCTATCGCATCCGAGGAGTTACTCTCACGCAAAAACAGAGGCATCGGGGACCACCGTATCCAGTACGCGCGCTGTCGAGATGACGCCTGGCACCCCCGCTCCTGGGTGCGTGCCCGCGCCGACCATGTAGAGGTGCTCGACCTCTTCGCTCTTATTGTGCGGTCTGAACCAAGCGCTCTGCAGCAGCACCGGTTCGAGACTAAACCCAGCACCCTTGACCGAGCAAAGGCGTTGCTCGAAGTCTTTCGGCGTGGTTATCAATGACACCGCCAGCTCATCCTCAAGATTGGGCAGCAGGGTGTCGGAAAGGTAGGCCGAAATGGCGCGCCGATAGGGCTCTGCGCGCTCGGACCAGTCAATGTCGGCATCCAAATGTGGCACCGGCGCTAGAACGTAGAAGGTATCGCAGCCCTCCGGCGCTAGCGCGGGATCGGTCGCGGTCGGGCGATGCAGGTAGAGACTGAAGTCGTCCGCCAACACCTTGCGATTGAAGATATCTTGCAGCAGCCCCTTGTAGCGCGGTCCAAGCAGGATGCTATGATGCTTGACATCCTCATAGCGCCGCTTGGTGCCAAAGTACCAGACAAAGAGACCATTCGAGTACTGCGCCTTGTCGAGCTTGCGATCGGTCCAGTGCTTGCGCTCGATACCCGGCAGCAGGTGCTTGTAGGTCCAGGCAACATCGGCGTTGGAGACCACGACATCGGCCGCAATCCGCTCGCCATCTTTGAGCTTGACGCCGGTCGCTTTGCCATTATTGATGGTGATCTCGGCAACCTCGGCCTGCAAGCGCAGTTCACCGCCCTGGCCCCGAATCAGATCCACTAAACCATTGACAATGGCGCCAGTGCCACCCATCGCCGAATGCACACCCCAGTGCCGCTCAAGGTAGGAGATCAGCGAATAGATCGAGGTGACCGTGAATGGATTGCCACCGATCAACAGCGGATGGAACGAGAGGGCTACCCGCAGGCGCTCGTCCTTGACATACTGCGAGACCATGGCATAAACGCTACGATAGCTACGCAGCGCCACCATCTTCGGCACGATCTTCGCCATATCCTGCCAGTTGGTAAAGGGGACATGACCCAGCTCGACGAAGCCGACCTTAAAGATCGCTTCACTGGCCTCAATGAAGCGGTCATAGCCAGCGACATCCGCGGGCGCAAAGCGCCGTACCTGATCACGCATCGCCTCGGCATCGCCATTGGTATCGAAGACCGCGCCATCGTCGAAACGGATACGATAGAAAGGGTCCATCGGGCGCAGGTCAATGTCATCAGCAAAGTTGCGACCGCACATCCGCCAAAGTTCTTCGAGCAGGAAGGGCGCGGTGATGATGGTGGGACCTGCGTCAAACTTGAAGCCATCGATCTCGTGCACATAGGCACGACCGCCCGGCGCATCCAATTTCTCGACGATGGTGACCCGGTAGCCGCGGTAGCCTAAGCGGATTGCGGCGGCGAGTCCGCCAAAGCCACTGCCAATGATGAGAGCATGCGGCTTCTGCGCTGCCTGTCGCGCGCGGGCCGTGATAGTCCCGGCCGGGGGTGGATCGGTAGTCAAAGTGTCAACTCAAGCTGATGTCAATCATGCATGACAGTATAGCAGCCGAAATTTTTCGTGCGCCAGCATCTGCAAGTGCATTCGTTCATCTCGCTTGCCTTGTGTCAAGCCAGGCGTGCTCCGCTTGATCCACGGACCATGGGCGGTATACCTTGCATCCACAGTCGGCCATGAAGGGCGAGCCTATGCGGGCACCACCACTTCTAGCCATCCGGGCAAGCACCTTTACCGGTTAAGCGCACTCTTTAAAACTCCATGGTTTTTCCTCTCAGGCGTCTTGCGCCAAACCAACAGGACACTCGCGATCACAAGCCGGGAACATTGCGCTGGCAAGTCCCTGACCTTATCGACTTCGACTATTACGTTGACGAAGATGAGCGCTTGCTTCGCGAGCACCCCGCCGAGCGAAAGCGCCTGAGTGAGCGCGACCGCCACCTCTACAAGGAACAGATCGAACCCTTCCTCGGCGATGCGGATGCCCACACAAGTCAACACCGCAACCGCGCCCTGCGCCGGTGGCTAGAGCAGCGCCGCGAGCGGGAAGACCCGGCCATGGCCGAGTTGCTGCCTGGACAGGCATTCAAGCGCGCCCAGCGTTTAGTCGGCACCGCGATGGGGCTGACAGGCTTTGCCATCGGCATCGGCGTTGCGTCAACGCTGCTGCAATACGAAGGCGATCACCCGGTCAACGTCTCCTGGTATCTATTCTGGCTGGTGCTGCTGCAGATGATCCTGGTCGGCACCACGATCGGGCTCTGGTACGGTCGTCGCTCCAAGCTCATCAAGGGCGCTACGCAAGACATCTCGCTGCTTGGCCAGCTGCTGCGCCCGCTGTTCTCGCGCGCCGCCCGCTGGGTGCAAAAACAGCGCCTAACGCATGTACCGCCTGATCTTCGTGAGCGCGCCAAATCCAAGCAAGGCCTCCTGCGGGCCAACTTCGCGCTCTATGGACCGGCGAGCTACCTGCCAGTACTGATTCCAGCTCAGCTGTTCGGGATCGGCTTCAACATTGGCGCCATCATCATGACGGTGACCTTGATCTGGTTTGCCGACCTCGGTTTTGGCTGGGGCTCCGCGATGAACGTCAGTCCCGAGACCATCCACGGCCTGACCCGCTTGATCGCGCTACCCTGGAGTTGGCTGCTTGGCGAGGGTGTTGGCCTGCCAACCCTCGATCAGATCGCCGGTACCCGCATCAGCCTCAAGGACCCGCTGTATGTCCTCGACGCCGGACATCTTCGCTCTTGGCGTTGGTTCCTGGTGCTCTCCGTCTTGACCTACGGCCTGCTACCCCGTATCGCGCTGCTTGGCCTCTCGGCATTCAAAGAGCGGCGTTCACTGGCAGCCCTGCCGTTCACCCATCAGGCCGCGCAGGCGCCCTATGCGCGGATGATCACACCGAGCCTTGCAACCCCTGCGATCCGCGCTGGCGAAGGGCAGGAGATGCCGATCCCCGCGCCACTCAAGCCACTCACCCGACCACCCTCGGCGCCGCGCCCACCTAAGGCCGAACCCGCACCGACCGCGCCACAACCGCCCAAGCCAGCGCCACGGCCTCGGACGACGGCGCCCGAGCCAAGGTCAGAACCGGTCGCAAAGGCGGCACCACAGCCCGAGCCGGTTAGCGAGCCGGTTAGCGAGCCGGTCAACGACTCGTCCAGCATCGCGCCCGACAAAGCAACGACGCTCGATACCAGGGATCTGGAGCGCATCGCCGTCGCCGCCGATGCTTGCCTACTGCTGTTGCATATCGACGTTGCCGACCTGCTTGAAGAGCGGGACCACGCACGGCTGCAACAACTGTTACGCAGTCAGACCGGCTGGCATGTTGCGGCTGCCGCCACCTATGGCGGCGGCCGCGCCATGGCGGACCAAGTCCTCGAGCTGATCAGCAACGCGATCTGGAATGCGCCACCACCGCGAATCGCCCTGATCCAGGATGGCTCGCAGCCGCCGATCACCGAGAATCTGCGTTTCCTGCGCAGTATTCGTGCAGCCGCTGGCGAGCAAGCACAGGTGCTCCTAGCACTGATCGGCGATCCTGACGACCTTGAGGATGACCCACTACCACCGCTGAGCGATTTCGACTTTGCCGATTGGCAGCGCAAGATCGATCAGATGGCCGACCCTTATCTGCGCTTGGTGATGCTCGCGCCCGCTGAAGATGAGACCTCGTGATGGAAACCCAGATTCCAACACTCGCCATCGTTGGCCATCCCAACGCCGGAAAGTCATCGGTCGTGGCCACCCTAACCGAGAATGATCGCATCGCCATCGACAAGCGCGCTGGCACCACCACGCGCTCGGACCAATACCCAGTCGAGATCGATGGCAAGGCCATCCTACGTTTCATCGATACCCCAGGATTCCAGAATCCAACCGACATCCTGGAATGGTTTCAGCAGCATCCGAACGAGATCGACCTCCCCAGCGCCTTCCTCAAGACCCATGGCGACGATCGGCTCTACAGCCACGACTGCGCGCTCATGCAGCCGATCGCCGAGGGCGCCGGCATCATCTTCGTCGTCGATGGCTCAAAGCGGATCAAAGAAAAGGATCGCACCGAGATGGAGCTACTGCGCCTGACCGGCCGGCCGCGCATGGCGATCCTCAACAACCTCACCACCAATAACAAGTACATGGCGGCCTGGCAGGATGCGCTGAACAAGTCGTTCAACTCAGTGCGCGAGTTCAATGCCCACCGCGCCACCTACGCCGAGCGTATCGCCCTGCTCAACGCCCTCAAAACCATAGACCAGCGCTGGGAGCCGATGCTGCATGAGACGGTGCGTGCCTTCGAGCGTGACTGGCAACGTCGCATCGATCACAGCGTCAGCAGTATCCTCGAACTCTTACGCAAGGCACTGACCTTCAAGGTGACCAAGGTCGTCAAGGTCAACGAACTCGACTCGGATCGAGCGCGCGAGATGATCCGCCAGCGCCTCACCGAAAGCCTGCAGGCTGGACTTCGCAGCCTCGAGAGCGAGGCCCAGGCCGAGATCCGCGGCCATTTCAAGCATCATGTCTGGAACGTCGCACCCGACTCCTTATTGGTTAAGGACCTCTTCTCCAATGAGGTCGAGCGTCATCTTGGGCTCAATCGCCATCAAACGGTGCTCGCCAGCGCCGCCGCGGGAGCGGCCACCGGTGGTGCGATCGATCTGGGTGTTGGTGGCCTCTCGTTCGGCGCCGGCACCCTGATCGGCGCCGGCATCGGTGGCGCGCTCGGGGTGCTCGGCACCTCCCAACTAGCCAAGCTCGATATCCAGCGCACGCTTGGCGTCGAGCGTTTCACATTAGGGCCGGTGAGCAACCCGCGTTTCCCCTTCATCCTGCTCGACCGTAGCATTCTCTATTGCACCCGGGCGATGAACTGGGCACATGGCCGACAGGCTGCTGATGAGGGGGCGCCCAACCGGGTGCCGGATCAATCGCCGAAGAAACAGCGGGGATTTACCGAAGCCCTCGATGGCGAGGATCATAAGGCCATGGCCAAATTCTTTGCCGCCGCGCGCAAGGGCAAGCCCTGTGCGCAAGAGCAGCGCGTGCGGGAGATCCTCTGCACTGTGCTACAAGATGTCTCGACCGATAAGATCGATAGTCGCGCCAGCCTCTGAGCCTTGCTCCGCACCATGAACAGTCTTCCTCTCATCGTTCTGATCCCTTTCCTTGGCGCCATGCTGCCGCCTTGGGCGATGACCTCCGGGCGGCTCTGGTCGGCTTGGGTCACCGGTGGCGTCGCGTTCGCGGCACTGGCCTTGGTGGTGGCGCCAGGCCTGGCCGTGATGCAAGGCGAGACCCTGATCTGGCAGACCGACTGGTTCCCGGCGCTGGGGCTGTCGTTAGCATTCCGGCTCGACGGCCTGTCGCTCCTGTTCGTCCTCATGATCCTGGTCATCGGCCTGCTGGTGATCCTCTACGCGCGCTGGTATCTCGCTGAACAGGACCCGATGGGCCGCTTCTATGCCTATCTGCTGCTGTTCATGGGCGCCATGCTCGGGCTGGTGATGTCCGAGAACCTGATCCAGTTGCTGATGTTCTGGGAACTGACCAGCATCAGCTCCTTCCTGCTGATCAGCTATTGGCGCCAGCGCGCCGATGCCCGCCAGGGTGCGCGCATCGCGCTCGCGGTCACCGGTGGCGGTGGCCTAGCCTTGCTCGGCGGCATCCTGCTGCTTGGCGAGATCGTTGGCAGCTACGACCTCAGCGCGGTGCTCGCGGCCGGCAAGAGCATCCATGCCGACCCGCTCTATGTGCCGGCATTGGTGCTGATCCTGCTCGGCGTATTCACCAAGTCGGCCCAGTTTCCGTTTCATTTCTGGTTGCCGCATGCGATGGCCGCGCCAACCCCGGTCAGCGCCTATCTGCATTCGGCGACCATGGTCAAGGCCGGCGTCTTCCTGCTCGCGCGGCTATTCCCGGCGCTCTCCGGCTCCGAGGCCTGGACCTGGATCGTCGCCCCGGTCGGCATGGCCACACTCCTGCTCGGCGCCTATAACGCCTTGTTCAAGCACGACCTCAAGGGCCTGCTGGCGTATTCGACCATCAGTCATCTGGGTCTAACCACCCTGCTGTTCGGTATCGGCACGCC
>Ga0180436_10002438_pt1 | contig 17653 bp, 15 predicted proteins | sample SS_ome_2_FD_132434 | JGI IMG/M metagenome (GOLD analysis project Ga0180436, IMG submission 132434) | Hypersaline lake sediment archaeal communities from the Salton Sea, California, USA - SS_3_S_2 metaG | ecosystem: Environmental > Aquatic > Non-marine Saline and Alkaline > Hypersaline >...
GACGCCCGCACCGGTCATGCCGTCGCCGAAGTTCCAGACGTAGGCGATCGGGGGCGTGCCGCCGGTCACGGTGGCCGTGAATGCGGTCTCGTCGCCCAGCGATGTCGGGCTGTCATTGATCGCCGAGAGGCCCACGATGGGGTCGGGTGGAACTTCGGATACGAAGACGAGGGTCGTGGCGACAGCGAGGCCGGCCGGGTTGGTCGCGGTCACCGTGGCCGTGTACGTGTCCACGCCCGGATAGATGTGCGTGACCACGGCCCCCAAGTCGCCATCGCCATCGCCGAAGTCCCACGTGTAGGTGATCGGCTCGGTGCCGCCGGTAACGGACGCGGTGAGCGTCGTGGTCTGCCCAAAAATGGTGGGGCTGTCACTGGTCGCGACGAGCCCCAAGATCGGGTTCGGCGACACCGTGACCACGGTCGTCGTGAAGACGCTGCTCGCGGCATTGGTGGCTGTGACCGTGGCCGTGAAGGTGCCCCAGGTCGCATAGGTATGCGTTGGGACAGCGCCTGTGCCCGTGATGCCATCACCGAAGGCCCATGTGTAGTCGATCGGGGTCGTGCCGCCTGTCACCGTCGCGGTGAACGCGGTCTCCTCACCCAATTGCGTCGGTCCGTCGTTGACTGCCGTCAGCCCCACGATGGGGTTCGGCAGTACCGTCAGCACCGTCGTTGTGACCGCGACCCCTGCAGCGTTGGTCGCGGTCACCGTGGCTGTGTAGGTGCCCCACATCGCATACGTATGCGTTGGGGTCGCGCCCGCGCCCGGCTCACCATCGCCGAAGTCCCACTCGTAGTTGATCGGCTCGGTCCCGCCTGTCACGGTCGCGGTGAAGGCCGTCGCAGCGCCCTCCTGCGTGGGGCTGTCATTGACCGCGGTCAGGTCCGTGATCGGGTCCGGTGGAATGATGTAGACGTAGGCGGCAGCGGTGTCTGTGACGCTGCCGGCCGCGTTGGTCGCGGTCACGGTCGCCGTGTAGGGACCCACCACCGCGTAGGTGTGTGAGATCGTCGCGCCCGTGCCGGTGATGCCATCGCCGAAGTCCCAAACGAAGGCGATCGGCATCGTGCCGCCGGTCACCGTCGCCGTGAAATACGTGGGATCACCGAGATAGGTGCTGAGATCGCTCTGCGCGTCAAGCCCAGAGACCGGAGCCGGCAGGATGGTGACCACGGTCTGGGCGACCTGGGTGTTCGACGCGTTGGTCGCCGTCACGGTCGCGGTGTAGGTGCCGTAGACCGCATAGATGTGGGTGGCGACTGCGCCCGTATCCGTGATGCCATCGCCGAAGTTCCACGTGTAGGCGATGGGCAGTGTCCCACCGGTCACCGTTGCCGTCATCGTGGTGAGGCTGCCGACCTCCATCGGCCCATCGTTGACCGCGCTCAGGCCGGCGATGGGATTGGGCAACACCTCGACCACGGTCTGTGCCGTGGCGTTGCCGGCGCCATTGGTCGCAGTCACGGTGGCCGTGAAGGTGCCGACGCTCGCGTAGGTATGCGTGGTCGTCACGCCGCTTCCCGTCGCACCGTCACCGAAGTTCCAAGTGTAGGTGATCGGCGGGGTGCCGCTCGTCACCGTCGCCGTGAAGGTGGTCTGATCGAGCAACTGGGTCGGGCTGTCGCTGGTCGCGGCGAGCCCGAGAATCGGGTTGGGCAGCACGTCGACAAGGGTCTGCGCGACCGCGTCGCCGGCGCCGTTGGTGGCGGTGACCGTCGCAGTGAAGGTGCCGACACTGAGGTAGGTGTGCGTGGTCGTCGCACCACTTCCCGTCGCGCCATCGCCGAAGTCCCAGGCGTATGTGATGGGCGGGGTGCCATCGGTGAGCGTCGCCGTGAAGGCGGTCTCGGCGCCCAGCTGTGTGGGGCTGTCGCTGGTCGCGGCAAGGCCGAGGATCGGCCGCGGGACAACGGTCACCAGCGTCTCCGCCACCGATTCACCCGCCGGGTTGGTGGCCGTCACCGTGGCCGTATACGTGCCGATACCCGCATAGGTGTACGTCTGCATGGCGCCGGTCGCGGTGATGCCATCGCCGAACTCCCACTCGTAGGTGATCGGCAGTGTTCCGCCGGTGACGGTGGCGGTCAGCATCGTGGCGTCGCCTAGCAGCGTGGGACTGTCGTCGGTCGCGGCCAGACCCACTATTGCATTGGGCAGAACCGTCACCACGGTCTCTGTGAACGCGCTGCCCAGGACATTGGTGGCCGTCACCGTGGCGGTGTAGGTCCCGATCCCTGCATAGGTGTGGGTCGTGATGGTCCCGGTCCCTGTGATACCGTCGCCGAACGCCCACAGGTAGGCGATCGGCTCGGCCCCACCCGTCACTGTTGCCGTGAATGTCGTCGCCTGCCCTTCCTGCGTTGGGCTGTCGCTCGTTGCACTGAGGCCTGCAATAGAGGTCAACACGGTGACCGTGTCCGTCGCGACTCTGGTATCGCCGGTATCCCGCGAGGTCGCGGTGAGCCCCGTGGCGACATCGCCAGCCACCGCGCCCAGCGGCACCGTGACGGTCATCCGGACAGTCGTGGTCATTCCCGGGATCAGAGTTGCAGAGGAGGGCGCGACTTCGACCCACGTCGGTTGATCCCCGTCAGCAGACAGGTCAAAGGTATCCAGCAGGTAGCCGGTATTGGTGAGGACGTGCGAGAACACCACCACGTCGCCAGGCTCCGCCGTATCCGTGAGCACGGCAGGCAGTAACTCGAACTCGCTCAGGCTCTGAGGACCCATGTCGCCGACACTAGGCTCGTCGGGCGCCGCTGCGCGCACGAGGAAGGCGCCTCGTCCGAGGGCCAAGACCCACGCGATGGCGCCAATGGCCACGACAACGGCCAGCAGCGCGCGCGCGTACTGGGTGAGCGACCGAGCCGTTACGCGGGTCGCCGAAGGGGTGTCTACCAGGGCCGTGGTGCTTTCCATACTCATAGGGTCTCCTGAGTGGCATCGTTGCCGCCATTATAGGATCGGCGACGCGCAGAACAAGGTCGGCGTGTTGCTGCACTCAGTGTACACCAGCTGTCCCCTGGTGTCTGTAGGACTTTCGGGCCTGGACTGTATCCCTTTCTCAGCAAGCAGTGGGCACGGAGCCACGCGATGATGGCAACAGACGGCGACCGCCCGGGGGAGCGGTCGCTGTTGATGTCCGGACGACCGGCATCAGTCGGTGGCGGGTACTGGGAGCAGTGCGGGATCGGCATGGGCCTTGGCCCCGGGCTTGGCCCCGGACTTGGCCGCGGGCTCGGCTCCGGGGTCCTGCTGATCCGGCAGCTTGAACTTCGCCCACATCAGGGGCAGCAGGGCCAGCATCGCCACCATGGGGACGTAGAAGGGGAAGACCGGACTCACGGCGTCCCACAGGCGGGCGCCGATCCAGGGCGCCGGCAGCGAGATTAGCCCCAGGCTGGTGGAGAAGAGACCGAAGGCCATGCCACGGAACTTCTCCGGCACGGCCTTGGAGATCAGCGAGCTGTAGGCCGGATCAATGAGGGCCCAGCCGATGCCCACCACGACCCGGGAGAGGATGAAGTGCCAGTAGAGCCCGCCCCGCAGGAAGACAAACCACCCCAGCGCGATGGTGGCGAATCCTGCCACGAGGCTCACGCGCTCACCCTTCTTGTCCGAGAGCCAGCCGGCAGGACTCATCAGCACCATTGCGACGATGGCCGAGATCGACTGCAGCGCGCCGATCTTGATGAGATCCAGCGACGCGATGTCCTGCAGGTAGATGGGCATCAGCCGGTTGGTGAGGCTGAAGGCCACATCGCTGACACCGTCGGAGATAAAGATCCAGGTGACGAGCCCCCCGGCGGTCACCAATCCGAAGACTGCTCTGGCGCTGGCGGCGAAAGAGACGGGCGCCGAGCGCTCGTGTCCATCGTCGGTGTCCGACCGGCGGCTCTGCAGCGCCATGAGGACGCGCAGGACAGCGGCGACAGTATAAAGCCCGCCGGCGATGATGTACAGCGAGCGGAAGCTGTAGTTCTGGGCGAGGAAGCTGCCGATCGCCGGGCCGATGACGCCGACCACACCGAACATCGTGCTGGTGAGACCGAAGACACGACCACGCGTCTCCTCGGTCGACTCCTCAGCGATGAAAGACTGATAGCTGGGGGCCACGAATGCCACGGCCATCGCCGTGAGGATGGACGACGGCAGGAGCCATATCCACGACGGCGCCAGGATGTAGAAGATGTAGGAGAGTGCGCCACCGACGCTGCCGATGGCGATCGCCTTGAGGCGTCCCATCGAGTCCGATAGCCACCCACCCAGGAGCTGCAGGAAGAGCGGGGCTATGGCGCCGATGGTGTAGAAGAGTCCAACCTGGCGCACCGTGGCCCCGAGCTCCTTGACGTAGAGCGATTCCAGTGGGAAGACCATCATGGCCCCTATGTTGGCCAGGATTGCGGTCCCCATAAAGGCCATGAGTCGCGGTGACAATAGGCGTTGTTTTGGTTCAGTCATCGTGTCCTCTCAGTCGCCGGCTCGACACAGGCGCGCGCCAACACACGCCCAGAGACAGCGGGAGCTAGGTGCCGCGAGGGTGTGAGCGGCACGTTCTACGAGTTGATGGGAGAGATTAACCGGCGCGGAAGGTCTGCAGCTTCTCCGATAGAGCAGCGAGGACGCGCTCGCTGATCACGTAGTACTTCATGCTCTCCTCCCTACGCACATCGAGGATGCCGCCGGTGACCATCAGCTTGAGGTGTCGAGAGACGGCGGACTGGCTGATGTCCAGCGCTTCGACAATCTGCTGGGCGTAGAGCTCGCGCCCGCTGAGCAGCGCCAGTATCTGCAGACGGGTCTCGTCGGCCAGCGCCTTGAGGGGCGGGAAGAGGTCTTGGACGGCAGGGGCCTCCGCAGAATCCACGGCTCCCGTCGGACGACAGTTGTAGTGGATCATCAGCTCCGTGTCGTCATCGGCACATGGGCTGACCATCACGTAGGGGCCGATGTGGCTGGACGGCACGAAGATCACGCGTTCAGCTCGTTCGAAGTCCGTGTCCTCCTTCGGGAAGCGCCTGCCGGTCACCGAGACGAAGACGGTGGGAAGCTCGCCGGAGTAGCCCTGCTGGACGTGATAGGCTGCGCTCCGATCCATCATCGCCAGGTGGCGGTTGAAGTTCTCGCGGTAGAACTGTTCCCAGAAACGCGTGATCACCGAGATCACCTGGGCTTTGAGCTCGACCGCGTCCCCGTGGAGCGTGAGGAGCCGTTCGGCCTGCCGATCGTTCAGGTACTCGTCATAGCACGCGCGGACCTTCTCGGCCACGGAGTCAGCAGCGATGTCCGGCAGCGTGGCGCAGTGCTCGTCCAGCATCCTCTCGAAGCCGGAGATCAGGTCCTGATACCTACTCACGGGGAGGCTGTTCAGCCAGCCGATGTACGCGGCGAAGTCACGGTGTGCCGCCGCGTCGCGAGGCAATTCCTTCACCCACCTCGTGTAGACGCCCGACTTGTTGCCCAGGATCAGAATTGCGGTCATGTCGACCAGCATATCGTCGGTCAGTGCACTATGGGTCGTGTAGACCCACTGATCGAATCCCTCGATGTCTGCCGGGTTGTGTACCAGCGACATCGTGCTGAACATGTCCGCCGCCAGCGATACCAAGAACTCCGTCTGGAGCGCCGGCTTCTCCTGGATCAAGTCGAGTCTAAGCATGGGTGCCTCCCCGTGAGCTATTGTCCGCAGTGTACCCGTCGTCGCTCAGTGGGCCAGCCGGCGCTCTGACCACCAGGGCGCCCTCAGGTTGGTGAGTCTCGACAGCACAGTCGGGCTCGGGATCGCCCTGCGCAGCGACTCGAGTGTGATGGGGCTGCACGCATCCGCCATCCGCAGAAGGCGACATTTGGCGGCGACACCGAGAAGCTCCTTGTGATGCGATTGGTTCATTTCCCAGACTGCCTGATGGTCAAACATAGTGACCCTCCGTCTTATCTACACGAGCCATATCAAGGGTGACAACCGGCTCGCGTCTCGAGTCCCTGCTATCCGCATATCGCGATATTGCAATATGATTATATGCGCATATATGGGATATGTCAAGCAGAAAGCGGGCAGACGGGGAAAGACTAGCCATGTGGCTAGGGGAAAACGGATGCGGGCAAGCCCGGAATGGGCCTGCCCGCGTAGGCACCTGCGGCTACCACGAGAGGGGCGGGAGAAGGTCCTTCTGCAGCTCGCACATCTCGTTGATCAGGGCGACCGCGTTACGGTAACTGTGCACCGTGGGATCCAACAGCATGGCCTGGAGCAGCTTGTGGCGCGAGCCCTCGGCATGGGCCTCGACCAGCAGCTTCTGGATCGAGCCCTGGGTGCGCAGGATGGCGGTGACCGCCTCGGGCAGCCGGGCCATCTGGTAACACTCGACCTGACCATGGTGGGCCACCGCGGGCACCTCGACGGTGATGTCCGCGTCGATGCCGGGGATGAGACCGCGGTTGGGGACGATCACGGCATCGATCTGGCGCGTCACACCACAGCAGAGCGACTCGATGATCGGCACCGCCATCTCGCCGTCAGACTCGAGCGCCTCATCGCCTGGTGCCTCCCGTGGCGCACCGGGTAATTCGAACAGGGGAACCTCAGTCGGCTTGTCACCCAGGGAGTAGATGAACTTCGGTATGTCCCCCGTATCCCAGGGATCGCCGTCCATCGGGTCGTAGAAGTACTGCAGCGCGCTGCTGGCCAGGAACTCCTCCGACCAGCGCACATACTCGCCGATGTGGTTAGCACCCGGCGAAGGCCAAAGGCCAAAGACGCGCAGGCACATCCGGCTAAGGGCCAGCTCATCCCAGTCGGCAAGGGGCGTCGCCTCACGCTCCTTCTCGCGCAATAGCGGGTAGAGATCCTGTCCGGTGACCCTGTCACGTATGGTCTGGAACCAGGTGATGTGATTCATACCGCACGCAGCGGTGAGAAGCTGATCGGGCTCAACCTGCAGGAGATGGGCAATCTGATCACGGCCCATAGCCACCCCGTGGCACAAGCCATAGGTCGGCACCTCCGTGAGCATGAAGATCGCCTGGCATAGCTTGCTCTCGGGGTTGGTGAAGTTGAGCAGGACGGCATCCGGGCACAGCTCTTCCATCCGGTAAGCGATATGAAGCATCGGGCCCATATTGCGCAGCGCGTGAAAGAGACCGCCCGGGCCGCCGTTCTCGCCGTAGATCTGCATGAAGCCGTAGCGCCGGGGCACGTGGAAGTCCTGCGCCCAATAGCGGTAGCGGTCAACCTCGATCGCCGTGATGACGAAGTCGGTCCCACGCAGGGCATCGTCCAGGTTGGTCCCGGCGGTGATACGCGGCGTGCGGCCTAAGCGCTCTGCCACACTCCGCGCGTACGACACGATCCCCGGAAGATGACCCGGCGCGATATCCATCAGCGCCAGCTCCACACCGGACTCGTTCAGTTCGTCGCTCAGGAAGATGTCGCGGACTATCCCTGGGCCGAAGGACTGGCTGCCGGCACCCACGATCGCAATCTTGACGCTCATCTTTCCACCCCCCGCACCATCGATGAGAAGGAGTAGTCTACCCGTCCATATCGACCGGATAGCTGGTGCAGTGCCCCCACCCGATCACCTGGTCCAGGACCCCGGGGATACTGAGCAGGCCGGCGGCCCACAGGAAAGCCCGATCTCGCTCCGGCATCTCGGCCAACCGAAGCCAAGCCAGGGCCACCAGGGCCGCTTCCCGGCCAATGAACTCCGGATCGGCACCCAGACGCGGTGTCTGATCACCGATGTCGATGAGATAAGTGACACCCTCGTCACCCCTAGGATACCATACGTGGCTCGTCTGACGAACGACGCTCCCCTCAACGAGGCACTCCTCACGCAGCTCGCGGATGGCGGCTGCCTCTGGTGTCTCCCCAGGCTCCACCCCGCCGCCGGGCAGGCACCAGTGCCAATGGTCGGTCCGCCAGTCGCGGTGCTTGACCATCAGGATACGACCGTCGCGATAGACGAGCGCCTGTGCGCGGATGCGAGCGCTTGGCTGCTTCTCCGTCTCAGTCAACGATCACACTTCCAATCCCCGCGGCAGACAGCACACCTTGTTCGTGGCCGACTTCACATCGCGCGCGGCGTGAGAGGCGTTCCGGACCCCACACTGCGGCGACAACGATAGCGACCGTGATCCACAATACCATGTAGACCATCTCCGCACGCAGCGTCAGGTCCAGGAGCTCCCCGGTAAGGTTGACTGAGTAGTGGAACAGAATCGCCGAAAGCGTGCTGCGCTGGGTGTTATTGTAGATCCACGTCATCAGAATAGACTGCGGTATCTTATCCAGCATGTAAAGCCAGAATCGTGCAGTCCCCAACCCCAGGCCGTGCTGGTAGCTTCCCCGGATGAAGAAGAGCGGAAGATGCCAGACAGTCCAGACCGCGCCCAACACGATGCTCGACAGTAGGGCACTTCGGCGTGCCTGGAGGCCGTCCAGCGCATAGCCTCGCCACACCAACTCCTCCGGAACAGGCCCAAACACCAGCAGGAACAACGCGTACGGGATCGCTGTCCAGGATCTGGCGACGAGCCCTGGTGTGTCCAAGACCCCACCGACTGCCGCAGCGGCAAAGGTCAACAGCGGGGCCGCGCACAGAACTGCCAACCACCAGGGCCGGCCGATTCGCCGGGGTTGGAGGACCCGAAGCCAAAAATCGCGGCGATCAGCCGCAGCGTGCCGCGTGTAGAGCAGGGCCATTGTCGCGAAGAACGGCATCACCCCACCGGCGTAGTGAAGCAGCCTTGCCGCCAGGTCAGCACCCGTGGCGCTCAGCAGGCCGGCGGGTATCCAGAGGGCCCAGGTTAAAGCCACGACCAGGAGGAGGAACAGCGAGGGGGTAGCTACCATCACAGATAGACCAACCTTGCGCCATAGTGTTTGAGCCAGCGGCGGTTGCGCTCGTCACCACCGTCCAGGTTGGCACTGACGAAGACTGGGACATCCCCGGTGCGCGCCTGCAGCAGCTCGGCGGCGCGGACAACGACAGCGTTGACGATAGCGGCGCCGGTCACGGTGGAGCTGGGGCCGACGCGCTGGTCCAACCCAGGCACGGCGACCAGAGCATCGCCGACGGGAGCCTGGTTGTCGAGCACCAGATCGGCGACCTCGAAGAGGCGCGGTAGGTCGGCGTCCCGCGGGCTCACCGCCTTCGAGTAGGTTAGCGAGGTCAGGGCGATGACCAAGGCTCCGCGCTCCTTCGCCGCCAGCGCGACCTCCACCGCAGCAGCGTTGCGACCCGAGACCGAGTGCACCAGCAAGACGTCCCCGGCCTCGATGGGTAGCTCTGCCACAATCTGCCCTCCCAGGCCCCTCAAGCGCTCTAGTCGCGACGTCAACGTGACAGGCCGCACATCAGTCGTGAGACCCGGCGCCAGCACAGGATTCACCGGCACCAGTCCGCCGGCCCGGTAGAAGAGCTCCTGTGCGATGATGCTGGCGTGTGAAGCGCCGAAGACGTAGATCAGGTGGTCAGCCTCAATGGCGTCCGCCACGCGCCCGGCAGCCGTCTCAATCGCCTCGCTCTGCGTCTCCCGAACGCGCTGGAGCAGCTCGATGACCTCGTCGAGATAGCCCATCAGTACCCCTTCCGCCGGACCTCGTCCTCGACCTCGGCGACCAGCGCCGCGCCGGAGGGCCGATTGACGCTGGGATAGACCGTGGGCTTGAGCCCCTGCGCCAACATCTTTTCGATGATGCACGCCACGACGCCCCACAGCACGGCGACGGCGCCGAAGCCCGACATCGGAAAGACCGGGTAGTCCAGCCCCTCCACCTCCAACGCCCCATCGCCATAGTCGGCGTGGTTGTCCAGCACCAGGTCCGCGGACTCATAGAGATGCATCCCCGAGGGATGGGTCGACGCAACCTTGGGGCTATAGGCCATTGCCGTGATCGCGATCACCGTCAGGCCGTGCCGCCGCGCCTGCTGCGCCAGCTCGACGACGTTGGCCGACTTGCCCGAGACGCTGCCCACGAAGAGCACGTCTCCCTCCCGTAGCTGATTGGTGCTGAAGATGTGCTCGATGTAGCCGAAGGCCAGGGTGTTACCCGGCTCAGGGGGAACACGCTCGCGGGAAGGCACCTGATGATCCACATTGAGGCCGAATGCGAGGCGGTTGAGCGCCACCAGCCCGCCGGCCCGGCGGATCAGCTCGTGCGACACGAGATGTCCGCTGTCGAAGACGTGAACCGCGCCGCCGTGAGTGAGCGCGGCCACACACAGCTCGGCTGCCTGTGCCATCGGCGCCGTGTCCGCCGCAATCTCGTCGATCTTGGCCCTCAGCGTGTCGAAGTACCGGTCGATAAGCATGCCATCTATTCCTTCCATTGGGTAAAGAGATCACGAGCGAGGATGAGTCTACCGAGCGCCACCGCGGGTTCCTCGGTCCCTACGATGAGCGTGGCGTTCGGGAACTCCGCAGAGAGACGTCGCCGCAGCGGCCCAAGGACGAGCTCGCCCGCATTGAGCAGTCCGCCGGCTGCCGCCACGACGAAGGTCTCCGTCGCGTCAAAGATCCGATGCGCCACATCCAATGCCAACGCCGCCAGGTCCTCGGCGGTCTCATGCACGATCTGCAGCGCGACGAGGTCGCCCTCGGCGGCCAACCGGGTCGCCAGGCTCGCCAGCGCGGCGATCTCCGGCCGGCTGATAGGATCGCGGTAAGCGAGCCCGTACATATCCGTGCGGTAGGTCTCGTGGGCGATCTCGAAGTGACCGATGAGCGCATCGACCAAACGGGTGGGCGTGGAGATGCGGCCGTCATAGACGCGGGCCGCCATGCGCAGCGCGGCCACGCCGGCGGCGTAGGCACTACCCTCATCGCCCAGCAACGTTCCCCAGCCGCCCATCGCAGCCGTGGGCCCATCGTCCTTGCGTACGCCCCAGGCCGTGCAGCCCGTGGCCGCTACGACAGCGACTCCGTGCGGATCGACCACACCCGCCCGCGCGAAGACCACATCGCGCTCGGAGGCATAATGGTAAGTCGCATTGGGGATGACGCTGCCGAGGAGCTCGGGGCCAAAGCGGGGGCCGACCAGCGCGGAGGCAAAGCATCGCACCCGTTCGCCGTCAATGCCCGAGCTGCGCAGAACCCCCGTGACGGCATCCAGCACGGCCTGCTGGGCGGCCTCTCCAGAGACGAAGTTGGTGTTGACGTCCGAGGACTGTGCAAGGCCCAGGCACACGCCATCACCGTCCAGCACGGCTGCCTGGCAGCGGGTGCCCCCGCCCTCCAGACACAGCAGGACGTTACACGCGGACGCAGCCCAGACCATTGGCGACGCTACAGGACGCTGCCGATCGCGTCGCTCACTGCTTGCGCGAGGCGATCGAGGTATCCCTGCGCGTACGCCTGGATACCGAGGGTGGGGTCCTCGATCAGCGGCCTGAGATCCATAGCGAAGGCGAGGCCGGTGGCGACATCCACATCGTGGGATGCGTGGTAGGTGGCATTGGCCATGCGCCGTCCCATCGCCGCTAGATCGTAGCGCTTTCCGCCACTGACCTGCGAGTCGAAGACCCCCAGCAGCGCGTTCTGCACGTTGGTCTGGGCCGAGCAGTCGAAGGCGACCTTCTCATCATCCAACATCCAGTCCAGCCCGCGCCACACCTCACAGCCGTAAAGCTTCGAGGGACGCGCGTCCTCCTTGAGCTCGCGTACCGCGCGGATGACCTTCACGGCAACGCCCACGTGGGTGAGGTGCTTGTCCGCCAGGTTGTGCGTGTAGACCACGTCAGGGCGCGTTGCCTCGAGAATCGTCACCAAATCCGCGACCGGGTCTGTGGCTCCGCCGTCCTTGATCGCCGAGCTGGGGTAGTTGAGGAAGACCTGGGCGGCGTAGTCGCCGATCATCGCGGCCTTCTTCTGTTCAGCCACGCGAATACCCATCATCTCCTCGTTGGTGGTCTCGCCGTAGAGGCCGGCCCGTGGCGATCCACTGCCGTTGGTCATAATGACACCGGAGAACCACTTCGCCTCGCGACGGAAACACTGGAGGATACCGTCGATCGCCATGATCTCCAGATCATCCTGGTGGGCGCCAATCGCCAGGTGTGTCGTGCGAGCCAGCGCCGGCGTCGCGTCCAGGCCGTCGGGCACAAAGATCTCTGCTGCGGGGGTTGCGAAGTCCATAGCTATCCTTTCAACTCCGGCAGGCTGGCGGCAGCGATCGACTGCCCCACCCGCCGTATCTTCTCATCGGGCAGATGTATCTGGACTTGGGCCGCCAGCTCGGGGAACTCCGTGCCCAGCACCTCCAATGCGCCATCCAACATCAACTGGCCACCGCTGCCCGAGGTGCAGCGCCCCAGGATCAGGACGTGCTTGATATCGTAGAAGTCCGCGTAGTGCGCAAGCGTGTATCCTAGATAGATGCCCATGCTCTGCCAGATCTGGACCGCGCCCGCGTGCCCAGCCTCCAGATACTCCTGGATGTAGCGCAGTTTCGCTGCGTTGGAGACGTCCTCCGGCGGCTCGATACCGACCCGCGGGGCCAGGCGGAAGACGCACTGCTGCGAGAAGTAGTTGGCGCCCACACCCTGATCACCCGACCACTCGTCGGCCGGTGCGTCGGGGCTGTAATCCACGGGGGCGAAGGCCAGCTCGTTGAGCCAGTCGGTGAGGTTGCCGTCCTGGGTGACATAGCCGGCGGCCTCACTGGAGCCGAAGGCCAGCCCCAACACGCCGTTGTCCTCCAGGGACATCGAGCCTGCCAGTGCCGTCACCTCGCCGTCATTGATGACCTCCAGCGGCACGCCCATCTCCGCACCTATCTCCAGGAACATCTCGCGGACGACATGGTAATCACCACTGGGGATACCGCGGAAGAGCGAGGCGATCATCGGGCGATTGGCGACGTAGACGCCGGCGGAACTGCCGCCGATGGCGTCCAACGAGGGCAGCTTGGACTTGGCCAGGACCAGCGCGGCGCGTACCTGCTCGCGATGGTAGTGCGGATCGGTCTGCTGCCGGGGCTGCCACTCGATCTCGGTGCTGAAGACGGCCTCGCCGTCGATCACGGCGGAGACCTTGAGATCCGACGCGCCCAGGTCGAAGCCGATGCGGTTACCGTCCAGATGGCGACCGAGTGCCTTCTGAATCTCACGCTCCAGAGGGACCTCGTCGAAGGCGCACGGCACGACGGTGAAGGGGTGGCTGTAGATACCGCCCATGAAATCAGCATCGAAGGCGCGCGCGCCACCCACTGCGTAGGCCTGGTGGATGTGCTCGCCGATGGATCGCGGGCCGCCGACGTACACCTTCCAGCCGCCGCGCTGCCACAGCAGGAACTTGACGATGCGCTCGACGTAGGTCAGGTTCTGCTGGGCGTCAGGATGGGCCTCGTCATAGACCACGGTGGTGTAGCGCGAGAGCGTGCCGTCGACGCGCTCCAGCCCCAGCACCAGCGGTACGGCGCTGCCGGAGGCAACGACGGCCTCACGGAAGCTCTTGTTGGCAAGGACCGCGGGACGATAGGCGGGATCCAGCGGCGGTACAAACTTCGGGGAGACCAGGTGCTTGAAAGCCATGCTCACCTCCTAGGGCTTCACAGAGATGATCTTAGCTAAGATCGGCAGATTCCGCAATGTCGCCGGCGCCAGCCTGCGACTGCGAGACCTCATCAGACAGCTCGTCCATAGCCTAGAGCCGCAGGCTGACACGACTCCCGCGCGTAGGCGCCCACGTCTTGTCCCCGCCGCCGGCCAGCGGCGCAGGGGGTTCGCGCCTGTGGCCTGATCATAGCGCTTTCAGTATCTCCCGCAGGCTGTCGAGGCCCGCCGCGTCGGCGTCGCCGACCAGCCGCACCAGCGCAGCGGCCTCGGGGCTGGTGAAGGTGGACTCGGGTCCCCAGTCGGCCTTCTCGCGCTCCGGGTGGAGCGCAAGAAGCTCCCGTAGCCCGTCACAGACCAGCGCGTACTGCGCTGCCGCTGCGTCGAAAGCCGCATCACAGCACCCTGGCAAGCGCACCTTGGTCTCCTCGAAGAAGGCGACGCCGGCCTCGCGACACTCCAGCCACAGCTGCAGATTGTAGGTGTGGTGATCGCGCTTCGCCTCGCCTGACTCCAGCGCTTCCGCCCAGTAGGCCCATGCAGCGGGGCCGGCCTTTGCCCAAGGGTAGATGAGATCGGGCGGGTTCTCCGCGTGGTGGAGAGCGAAAGACAGCGCGTCCCGCACCACCTTGTCCGCGGGCGCAGCATCACAGAGCCGTACCGAGCGCACCTCCAGGACAGGGATGGACTGATCGCCTAGCTTCTCCCAGGGCAGCGGGCCTCCCTCCTCCCATCCGGAGTAGTAGTAGCCTACGTCGTCATAGCCGTAGATCACCCAGAATCCGCCGTAGAAGGCCTTGAGCTCGAATCCAAAGCACGGCACGCCGGCGTCGATGTTGGCGCGCACGGTATCCCACGCCTCTCGCTGTTTCGCCGGCATGGCGTCGCCGGCATCCGGCCCGTAGACCGAGAAGCCGTCTACGGCATACCCCAGGTTCCGCCCCAGGTCGAACTGCGGCTGGTGGTTCCACGAATCCGGGCTGCTCACATCGACGCCGGGATCGAGGCTGATGATGAACGCGTGCCCGGTCCCGCCATAGAGCCACGGAAAGGATACGTCGCTGCCCAGATACTCTAGGCATCCCTTGATGCAGCCCAGACGCTCGACCGAGCGCTGTCGTATGCGCAGTCCCTCCAGCTCCATCATACCTACCCTTCCCTTCGCTTGACCGGGAACCAGATCTGTACCGGCGACTCAGCACTCTCGGTATTCGGGGCGTAGAAGTCGAAACCTAAGGCGTCGGTGTCCTGCTCGTAGTCGGACGCAGCCAACCACTCATCCCAGATGAAGCCGTAGGTCGGGCCGATATCCTCGAACTGGCAACCAAAGACGGCATACGTCGCCGCAGGCACGTCACGCGCCGAGACGTCCGCGGACGCCACGGCATCCGAGCGGACTGCCATCCCCGCCAGGTAGTCCAGGGGTTGGGAGTGGTCTGGGGCAAGGTAGACGCCGTAGTGCCCGGGCCCGGCGCCCATCGGCTCGATGGACTCGTGGACCTTCATGTAGTCTTGCCATAGGGGACCGAAGTTCTCGCCCGCGCTGCTGAAGTGCCCGATCACGCCCATCACCTTGAAGCCCTCTCGACTCACAGTCTTGGGTTCCATAGGTCTCCGCTCCAACGAAATGTGTGTCACGCAAGAGTGTTCCTTCCGACAGTGGCAATCGGCACGTAGCTGTTAGCCGTGTCGGCAGAAACGCAGGTCCTCTCGATTGTCCCCATCGTAGTCTCGGTACACAAACGCGCTCACGGTGCCGTTCTCGCGCAGAAAGGAGATTCGGCTGGACACCGGGTGGGGATCATAGGCAATGAAGCTATCCCTGATCGTGGGCTTGTAGATCAAGTCCATCGAGCAGAAATGTCGGTTCCTGTTTCGGAGGCTCAACCCGCCCGGAGCTGGACCGACGATGAAGGTTGTCTGCAGTTCCTCAGACCAGTACTCGCCCGCGTACTCACGGAGGTCATCTGAGGTCAGGGGAATCGTGAGGAACGGCTCCATCGTGAAGGACGCCCCGCCCTGATGGGCCCAGACCGTCCCAGGTCGGCCTTCATCGTTCAGCATGAAGCTCAGGCGTAGATCCTCGACCGGTGCCGTGGCACCGAATTCCATATTCCCACTCGGTACCAGTCGAAATGCCCAGTCTCTGTTCACAGTGACCGTCGCGACACCCTCCTCACAAGCGATCTCCCAGATCGAGGCGGTTTCAGGGTTCTGGTACGCACCGGCGACGGCGGATGCTCCCACATCAGTCAGCAGCTCAACGGGTTGGTGAGCAGCGGGAGCTCCGCCGTAGAGATCCGGTAAGGTTAGCTGAGCGATGCGGTCTCGGTACGCCCAGGCGCCGGCGGTGTTGTGGTTTGCCAGGCAGATAATGGTCACATCCCGCGCTGGGAAGCAGCGCAGACTCGAAGTGTAGCCGTGGATCGCGCCACTGTGGCCGAAAAAAGGTTCGTCACACAGGGTGCCAACGTTCAGCCCGAAGCCATAGTCCACGGTGCTGCCGTCACAAAGGATCCCCGGCGTGAGCACACGTTGGATCAGCGGCCTCGCTCCCTTGCCCAGGCAATTGCCGGCGAAGTTCGCAGACCACGCTCCGAGATCTGCCAGTGTGGTGAAGAGACCTTCTGCGCCCGTGTGCTCGTAGTTCGACGCAAGGGTGTGGTATTCGTCCGATGGCGGGTGGTTCTGGCGATATGACAAGGGACTCCGGAATCTCACGTCGTGCTTCACGTAGCTCAGCGCGCGATTGGGGATCGGAAGGGAATGGTTCTCCCGGAACAGCGTGTGACGCATACCGAGCGGGGTAAAGATGACACGTTGAGCATAGTCGCCCAGCGTCTCGCCGGTGACGGTCTCGACGATCCTCGCCAGCAAGAAGTAGTTGGAGTCGTTGTACTCCCACTTCGTCCCGGGCGTGAAGCTGAGAGAAGTCTGCCTCCCCAGGAGGTCCAGGATCTCCTCATTGGTAGGGGCGTCGCTCTCGTGATAGCCGATCATGTAGTAAGCGAGCACCGTGTAGTTGCGTATCCCACTGGTATGATAGACAAGGTCCCGGACAGTCACGGCCTGCGCATAGCCGGACAGCCGGGGCAGGTACTTGCACACGCCATCATCGAGGTTGAGCAGTCCGCTCTCCTCAAGCAGCGCAACGGTCATTCCGGTGATCTGCTTCGCCATCGATCCGACGTCGAAGACCGTCTGCGGTGTGATCGGGGAGGGATGCTCGAGTGTGGCCTGCCCGAAGCCCTTGCCATAGATCAGCTCGCCGCTGTGAACGATGCCCACGGCATATCCTGGTGACCAAGGTCGATCGTACTCCGCAAAGAGCCCGTCGATCTGATCCTCCATTCGGCTGTCGAGTTTCATACGAGTTGGGAGTCCTGGATTCAGTGCCAGTCGGGCAGGTCATGCCCCCGACGCTTGAGCTCGGACCACATCTCGCCGATGTGGTGATGATTGTGCCGCACCAGGTAGTGGGCGCGGTCGAGCACGGTGCCACCGGGCCAGGGGAAGGCGTCATCCTCCGCCATCAAGTCAGCCGTGCGCAGCCAGGCCTCCACCTTCGGGCGCACCTCCGACAGGTAGGCTAGCACACCCTCTTGCGTCGGCAGCTTGTCTGGTGGGGCCCCTTCCCAGTCGCAGTCGAAGCGGTAGCCGAAGGGGAAGTCGAACGACGACGCGCTCGCGTAGAACTCTGCAGCCTCCAGGATATGATAGGCTGCCCGCGCGGGGATCAGGTAGTCCACGTCGCCCGCCCGCCACTCCGCTGCCGGGAAGCTATTGACGGCCTCCGCCAGCATCTGCCAACTTCGCTCGTATTGCCGAACCAACACGTCGACCTGTGTCGTCTCACCCACCACACGCCTCCTTAACCTGTCATCCCGATCAAACCGGTACACTAAGTGGGTACTTCAGGCACGCACACGCTCTTGTCTGTCATCCCGAAGGAACTGAGGGATCTTGAGCTCGATCGCGGCTCACCCACGCGGGTCCAACCTGCCGGCGGCTCGAAGCACCGTCAATGCCTCCAGCGTCACAAAGGGGTTCATCACCTTCTTGCGCGAGACCAGCCCCCAGGCCACCATCGACCC
>Ga0180436_10002439_pt1 | contig 17651 bp, 11 predicted proteins | sample SS_ome_2_FD_132434 | JGI IMG/M metagenome (GOLD analysis project Ga0180436, IMG submission 132434) | Hypersaline lake sediment archaeal communities from the Salton Sea, California, USA - SS_3_S_2 metaG | ecosystem: Environmental > Aquatic > Non-marine Saline and Alkaline > Hypersaline >...
ACGGCATGCTGGAGACCCTCGCCATGAAGCAGGGACTCGCCGCCGGCGTCCTCGACGGGATGGGCGACTTCTCCGAGATCAAGCTCAAACGCGGCGGCCAGTCCTTCCTGTCCCGTCTCGAACAAACCCTCGAGATCGGCAAACGGCACGCCGTGCCGCCCAAGCGCAAGCCCGCCGCCCCCGCCGACCCCGGACTCGGACTCGCCCGGACCATGCGCGAAGCCTGTGGCGATCATCTCGTCCACGCCGAGGAGCACTTCGTCGGCGACGGCGGCATCAGCAAGCTTTACCTCGTGGCGGACCGCCTCTCGCCCGCCATCGAAGAATCCCTCCATGAGGCCTGCGCGCGGTGCTACCCCGAGCAACACAATCTGCCGGACTGGATCGAGCAGAACGTCGTCCTGGTGGACGCCGCCACCCACCGCGCCCTCCTCCAACTGCAGCGGGCCGGGCTCATGCAGACCAACACCCGGGCCCGGCGCAACCTCCTTGATCCCGCGGCCGCCGCCAGCAGCCGGCCCGTCCTCGCCCCCGGGCAGCAGGCCGAGGTCGAAGCCCTCACCGCCAAGCGCCACGAACAACTCCAGGCCGCCGGGCTCCTCCTCGACTCCGGCCTCGTGGCCCTCGTGCCCGGCCACCTCGCCGAGGCCTTCCTCGCCACGGCCCGCATCGCCTCGATCCGGAATTTCACCACTCCCCCCGAATCCCTCGCTGAAGCCGCCGCCGAACCCCACCGCTCGCATCTCCCCGAATCCCTCCAGCCATGGCTGCCCCGTATCGAAAACCTTCCCGAATCCTCCGACCCCGCCGCCTGCCGCGATCTCCTTGACGCCCTGCACGCCGCCTCGTGAGAACCCCCGCCCGGCGCCGCCCTACACCTCGTCAGGCGCCAGCCACCGGAATCCCTTGATCACGAACTGCCGCCCGAAGTCCCCTTCCTCGCCCGCCCGCTCGGAATTCAGGCCGGTCTCGTCGGCCTCGAGCGGCTTGGGAGTCCGCTGCACGACCGCCTCGCACCACGCCTCGGCGGTGGTTCGTCCATCCGCGCTGGTGGCGCTGCCGTAGGCGCGCACCACGAAGGTGTCCGAACGCGCCGTCAACATCGGACCAAGGACCTGCAGCAGGTCGCCCTGGGTCAGGAAGCCCGGCGCCCCCCAGGCCTTCGTCTCCGGCTTCAGCGTCTGCTCGAGACGGGTCGCGTCCCGGATGTTGTCGGGATGCTGGTAATCGGGGAGAGACTCGTCGTTGGACAGTGCATAGGCCTCCTCGAAGGCCGCGTTCAACCCGGCGCGATCGATCGCCGCCTGCAGGACGCCCCGTTTCCCCGTTTCGTCGTTCGTAAGGCGGCGGTTCACGAAGTCCGCCAGCGACAGGAAGGGCCCGCGGGCCTTGACTTCCTCGACGATCGCCTCCGCGAGGCGCCCGATCTCGTCGTCGCTCAACGCGCGGAAGCCCGCCCACGCCGCGTCGTCCTCCGGCGCATCGCCCGCCCTCCACGCCCCGGCCGCCGGGTCGAGCATCCGCGGAAACGGCGACCCCGCGGCCGCACCCTCCTCCCCGCCGAAGCCGGTCCCGCGGGTCGCCGCAAGGACCGCCTTCCAAGCCTCCACCCGGGTCGAATTCACGTTGAAGGCGCCCTCGACCTCGAGATGGTAGGCCGCACGGTGGAAATTGCTCAACCGGTCCGACGTGGCCTCCCCGGCCGTCGCCCTCGACAGCCGCATCCGGCCCGACGGCAGCGGGTTCCGCGCCGCGTCCGCGAGAAAGCGCGCCATGGCCCTCTTGTCCCCGCCAGATAGATAGTAGCGGTCCCACAGGGCGTGGTTCAGCTCGTAGGAGAGGTCGTAGACCACGTTGTCCTCGTGGGGAACCGAGTGCAGGATGGCCCGGCCCACCGCCGCCCACTCGTCCGGGCCGTCCGAACGCTCGCCGTCGTCCGACCAGCCGATCACTCTCCGCTCGAAGCCGCCGAGGGCGTCCTCGGCGCGGTTCTCCCCGCGCGGCACGGTGCCGTCCAGCCCGTCTTCCCCAAGGCGCGGATCAGCAAGGGAATTCCCGATCGGAAACGAAGGATGCCAAACGAACTCGCTGACTTTGGCGTGCTGCAGTTGACCGAGCGAGACGAGACCCGTCTCGGCCCGCGGCAACTCGAAGAGGATGTAACGCTCACGGCCTTCCTGCGGCGGACCGAAGGGGTTGCCATGGTAGCGGCCGTCGAAAAACAGCGGGGCCTGCCCCGCCCAACCGACGCTCTCGTCGTAAAGGTCCCGCGTGTAGATTCCGAAGAACCACGGCCCGCCCCCGGAGAAGTCGCTCGCCATGGTGCCCCCGAGATTCTCCCACGGCGAGCGCATCGCATAGGCCGCCCGCAGGTTCCAGTTCGCGAACGGCGCCTCTTCGAGGTAGCGCGGCGATCCCGCCAACGCCCCCGAGTTCAAGAAGTTCGACACGTGCTCCTCGAACCAGCGGAGCCGGATCCCTTCCCGCGTCCGCACGTCGGGCGGGATCTGGGCCCGCGGGTTGTCGCGGTCCAGCAATTCCACCTCCACCTTGCTCCGGTCGTCCCACGCGATGCGCGGCTCGCGCCCCGCCCCGTATTGCAGCGAGGCCGAGATGTAGGCGAGCTGGGCGAGTTCGTCGAACGATTCGTAGGTGACCACCGACTCGTTCCCGATCGCCTTCATCACCACCCGCGAGTCGTCGACCTGGTTCACGACCCCCCTCCCGTCGCTCGACCATGCCGGCGTCGGCTCATACCAGTAACGTGTCGGCCGGAAGCTGATGCCCCCCCCGATGTCGGAACCAGACACGTAGTAACACACCGCCGGATCAGGCCCCACCTCGCAACTGAGCAGGTTGTTCGCAAGGTTGTAGGGCCCGGGGCGGTAGGGGCTCTGCCCGTCATATTCCGCCGCCCGCGCCGCCGAAAACACAAGGCACTCCCCCGGTTCGAACACGGTGCGCGGAATCGCGAAATAATACGATCCGATGTAGGGGTCATGATAGCCTATGGATGACTTGATGCCGTTCTTCCCGACGAAGTCGGCGCGAGTGCTGCGGCCTCCCTCGAAGGAGAGCCACTGGCTCTCCGAAAAACCCACGAAGTTCCCCTTGCTGTCGAAGCGCCTGTTATACGTCCAGAATTCCTGCCGGCCGTTCCCTTGGATCATCACAATGGCGGGGTCGAGGGTAAGCTCCACGTTGTAGGGGTTCCAAAGCACCACGCGCGGATAGAGGTTGTGCCGCAGTTGAAAGAGTTGCTCAGGAGGATCGGCAATCCGGAAGGTCGTGATCTTGAGGAAAAAGCTCCCCTCCACGAGAATCGGCTGCAGGCTCGTCTGCGTCGCTCCTTTCAACCGCGCCGGCGATTCATTGACAAGGGCCAGGTCCTCGCTGCCGCCGCCCGCCCCCGCGTCGATCTCCGGCGGCACGCTCTCCACGTCGCGGCCCGAGAACGACACCACCCGCCGCGCCCAGTCGTGCAACACCCCGAACCGCGGACTGGCCAAACGAAACCGCGGCGCCCAGGCCGGCGCCCCGATGATCGGCGCGTCATCGTTCAGCCCGGGCAGCGGACCGAGCGGCGGCACCCTCCCCCTGCGCCCCGCAAAGTAGGCTGTCAGATCCGCCTTCAAGCCGCCCTCCCGCACGTCGGCCAGCACCCCGCTCGAATGCACCGTGAAGTCGTGGTAATGCCGGGCCGCCCATGCGGGCCGTTCTTCCGCGCCGACCTCAGCCATCCCTTCCGAGGCAAGCTTCGGCCGCTCCTCGTTCTCGAAGGAAACCCCGCCCTCCATCACCGCGGCATCCGCCTGCTGAGAGGTCAGGACGCGGTTGTAGCCGCCGTTTTCCGGCCGCGACGGGTCGATTTCGCGACCCGCGTAGGCATCCGGCACCGACACGTTGGCCCGCACTCCCAAGTCGCCCACCCACCATGCGAGCCGTTGCCGCCCGCCGTCGCTCCCCGTAATCTCCACCACGGGCGCCCGTACGCGCCCGTCCTCCGCCGCCACCGACCCGGCGCCCACCAACTCGACCGATTCCCCGGCCGGCAAAGCACTCGTCGGCTCCGCCCCGCCGCTCACCAGCCACGCAAGGACCTCCTCCCCCGCCTCCCACTCCTCCGCCATCCGCAGATCCTGCAGACTTCCGGTTTCCGGGTCGCGCACCCAAAAGGATCCGCCGTCCTCATTATCCGTCCGCCACGCCCCGGTCCAATGCGGTTCGGCGGGGTCCGACAGAATGGCCGCCGCCGCCGAGACCCGCTGGTCGGGCCCCAGATGCCGCTGCAACTGCCCGATCGCCTCCACCATGGCCAACCGGGCATTCGCCTTGGCGAGCGCCCGCTCCCCCTTCCGCGACCCTTTCCGCACCTCGATCGCCGACAAGGCCAGAAACCCGACCCCCACCAGCGCCAACAACGTGAGCACGGCCACCACCCCCACCAGCGCAAACCCGGACCGCCGCGCCGTCAGCCTCCAAGCACCGCCTGGATTGCCCACGTCCATTACCCGGAATTCTAGGACAGATCCACCGCTCCGCGAACCATTTTTGCGACTGTCCCTCCCGAAACCCGCATTTTCCTTCAGATGTCCGAGCGATTTTCGCCACGCGCACGCCGTGGGAGGGTTTCCGCGGTGCAGCGCGGCATCTCGTCGTCCGGCGCATGGAAACCGGCGGCCGGCCTCAATCCTCCCCCTCCACCAGGGACCGCGTCGGCAGAAACAAGCGCTTCGACCCCGAAAGAATCCGCCGAAATCCGAATTTCTCGTAGAACGCGACAAGATCAAGCGTTGCCGCATCCACCACCAAGCCGATTTCGAGTCCCCGATTCGGTGGCGCCTCATCGATTCTCATCCGGTGACTGACTGAAATTCGCGCCTTGATCAAGATGCAGGGCGAGCGGAGGCGGGGAGCGGCGGGGGAGCGGCACACCGCGCGGGTCGCGTCTTGCGGCCGTTGAGCATGGCGCCGGCCAGGGTGTAGCGGATCGCGAAGTGGTAGATCACCAACAGGACCAAGGTGGCGAACCCGCAGACGACGCTCAGTTTGAACCAGATCGGCAACTGCCAGGGGCTCACCCAGATCTGCACCACGTCGATGAGTGGCAGGTGGGCCAGGTAAAGCCAGTAGGATGAATCGGACACGTAGCGCACGAGGCGGCTTCCGCCGGCGAAGCAGAGCCGGAACAAACCGATCAGGCCGAAGATCATCAGCCAGCCATAGACGACGGTGAGGGTGGCGCTGAGTTCCTTGCGTTGCCAGGGAGTGTGTTCGACAAACCCCTCCTTCAGGGACTGTGCCACCGAAGCGAGGACCTCGCCGAGCGGCGCAAGGAAACCGGGGGTGTGGTTATGCGTGACCTGCAGGGCGAGCAGCATGACAGGCGGCGCAAGGGCGAAGCAGAGCGGCCAGGCGTAGCGCAGCCCCCGCCCGAAGTGCGGCGCGCCAAAACACAGCGCCCCGCCGAAAAAGTAGACCGCATAATGGCCCAGCTTCCACCAGGCGGGCAATCCGTCGAAACCCTGAAGCGGGATGGTGGTCCCGTCGAAAAACACCGCCGTTTTCGGCCCGAACTCGTCGGCGCCCATGTAGCGCTGCGTGACCACCGTCAGGGGGATCAGCCAGACAAAGCACAGCGGCGGCTTGAACGGGGCCCTCAAGACGGCAAGGGCCGGTTTCGCGATGCCGGAACGCCGGGATGCGGCTACCGGCTCGCCGGCATGACCACGATCCCCGGCTCCCCGCAGAAGCCGTGGCAGGCGAAACCACTGGGCCAGGACAGCCACTACGGCAAACGCCGTGGCCAACAACATGAGGTCGTAGAGGAACCAAAGGTGATGGAAGACAAAGCTGCGTCGACCGAAAAACTCGACCGTGTAAAGATGCGCCAAAAGGCGTGCGAGGCAAAAAGTGGATTCGGGGTCTCCCTTGCCGGGGTGGGCGGCCGAATCGGCCGGGGCGTCCTCGGGTGATCGTTTCTCATCCGGCGCCCGCCCCCGGAGCAGGGCTCCGAGACGGTCGACAAGCGGGCGGCGCGGCATGGCGGCTTCCAGGATCGAGCGCACCTGCGGGCGGGCCGCCATGACCCGATCGAGGTCGGTGTCGACCCCGAGGTATTCGACGACAAAGCGCGTGGTGCCGCGGTCGGCCTCGGTGGACCCGAGCGGGGTGGAGCCCTCCTCGTTGCGGGCCTCCACCCGGGCCCCGTTCTCGATGAGCGCGCGGACCGTTTCGGCCCGGCCGAGAAACGCGGCCCAGTGCAGGGGAGTCGAACCCCCGCCATCAACGCCGTTGGGATCGGCGCCCTGATCGACGAGGTAAACAACCGCTTCGGGGTGCCCGCATGCGGCGGCCCAGTGCAGGGGGGTCGCCTCCTTGCCATCCCGGGCCTCGAGGTCGGCTCCCTCCCGCACGAACTGTTCGAGCTGGGCGAGGTCGCCACCTTTGGCCGCCGTCCAGATTGAATTCCCGCGCGCCTCGAGGCGCTCCCGGTTCCAGGCGGCAAGACGCCCCATGTGGTTGAGCATCGGCACGAACACAATCACGCCGAGGACCAACGGCAGCAGGATGCGCCGAAGGCGGTGGGCCAGCAGACGCCACACGCCGCGTTTGCGCCACATCATGGCCGTGAAGAATCCGCTCATCAGAAAAAACACCGGCATCCGGAAGCCATGAATGGCCTGCGGGATGATCCCGAGTTCGCCATTCTGTTGGGTGTCCTGAGCCGGCCAGATCGGCGTCCCGACGAACGACAGGGTGCCGTGGAGCAGGATGCCCAGCAGCATCGCAAAGGCGCGCAGGGCGTCCAGGTCGTGGTGACGCTTCGACGAAAGCGGCGGGGGAACCGGATCGTCGGGAGGCGCAGCGCTCATCGATGGCAGGTGAGTCAGGTTCACTTGAGAATCCGGCGGAGCCGCTCGAGGCGGCCCCGGTAGGGAGGCCGGAGCGCGAACAGGTCCGGCAGAAAAAAGCGCCGGGTCACGGCGCGTGGGTAGGAGAACGCCTCGAAGCCTGCTCGCCCGCGATAGCGGCCGTACCCGCTCGCACCCACCCCGCCGAAGGGAAGGGCCGGATTGGCGGCCTGCTTCATGGTGTCGTTGAAGCACACCGATCCGGACCGGATCGCGCCTGCCGCCTCCTCGAACCGGCCCCTGCTCCGCGAGAACACATAAAGCGCCAGCGCCGGCGGCAGCGCCCCGGCCCTTGCGAGCATCTCCTCCCAGTCCCCGTATCCGAGCACCGGAAGGACCGGCCCGAAGATCTCCTCCTGCATCGCGGGATGGTCCCACCCCGCGTCGGGCACGAGGCGCGGGGCGAGGCGGTTTTCGGCGGGGTCGTCCTCGCCCACCACCCGCGCGCCGGCGCCCGCCAGACTGAGAAGGCGGTCGAGGTGTTCGCGATTCACGATCCGCGCAAGGTCATTTTTACTGCCTTTTCCGTACCATTTCCCGAGGAGGACTTCGAGGCGCGCGACGAACTCCTCCCGGCGCTCCTCCGGGACCAGCACGAAATCCGGCGCCATGCAGGTCTGCCCGGCGTTGAAGAACTTCCCGGCTGCGATGCGGTCCGCAGCCGCCTCGAAGTCGGCGTCGGGCGCCACAAGGCACGGGGACTTGCCTCCGAGTTCGAGGACGCACGGCGCCGGACGCCGCGCCGCCGCCTCCGCCACGAGGCGGCCGACCCGCCCGCCACCCGTGAAGAAGTAGAAGTCGAACTCCTCGTCGAGAAGCCGCGCCGCCACCTCCGCGCCGCCCCGGGCAACCGTAACGCGGGCCGGGTCGAAGACCTCCGCCACCAACTCGGCAAGGAGCGCCGCGGTCGCCGGGGCGCATTCGGAGGGCTTCAGGACCACCCGGTTGCCGGCCGCCACCGCCGGAATCAGCGGGCTCACCGCCAGCTGGAAGGGATAGTTCCACGGAGAAATCACCAGGACCCGGCCGTGGGGCTCACGGCGGATCTCGCTCCGCGCCGGCAGGTAGAAGAAGGGATTCCGCACCCGCCGGGGGCGGGCCCAGCTCCCGAGGCGCCTCGTTGCCTCCCTGATCTCGGCGAGAACAAAATGGTATTCGGCGACATACGCCTCGACGCGCGGTTTCCCGAGATCCCGGTCGAGGGCCTCCAAAATAGCTTCTTGCCGATCCCCGATGGCCCGGGCGAGCCTTTCCAAGGTCTCCCGCCGACCCTTGACAGTGGGCACATTGCCTGCTTTGAGTGATGCGGAAGAAGGGGCGTTCAACGCAGTCTTTCTGTTTCGCTGCAACCGTTCACGAATCTCGTTCGAATTCAAGCCCGGGGATAGCAGCCCCCGCGATCCGGTTTTCCCAACCAATCCGACCACCGCCATGACCGCCTCTCCCACCGCCCTGCAGGGCCCCGCAGGACCCCGCCCCTCTGCGCCGCCGGATCGCCCCCACAACGACCGCACCCAATCCGTCGTGGTGATCGGAGGCGGCCTCGGAGGTCTTTCCGCAGCGGCCTCCCTCCGCGCCAGGGACTTTCAGGTGACCCTCCTCGAAAAAAACGATCGCCTTGGCGGCAAACTCAATGTCAGCGAGAAGCAGGGGTTCAGTTTCGATCTCGGCCCCTCGATCTTCACCCTCCCCCAGATCTTCCGGGATCTCTTCGAACGGGCCGGAAAGTCGATGGACGACTACCTGCAACTCGAGGCCGTCACCCCCCACTGGCGGAACTTCTTCGAGAACGGCCTGCAACTGGACCTCCTCGACGACGACGCCTCCATGAAGAGGGAACTGCGCAAACTCGAGGGCGATCCCGATTCCCATTGGCGCGACCTGCAGCGGTTCCTCGACTACGGGCGCCGGCAATACAAGCTCGTCGAGAGCGGCTACTTCGCCAAGGGCCTCGACACCCTTTGGGAGTTCATCCGTTTCTACGGGTTCTTCAGGCTCGCCGTCCGAATGGACTACGGGCGCACCATGTCGCAAGCCATCCGGCGTTACTTTCGCGATCCCCACCTCCGCAGCGTCTTCGAATACTTCATCAAGTATGTCGGGTCGTCCGCCCTGAGCGCCCCCGGCTACATGAATCTCATGCCCGTCATCCAGTTCGATTACGGACTCTGGTACGTCAAGGGCGGCATGTACAACCTTGCGCGCGCGCTCGAAAAACTCCTCGCGGATCTTTCCGTCACGGTGCGCACCGGATGCGGGGTCTCGCAGATCGAGAAGCGCGACGGGCGGGTCACGGGCGTGGTCCTCGAGAGCGGCGAGCGCCTCCCCGCGGACTTCGTCGTCTGCAACATGGAGGTCATCCCTGCCTACGAGCGCCTTCTCGGCGAGCCTCCCGAGTTCATCGAGAAACTGCAGCGCTTCGCCCCGGCCTGTTCCGGATTGGTGATCCACCTCGGGACCGACCGCGTCTACCCGCAACTCGCCCACCACAACTTCTTCTACTCCCGCGACCAGGAGAAGCATTTCCAGACCGTCTTCCGCGACCACCAGCTCCCCGACGACCCCACCATCTACCTCGTGGCGCCGACCCGCACCGACCCGTCCAAGGCCCCGGCGGGATGCGACAACCTCAAGATCCTCCCACACATCCCCCCCATCGACCCGGATCGGCCCCTCGGCCCCGACGACTACGAAGCCCTCAAGGAGCGCGTCCTCGTGAAACTCGAACGAATGGGCCTCACCGGCCTTCGCCAGCACGTGGTGATCGAGGAAACCCTCACCCCGGTCGACATCGAGCGGATGTACAACTCCAACCGCGGCTCGATCTACGGCGTCGTCACGGACTGGAAACTGAACAAGGGCTTCAAGGCCCCGAAGCAGAGTTCACGCTATGCGAACCTCTTCTTCACGGGCGGAAGCGTCAACCCCGGCGGCGGCATGCCGATGGCGGTCCTGAGCGGCCAGAAAGCCAGCGATCGCCTCGCGGACGCCGCCGCCAAACTCCCCCGGACGTCATGATTACGACCGCCAGCCTGCTCGCTCTCCTCCTCTGCCTCGCATCCTGGCCGGTCTTCGCGCGCCTTCGCGGCGTTCCCAGACCGCAGCGCAACGCGCCGGCTCCCGCGGCACGGATTTCGGTCATCATCCCGGCCCGCAACGAGGAGCGGAACATCGGGGCCCTCCTCGCAAGCCTCGACGCCCAGAGTCAACCGCCGCACGAGATCATCGTGGTCGATGACCAGTCCGAGGATCGCACCGCCGAGGTGGCGCGACGGCACCAAGCGCGCGTCGTGCCCGGCCGCCCTCTCCCCGCGGGCTGGCTCGGCAAGCCGCGTGCCTGCCAGCAAGGCGCGGAAGCCGCAACGGGCGACTGGTTTCTCTTCCTCGACGCCGACGTCACCCTTGCCCCCGACGCGCTGGAACGGCTCGCCCACCTCACGACGGAAAAACGCACCGTGCACTCGGTCTGCCCGTACCACCGCGTGCGCCGGCCCTACGAGCAACTCTCAGCGTTCTTCAACCTCATCATGGCGGTCGGGACGGGGGCCTTCGCATGGAAAGGCTTCCGGGGCCGGCGGATCGGCCTCGTCGGACAGTCGCTCCTCGTGCGGCGCGACCACTACGAGGAGGTCGGGGGCCACCACCCGGTGCGCGGCGAGGTGCTCGAAAACCTCTGCCTCGCAAAACACTTCGCGCAACGCGGGATCGCCCGTCGCTGCTACCTCGGACGCGGCGTTATGGAGATGCGGATGTTTCCGGGAGGCCTGCCGGATTTGATCGCGGGATGGAGCAAGGGCTTCACGAACGGGGCGGACCAGACCCCGCCCACCGTGCTTGCCCTCGTCTCGCTGTGGCTCACCGGCCTCATCGTCGCGATGCTGTTGACGCCGGCCCTTCCCTTCGCGGACGCCGGCGGGCGCGGTCTCATCCTCGGAGCCTACTCGCTGGGTGCGATCCAATGCGCATGGCTTTTCCGGCAGGTCGGCAACTTCTCCCTGCTCTCGGCGCTCTTCTTCCCGGTCGGTCTGCTGTTCTACCAGACTATCTTCCTGCGGTCCGTGCTGCGCGCGCGCCGCGGCGGAACCATCATGTGGAAAGGTCGCGATGTTTCTCCAACTCCCTGACATCTGGGTCGTCCTCCTGAACGTCCTCGGCATTCCGCTGGCGCACCTCGGCTGCTCGTGGATCTTCACCCGCCTCCCCGCCCGATGGTTCGATCCCGCGGGCCGGCTGTTCCGGATCCAACCCTGGGAACGGAAGGGACGGATTTACGATTCCTTCCTGCGCGTGAAGAGGTGGAAGCGCCTCCTCCCCGATGCCGCGCCGTGGTTCGGCGGGTTCGCGAAACGCACCCTGCGCGGCGCCGAACCCGCCTACCTCCACGCCTTCCGCCTCGAGACCTGCCGGAGCGAAGCCGCCCACTACGCCCAGATCATCGCCATCAGCCTCTTCCTGATCTGGACCCCATGGCCCGCCGCAGCCGTCCTCCCGGCCTACGCCCTCCTGTCCAACCTGCCGTGCATCATCCTCCAACGCCACAACCGCCTCCGGCTCACCCGGATCTACCCCCACGCCTTGCGCCATTCGGCGGCCCGCCGCACGTTGGCCTTCAACCCGGCCGGCTCCTTCTTCTCGTAGTTCTTCACCTGGAACACCCTGCGCCGGTTGTCCCTGATCCGATCGCAGGCGCGCCCGGGAAAGTCCCAGCAAGACGTCCCGCACGCATGCCATGTCCGTTTCGCCGTCCCAGATGCTTCATGGGGACAGGCCACCTGTGAGCGCTCGGAGCAGGCGGCCCGTTCCCTGCCAAAGCGCCGTCGCCGTCCCTGGCGGGACTCTGCCGGCGCACTCCACAGGCCGCTCCACGAGACCTCTACGAGTGTCTCGCCTCCTGCCTGCGAGGCCTCGCACTTACGCCGGAACCGCGTCCCGCATCGGACGGGTGCCGGCCGGCGGCAGTTCCCGGCCGGCTTGCTCTAGTTGCATCACCTCCTCGGCCACGAGTGCGCAAAGCTGCCGGTAAGCGTCTTCCTCGGCGCTGCTGTGGCACACCCCGCCGAAGGGAAACAGGTCCGGGCAATAGCCCACGTAGAGCTCGTCCTCCTCCTCCCACCGCACGAACTTCAGATATTGGTCTTGGGCTCTCATTGGCTGGCCTTCTGGATCGCGTTGCGAATTTGCTTCTCCTGGTAGTGATGCGCATCGTCCCCGTTCCGGCCGCTCAGGATCACGGCGCCCGCAAACCTTGGATGCCGGAACTTGCGGTGTGATCCCTTCCCGCCGGAAACAACCACAAAACCCGCCTGCTCCAGATCAGCCGCAAGCTGCCGTATCTTGCGCGGCACACGCCGAACCATGCCAGATCCCGCCCCGCCTTGCCACGAGAATCTCCAGTTTGTCCCGGAGTGGCTCCACGGCAGGCGTCACAGGGACAGGTCATCTGTGAGGTGCTTCACAGAGACTGCTTCACGGGGACAGGTCATCTGTGAGGCGGCTGTTACCCATGGAATCCCGCCTTCCCTTCCCCGAAGTCCCCTCCCCGATCCGGATCCTGCCCGCCTGGCAACGGATGCGCGCCGCCTCGACAGGCTGATCCTCGATATTTCACAGATGCTCCTTCGTGCCGCCACTTCCGCCCTCGAATCCCCGCAGAAGGCCAACCACCGCGAAAGACCCACAATGCGCACCTCGTATCAGGCGTCATGTGCGCTCCCCCGATGGTTCGGTACGGTTCCGCTCTGCTCATGGTTTTGTCGTTCACGGTCGGGCCGTCTGATGTCCGGGCCGACAAAGGCCGGCTCGCAGCCAACGAAACGAAGAAGCTGATCAAGAAGTCGAAAGAGCCTGCCGCAACGCTGCCGGGATGGTTCGTGAACAAGCAAATGCCGCCGCGCGGAGCTTCGGGCGGTCCCATCATGGCAAAGATGCCCAAGGTGCCGGTCAACACGCCCGAGTCCCTGCGTCGCGCCATCGAGGACCTGATCGCCAACTGCGGGAACCAATACCCCGAGGGAAAGAATTTCCTGGCGAGGCTGGACGCGCTCGAGAAGGGGCCCGGCGGACTGGACAAGAACGAGTTCGAGAAACTGCACCGGGAGGCGCTTCTCGCGAATCCCGTGCTGGATTTCGACAAGCTCCTGGTGGTTACGGGAGGCGCCGTATTTCCGGCCAACTGGCAGACCCTTGCGAGCGCCAACCGCTCCAGGAACTGCCAGCGCGCCATCGCCATCCTCGACGGCTTGGACGACGGCGGGTTGAAGACGATTCACAAACCGGAGGGATTTGGATACGCCGGCCGGCTGGATCTCAGCTTCGACGCGGAGAAGATCCTCTTTTCGGCCTCCACCAGCAAGAAGACCTTCGCGGTGTTCGAAATCGGCGTCGACGGGAAGAACCTGCGCCAGGTCTCCCCCGATATGGGAGACGACGTCGACAACTACGACGCCTGTTACCTCCCCGACGGCAAGATCCTCTTCAACTCCACCGCGGTCTACTCCGGCGTCCCCTGCGTCGGGGGGAAGGACCCGGTCGCCAATTTCCACGTCATGGACAAGAACGGCAAGAACGTTCGCCGGATCTGTTTCGAGCAGGATGGCAACTGGCATCCCTCCCTGATGGCGGACGGCCGGGTCATGTATCTGCGCTGGGAATACACCGACACGCCGCACTACTTCACCCGCGTGTTGATGCGAATGAACCCCGACGGAACCGACCAGAAGGCGTTCTACGGCAGCAATTCCTATTGGCCGAACTCGTTGTTCTACGCCAGGCAGTGCCCGGGCAGTCCGAACAAGTTCGTCGGGATCGTGAGCGGCCACCACGGGGTTCGGCGGGTCGGTCCGCTGGTGCTCTTCGACGTCGGAAAGGGCCGTCACGAAGTGGACGGCGCGGTCCAGACGGTTCCGGGGTTCGGGAGGCCTGTCGTCAACATCACGGCCGACAATCTGGCGGCCCACTATCCCGATCGGATGGCCGACCCCTACCCGCTCAGCGACAAGTACTTCCTCGCGAGCGATGGCAAGGGAATCTATCTCCTGGACGTCTTCGACAACATGCTTCTGCTCAAGCGTGGGGGCCTCTTCGAACCCTACCCTCTTCGCAAGCGCAAGGCGCCTCCCGCCGCGCCACAGCGGGTGAATCCCAAATCCAAGGAGGCCACCGTGATGATCAGCGACATCTACGAGGGCCCCGGCCTGGCGGGCGTGCCGCGCGGCACGGTAAGGAAACTCCGGATCTTCAAGTACGAGTACGGCCCGAGAAATCGCGGCGGACACGCCATCATCGGAAGAGAATCCGGCTGGGATGTGAAAATGATGCTCGGCACGGTTCCGGTCGACCCGGACGGCAGCGCCAACTTCCTGATTCCGGCCGACACTCCCATCTCGCTGCAACCGCTCGACGCGGAGGGCAAGGCCCTCCAGTTGATGCGGAGCTGGTTGGTGGGAATGCCGGGCGAGACCCTCTCGTGCGTCGGCTGCCACGAACATCCGGACACCGCCCCGCCCGCGAAGGCGTCCGCCGCCTTCCGGCGGAAGCCGGATAAGATCCAACCCTGGTACGGCCCCGTGCGCGGGCTCTCCTTCGAAAGGGAGGTCCAGCCCGTGCTCGACAAATACTGCGCCGGTTGCCACGACATGAAAGGCCGGCTTTCAGATCCGGGCAGATCATACAACTTCCTGACCAGCCTCGTCAGGCGCGGGGGGCCGGAGGGCGATTACCATCTGCTCGCCCCTCTCGAGTACCACGCGAACACCAGCCCCTTGATTCAAAAACTCGAAAAGGGCCACCGCGAATTCGACGTCAAACTCGACGAGGAAGCGTGGGACCGGCTCATCACTTGGATGGATCTCAACGCCCCGAGGATCGGTACCTGGACCGAGGCCGGCGCGAACAAGAAGATCCTCGCCCGACGCCTTGAGCTGCGGGAACGCTACACGAGCGTCAGCACCAACCCCGAAGCCGTCGTCAATCCCTACGTCAGGAAGGAAGGCGTCTACGTTGCGCCGGAGGAGCGAAAACTGGACATCCGCGAGGTGAGCGTCGAGGGCTGGCCTTTCAACGAGAACTCCGCAAGGGAAATGCAGCGAAAGGCCGGCCGAAAGGAAGGGTTCGAAATCAAGCTGGACGGCTTCCCGCTGCCCTTGAAGTTTGTCCGCATCCCGGCCGGCGAGTTCGTGATGGGCTCGAACGAGGGGTTCCCCGACGAATTGCCGGTGGCGGCAGTCAGGATCGAGAAGCCGTTCTATCTGTGCACCACCGAGATCACCCTCGGCCAGTACCGCTTGTTTGATCCCGGCCACGAAAACGGCGTGTACGACAGGCGCGGTAAGGACCAGAGCGTGCGCGGCTTCTACCAGAACAACCCGTTCTTCCCCGTGATCCGGGTTTCATGGAAACAGGCCATGGCATACTGCAAGTGGCTCTCGAAGGAAACCGGAAGGAACGTCACGTTGCCGACCGAGGCCCAGTGGGAATGGGCGGCCCGCGCCGGAACCAGCACGGAGCACTCCTTCACCGAAAACCCCGGCGAATACTCCAACTTCGCGGCCCGGGAATACGGCGGTCAGCTCCAGAAGACCGGGCATTACGCGGACGGCGCGCCGCACCTCGCACCCGTCGGAAGATACAAGCCGAATCCTTTCGGCTTGCTGGACATGCATGGGAACGCCGCGGAGTGGACCCGCTCCGGCTACAAGCCCTACCCCTACAACGGGAAAGACGGCCGCAACAACGACAACCCCGTCGGGAAGAAGGCAGTCCGCGGCGGCAGTTGGAACAGTCTCCCCAAGCACGCCACTTCCGCCTGCCGGCTCGGATACCCCGCATGGCAAGGCCCGTTCGACGTGGGGTTCCGCGTGATGATCGAAGAGTAAATCTGCACCCCCTGCTCCGGATGAAACGTATCCTCTCCCCGGCCTTGCTCATGGCGCTCGCCGCGACGCAGATGCACGCTGCCGAGTGGCCCCAGTTTCACGGCCCCAATCGCGACAACAAGTCCGCCGAATCGGGCCTGATCGCAAAGTGGCCCGAGGGAGGCCCGCCCCGCCTCTGGGAAGTGGACGGAATCGGCGAGGGCTACTCCACGGTGGCCATCGCAGGCGGCAGGATCTTCACCACGGGCGCAATCGAAGGGGACTGTGTGATTACCGTGCTCGACCTCGAAGGAAACAAGGTCTGGACCCGGAAGAACGGAAAGGCCTGGGGAAAGAGCTATCCCGGCACCCGCTCCACCCCGACGATCGTCGACGGGTTGCTCTATCACCTCAGCGGAGTGGGCAACCTCGTCTGCCTCCGGACGGACTCCGGCAAAGAGGTCTGGTCGGTCAACATCCTGGAGAGATTCGACGGCCGCAATATCACCTGGGGCCTTGCCGAGTCGCCCCTCGTCATCGGGAACCTCGTGATCTGCACCCCGGGCGGCAAGGACGTCAGCATGGCGGCCCTCGACCGGACCACTGGCAAAGTCGCATGGAAATGCACCGGCGCCGGGGACAAACCGGGATACGCCTCCCCCATCCTGGTCGAGCACGATGGCCTTGAACAGATCGTGACGGCCATGTCGGAATCCATCATCGGCGTCCGTGCCTCCGACGGCGAATTGCTCTGGCGGTATCCCCACGAGGTCTACGCTGACGAGAACATCACCACCCCGCTGTTTCACAACGGTTTGGTCGTCGTTTCCGGTTGTGGGAGAAAGGGGACCACCGCGCTCCAGCTCGACGTTTCCGGCGATGCATGCGCGGTGACCACGCACTGGCATAACCCGACGCTCGACAACAAACAGGGCGGGATCGTCCTGCTGGACGGCAAAATCTACGGATATGCAGAGAGCCAGAACAGACGCGCCCCATGGATGTGCATCGATTTCAAGTCGGGAAAGACGGTCTTCCAGGCGGCTCCCTTGAAATCGTCCTACAAATACCGCAATGGCTGCCTGACTTGCGCCGGCGGAATGCTCTATCTCTACTCGGACAACGGCAACGCCGCCCTCGTGAAACCGGCCGACACCAGCTTCGAAGTCCGGGGCAGACTCCGAATCAAGAATCCCGGCAAGCGCGCCACCTGGGCCCATCCCGTCGTCTGCGGCGGGAGGCTGTATCTCCGCTACGGCGACAGGCTCGGCGTCTACAATGTTGCCCCATAGAAAAACCGCTCCCACCGATGCCCGAAACCCAAGGCGCATCAACAAATGACCTCCAGAGAGCGAGTCTTGACCGCATTCGCACACCGGGAACCGGATCACGTCCCGTGCTGGCTCGGTGCGAGCCCCGAATGGAAGGAACTGGCGCGGGCCCACCTCGCGCCAGACGGAGACGCCAGACGGAGACACCCGCCAGACGGAGACACCCACATCCCGACGCCCGCCAGACGGAGACGCCCGCCAGACGGAGACACCCACATCCTGGCAGGTGCATTCCGCCAGACGGAGACACCCACATCCCGACGCCAGACGGAGACACCCACATCCTGGCAGGTGCATTCGACATCCTCGACATTCAAGCCGGAGGCTTGGGAGCTATTAGCCGGTGGTTGAGCCCGCGAATGCGGGCGACACCGCCGGGAACAATGCACGCCCCCCAAGGCATCCCGGCGGGATGCCAGCGGTCTCCCGTCAGACCGCGCCATGCCCAATGGCAGACACCTGCCCAATGGCAGACACCCACATCCCGCTTACGGAGGAGGCAAGAAGAGGCAAGACGACTGCCTTGGTCTGGCGGTTGCAGTGGATCACCACCC
>Ga0180436_10002442_pt1 | contig 17632 bp, 15 predicted proteins | sample SS_ome_2_FD_132434 | JGI IMG/M metagenome (GOLD analysis project Ga0180436, IMG submission 132434) | Hypersaline lake sediment archaeal communities from the Salton Sea, California, USA - SS_3_S_2 metaG | ecosystem: Environmental > Aquatic > Non-marine Saline and Alkaline > Hypersaline >...
AGAATTCCACAGCAGTGAAGATGCTCCATTTTCACCCGCGCAGCTCAGATTGATAAACGCTATTGCAGACTATGCTTCAAGCTCCATACAGCGGGCATTACTGCACAACAAATTGGAGGAAAATTTTCTACAAACTGTCATTTCTCTTGCGAACGCCATGGATGCGCGAGATAGTTATACTGGCGACCACAGCCAGAGAATGGCTGATATGGCATCCCAAATTGGAGTAGAAATGGGATTTTCCCCGCGAGAAGTTGAAACCCTTCATTGGGCTGGAATTCTACACGATATCGGAAAAATCGGTGTACCTGATCAAATTTTGAATAAGAAAGGGCCACTCACCAAGGAAGAATGGGTCAGTATGAAGGAACATCCTGTTATCGGATCACAAATTGTAGCTCCGGTGAAATATCTGGAACCAGTTGCTCCTATCATCCAGGCCCATCATGAGAAATTTGACGGTACAGGATATCCCTACGGGCTAAAAGGGAATGATATACCGCTCAGTGCTCGTATTCTTACCGTAGTAGATGCCTATGTAGCCATCCGGGATGAACGCGTATACAGCAAAGCCCACACCCACGAAGAAGCCATTGCAGAGCTTCGGCGAGCCAGCGGTACCCAATTCGATCCCCAAATTGTAGATGTTTTTTGCAAGACAATAACCGAATAATCCTTCCTATCCGTTATTCGCCCCCTTTTTTACATCTCCCCCGCTGAATGCGGGGGTTTTCTTTGGGTTACAATCTTAACTATGAAAGATACAACTTCCCTGACCCCATTTTTTAATCCCAAAGGCGTAGTGGTGATAGGCGCCTCACAGGATCCGACCAAGTTAGGCTACCTTCTGGCAACCAATCTCTATAGAAGCCGCTATAAAGGCTCAATCCATTTTGTGAACTTGAAGGGCGGTGAGCTGCTTGGAAAGACCATTTACAAATCTGTTTTGGATGTGCCAGATCCGGTAGACCTTGCTGCTGTTCTGATCCCGTCAAAATTCGTGATCCCGACTCTTCGCGAGTGCGGAAAACGCGGCATCAAAGCGGCCATCATTGGCGCTGGGGGTTTCAGAGAGACCGGGGTAGAAGGCCAGGCCCTTGAGCAGGAAATGCTTGCGGTTGCCGCCGAAGAAGGTATCCGCCTGCTCGGTCCTAACTGCATAGGTTTCCTGGATACACATCTACCTCTGGATACGACATTTCTCCCACCACCAGGTCCAAACCCGGGTGATGTAGCATTTCTATCCCATTCAGGAGCTATCTGTGCTGCAGCTATTGATTGGGCCCGCGGCCAGGGCTACGGCATTTCCAAATTGATCAGCCTGGGGAACCAGGCCGATGTCACGGAAACTGATCTATTGGTACCTACTGCCGCAGACGGTCACACAAATGTGATCGCGCTTTACCTGGAAGGAATTAAGTCCGGACGACGATTTATCCATGAAGCCCGGAAAGTTGTACCCAATACGCCAATCATTGCTCTTAAAGTCGGAAGGTTCGAAGCCGGACAAAGAGCGGCAGCCTCACACACCGGCGCCTTATCAGGAGAAGAAAGCGCCTATAATGCTGTCTTCCGCCGGGCTGGTGTACTGCGGGCTGAAACCAGCGAAGAAATGTTCGATCAAGCCAGGGCGCTGGCCTGGTGTCCACTTCCGGAAGGTAATCGAGTAGCTGTTCTTACGAATGCCGGCGGCCCCGGTGTGACCGCGGCAGATGCACTCGAAGCTCGCGGGTTAAAGATGGCGAACCTCAGTTCTGAAACCATCGCTGATCTACAAAAGGTCCTGCCATCAGCAGCCAGTCTTCATAACCCGGTAGACATGCTTGCGGGTGCTGGCCCCGTCCAGTTTGCAGAATGCTTACGGATTCTATTAACCGATCCGGGAACAGATAGTGTCATGGTGATCTACCCTACACCACCTATGTATACAGCGGGAGCAGTTGCCAAAGCCTTGATCCCGATCATTCACCAAGCCCAGAAACCTGTTGTTATTTCGGTCATGGGAGATCGCCTGATCCAGGAGGCAGTTGAACATTTACGGGCAGCCCGGATTCCCGAATATCGTTTTCCCGAACGCGCAGCCGCCGCTTTGGCTGCCCTGGTGAAAAGAGTTGATCTGCTCGAATATGCTTCAGCTGAACCGGTTGTACGCCAGGATATTAAGACTGCTCTGGTAGAAAAACTCATCAAAGAACATAACCAAAACCACCATCTCACTGCACCAGTGATCGCCCAGATCATGGAAGCTTACGGGATTCCGACGGCCAAAATGAACCTCGCAAAGAACGAGGAAGAAGCTGCAGTTCTGGCCGCCGAAATTGGCATGCCCGTTGTGCTCAAGGTTGCCTCCCCTGATATCAGCCATAAAACTGATGTGGGCGGAGTGCTGCTGAATCTGGCTGATGAAAAATCTGTCAGGGGGGGCTATCAAACGATTTCCAACCAGGCAAAAGCAGCTCTGCCTGATGCCCAGATCACTGGAGTCTATGTGCAGGAAATGGTTCCTCTGGGTCAAGAAATTATCCTGGGAGTGGTTCAGGACCCGCAATTTGGCCCCGTCATGATGTTCGGGTCCGGTGGTACTGAGGTAGAAGGCTTAAAAGACCTCTCCTTTGGACTGGCACCTATCACTGCGCTGGAAATTGACAATATGCTCCAGAAAACCTGGGCTGGTCGCAAACTGGATGGGTACAGGAATATTCCCCCGGCTGATGTTGAAGCTGTCCGGGATGTAATGATCCGTTTAGCTCAATTAGCGTATGATTTTCCTCAATTTGCCGAGATAGAGATCAATCCCTTGCGAATTTTCCCTCCTGGGAAAGGCGCTGCTGCCGTGGATGTTCGGGTCCGGATAATATAGGCAAAAGAAAGAAGGGGGGATGATGATAGAAGCGGGATGCTCCAAGCATCCCGTTTTATTTTCAACTCTTATGGTTCAACTTGATATAGGATTCTAAATACTCGCCAGTATAAGACTGTGGAGAACCACAGATCTCACTGGGCTGGCCTTCTGCGATCACTTCACCCCCTGCATCTCCACCTTCAGGACCCAGATCAATGATATAGTCTGCGACTTTGATGATATCCAGGTTGTGTTCAATGATCAATACTGTATTGCCCTCATCGACCAGTCGCTGCAGCACTTCGATCAATTTGTGTACATCTGCAGCGTGCAAACCAACTGACGGCTCATCCAGAACATATAAAGTGGATCCTGTTGAGCGCTTGGATAGCTCGCGCGATAATTTGATCCTTTGAGCTTCTCCACCAGATAATGTTGTCGATGCCTGACCAATCCGAATATATCCCAGCCCGACATCTTGAAGGGTTTTGAGTTTGCTCATCATGGCCGGGAAAGCATCAAAGACTTCCATGGCCTTATCGATGGTCATCTCCAGCACATCTGCGATATTATATTCACCCTTGAATCTGACCTGAAGGGTCTCCCGGTTGTAGCGCTTGCCATGGCAAATATCGCAGGGAACATAGACATCAGGCAGAAACTGCATTTCAATCTCCAGCTGTCCGTGCCCCCGGCAAGCCTCACAGCGGCCGCCCTTGACATTGAACGAAAAACGTCCCTTATCATATCCACGGATCTTGCTCTCCGGCAGATCCGCAAACAGATCCCTAATGTGATCGAATAATTTGGTATAGGTTCCAGGATTCGATCTTGGTGTCCTGCCAATGGGTGATTGGTCAATATTCACGATCTTGTCGATATTCTCAACACCCTTGATGGCATCATGATCACCAGGTTTTGTCTTGGCCCTGTTCAATTCTCGCGCCAGTGCTTTATAAAGAATTTCGATCATCAGGGTTGATTTTCCAGAACCGGATACTCCGGTGATGCAAACCAGCTTCCCCAGTGGAATACTGACATCAATATCTTTTAGGTTGTGTTCTCTGGCACCCAGGATCTTAATTGATTTTCCAGAACCTTCCCGGCGCTCTTCCGGAACTGGCACCTGCAGCCGGCCAGACAGGTATGCACCAGTCAACGATGTGGGATGCTCCAGGATCTCCTTAATGGTTCCAGCTACGACAACTTCGCCGCCGTGTTCACCTGCGCCAGGACCGAGGTCCAACACCCAGTCAGCGGTTTCAATGGTCTCCGCGTCGTGCTCAACGACCATGACCGTATTACCAAGGTCTCGGAGCCCTTCCAATGTTCGCAGCAATCGGCCGTTATCGCGGGGATGCAACCCTATGGATGGTTCATCAAGCACATATAACACCCCCATCAAATGGGAGCCAATCTGGGTCGCCAGCCGGATGCGCTGAGCTTCACCACCCGAGAGTGTTCCCGCATTGCGGTTCAGGGTCAAATAATCCAACCCTACATTCACCAAGAACCCCAGGCGCTCCGTTAACTCGCGCAGCACCCTGTCAGCAATAGCTTGCTGGCGTTCAGTAAGAGGGGAGTCCTTGCTGCTCAATAAGTTGATCCATTCCAGGGCTTTTTGGATAGGCCAGGTGGAAATCTCAACAATGTTGATATCATTTATCGTCACAGCTAAAGCTTCCGGCCGAAGTCGGGCTCCCTGGCAGGAGGGACAGGGGTTATCATTCATATATCCCATGATCCTTGAGCGCATATATTCCGATTGTGTTTCCTTAAATCGGCGCTCAAGGTTATTGATCACACCTTCAAATTCCCGGAAGAACTCGTACTCCCGACCTTCCTTATCCGTATAAGTCATTGGCACTTCATCACCCTGGGATCCATATAGGATGACCTTTTCCTGGTCTACCTTGAGTTTTTTATATGGTTTATCCAAGTCGATCTTATATAAATTTGCTGCACCTTCCAGAGCTTTCCAGTAATAACCTCCCTGGGCTTTGGGACCTCCCCATTCCTGGGCATCAATTGCCCCTTCATTGATCGAAAGAGTCTTATCCGGAATCAGCAGGTTTACATCCACTTCAAGCTTGGTCCCGATACCCTCACATGTTGGGCAGGCGCCGTGGGGCGTGTTAAAAGAAAAAGTTCTGGGTTCAATTTCCGGGAAGCTGATCTCACAAACCGGACAGGCCAGATGTTCCGAATAATTTGTATTGATGGGATTATCCGGATCAGTAACGTCAAAAATGGTCAGATAGCCATCCCCATATTTGAGGGCAGTTTCCACTGAGTCAGTCAACCGCGAACGGAAATTATTCATTTCCTCATCATTTTCTGGTTTCTTGATCACAAGCCGGTCGACAACCGCTTCTATGGTATGCTGCTGGTAACGTTCCAGATTGATTTCCTCTTCCAGGCGGCGGATCTTCCCGTTGATTCTTGCCCGCACAAATCCTGATTTCTGGATCTCGTCCAGAATACCCTGATGTTCCCCCTTCCTGCCTCGAATTACAGGGGCAAGGATATTGAATTTCGTTCCTGCGGGAAGATTTTCGATATGATCGACAATTTCCTGGGCAGATTGAGTTGTCACTTCGCGCCCACATTGAGGGCAATGGGGAATTCCAGCCCGGGCAAATAATAACCGCAAGTAATCGTAGATCTCTGTTACTGTTCCGACTGTTGAACGCGGGTTTTGAGAAGTTCCTCTCTGGTCAATGGATACCGCTGGGGATAACCCTTCAATATATTCCACATCCGGTTTATCCATTTGTCCCAAAAACTGCCGGGCATATGAAGACAGGGATTCTACATATCTTCGCTGACCTTCAGCAAAGATCGTATCAAATGCCAGAGAAGATTTTCCAGAGCCGGAGAGGCCGGTGATGACCACAAATTTATCACGGGGAATTTCCACAGTGATATTCTTCAAGTTATGAACCTTGGCCCCTACTACTTTGATCTTCTTTTCCATATTTGTTTGAGTTTAAATCTGGATTTGTGAATGAACCGAATCCCTGGAGACCCGGAAACGACATCGGACATTATACCAATAAGCGGTATTTAGTAGATTTCATGTCCCTGAAAACAACACAGTTCTTATAAAATCTACCCCAAAAGGGGATAGAAAATGCCTGTTTTTTGCAGCCAGGCCAGGCTACTGTATTCCCATCAGGCTTTTCCGGCGGTCTTTTGTAAGCTATGAGATTTGGGCAGTTTGAAGTATAATCACTTTTTGCAGAAGACACGCAGAATCATCAAAAAACAAGAAGCCAGCAGGAGGCTTGATGAAAATCACTTGGCATGGGCATTCATGTTTCCGATTGACTGAACGGGGAATGGCGACAGTGGTAACTGACCCCTATAACCATAAAAAAATCGGCTATGACGAACTGAATTTATCCGCAGATATCGTCACTGTCAGTCATGATGCGCCTGGACACAACCACACGAAAGTCATCAAGAAAAGAAAGAATGGACAGCATATCCTCACAGGACCGGGAGAATTTGAAATTGGCGAGGTCTTTGTCACCGGCATCCGCACCAATCACAAAAGCAAAAAAGATGATCTTCGGAACATCATGTACATCTTTGATTACAACGGTATATTGATCGCTCACCTGGGCAATTTAAGCCGCGTCCCCAACCAATCGGATGTCAAATCCATCGCTGGAGATGTCCATATAGCACTAGTGCCAGTAGGTGGCGCCGGCAGCCTGACTGCCTCTAAAGCAGTTGAGGCTATTCGTATCCTCGAACCCAGCTACGCCATTCCTATGTTCTACCAGACCAAGGAATGCAAGCTGGAACTGGAACCCCTGGAAAAATTCATCAAGGAAATGGGTCTCGACAAAGTTGAACCCCGACCAGAACTCAATATAACCAGCAGCAGATCAAGCAGTGAAACTAACGTAGTCGTTCTGGATTATGCCCAGGAATCCGATTAAAGGAGTCCTGCATGACCGTAAAACTACTCATGACCTGGGATATCCTGCCCAATTTAGAACAGGAATATTTTGAGTTTGTGATAGGTGACTTCCTCCCGGAGATCAAGCAGCTAGGCATTCGTCCCGTGGATCTCTGGTATACCTTATATGGCAATCAGCCTCAAATCATGATGGCTGCCAGCACGGGCAGCCAGGCTTCTCTTAACGTGGTGATGGCATCCAAAGAATGGCAGCTGCTGCTTGAAAATCTATTGAAATGCGTAGAAAATTTTTCATATAAAGTGATACCAGATCAAACAGGTTTTCAGTTATAATCCAGAGTCCTATCATGATTAATAACAATAATAGCTACAATCACAGATCATCCAGAACGAGAATTAATTTCGGCCTTGGCCTAACCATTCTCGGTTTTTTAGTATTTTTGTTAGGCGCAGATCCTGGTATGTTCGGGCTTGACCGCAGTCCTTATATCGGTTTTGTTCAAACTGCAACTTTTTCAACAGGGCTGGCTTTATTATGTCTGGGAGGTTTCCTCTGTTTTAAGGGCTGCCAGTTAGAAGAAAGTATCCAATCGCTGGCGCAGGACGTCGGTATACGGCTGGTTGCGACTGGCTATTTGATCTCTTTAATATCTGGTATGGCTGATGTGTTCGGATTCGGTACTCAGACCTGGCCTGCCCTGCCGTTTTTCGGCCCCCGTCAGGCAGCTGGTGTTGTCGTTGGGGAAATCATCATCGCGATTGGCTTTGTTCTATATATGCCTTTTTTTTCTACAAAGGCCTAAAGCTTGACAATGCCATATCGAACGAGTAAAATTGGCGGTGCATTACCAAGGATAGACAGGCCGAGATAGCTCAGTTGGTAGAGCACTTGACTGAAAATCAAGGTGTCGCCAGTTCGAGTCTGGCTCTCGGCACTTTCAAGCGGGCGTAGTTCAGCGGTAGAACGTCTCCTTGCCAAGGAGAAGGTCACGAGTTCGAATCTCGTCGCCCGCTCTTTCCAGAATACGGCTGGTGGCCGAAGGCTGAAATTGAATAGCCGGAAACCATCAGCCTCTTATTATCAGGGCGACGTAGCCAAGTGGTAAGGCAGAGGTCTGCAAAACCTTTAGCATGGGTTCGATTCCCATCGTCGCCTCTTTGCTTTAAAGGCACTCACCTCACCGGCTGCCCGCGGTGAGGTGAGTGCTTATCTAAGGAGGAGAAGAAATGGAAGTTCTCAATATCTTCGTTAATCCCATCATAGCTTAAATTTACTTCTTCGCAGTTATCAGTTCCGTTAGGGGGTCAAGGGATGAATTTTCGTTTCAAGATCGAAAATAAAGATGGGGGAGGGAACGTTCTTAAAAATAAACACCCGAGGATGGGTGTTTGAATTTAATAATGATTTTGTATAAAAAGTCTTAACCTTTGGCTCTATTTCACTCTAGATTAAAATATTCTCCCAGCCATACTAAGTTACCCACATCCAAATATTCCCCCAACAAAACAAAAAAGTCCTCACTGGTAACTATTTGGTCTTGATATCTTTTTGCATATTCCCGCAAGAAATCATATAACTGCTCAGCCCCCATTTCGTTTTTTAGTGCAGCCATGAATTTCGCACCCTGTAAATAGGTGGCATTGCGGTAACTCAAGTATTGATTGGTATATTCTTGAAAATCATAAATGGAGCGATCGATCCGTCCCTCAGGGTCATAATAGTTAACCCGCGTCCCCCACCACCAATCTACGGACTGCGGGTAAAGGTATTCATAATAAGCCAATTCACTGAAAGTGCAGAGCGATTCATCCAACCAGGGTTCAAGCGCCTGATCATTTGAGATCTTCCCATACCACCACTGATGGGCTGTTTCGTGAGCCGCAATCGCTATCAGATAACTCTGCTCCGATCCACCATAGGTATCAAAGAATCCGCGGCTCTGAAAATACATGCCTTCATATTCCATGCCATGATTAAAATCTGCCTGGACCATGGATAAACTGGACTGCCCATAGGGTCCATATAGCTCAGAATATAAAACTAGAGCTTCCACTGTGGCATCAAAAGCTGCCTGACCTGGAATTTGATAACCAGGGAAGATATATCCAAAAACCTTTGTTTCGTTTACTTCTTCTTCCAAAACAACATATGCTGGACTGATGGAGAATACAAAATTCCGGGCAGCTTCCAAGAAGTATTTCAAAGTGTCTCCTTCGTTCAAAGGAGCTGAACTTGCAGCTGCAATTAATCCAGCTGTGCCTAACTCGATGCTGATCTCAAAATCGGCCGCAGGATAAACCAGATATTCCCCAAATAACCAGGGGTCATTAATGACCCAACCCAGGTCATCCTGATAGGGTGGGACCATAGGATACCAATCCACCAGGTTCGTCTGGATAGCAGTATACCCAAATGGAGAGGGTCCAAATCCTTCCCGGGCGTTTTGCTGTGGAAGATCCAGTGAATATCTAATAAGGAGATCAAGAATTTCTCCAGGTTGCCAACCCGGGCTATCAAATTCAATGTTCAAAACTACTCCAGTAGTTTGATAACCATTCACGGGTAAATCTCCCGCGGAAATTTCCTGGATAGAAAATACCCCCGGCCAGTTGTTTGGAGGGACAACCAGGTCTATCTTATTCAGCATGTTTGTCGAAGGATGCTGAATGAGAATTCTTTCTTCCACATCCAATCTTTGATTCGGGTAATCCATAACCACCGCAAGAGAGTATTTTGTCCTCTCAAGCGCAACAGTCATTGGTTGGAGGGTTACCTCCGGAGTTGGGGTTAGTGCAGGTTGTGTAACTTCCTGAACAGTCGATTCAGGGGGTGGATCTGTAGGCGCTAGCGTAATGGTAGTGATAACCGCGTGGATTTCACTCGGATTGCAGCTTGAAACAAAGAAGATCAATCCGAAAATAACCAACCAGATAGGAACCTTATGGGTTTTTTTCATAGAGTCAAGGTGTATGAGAAACTTCTATTCATCCGTTTCGATATACTTGATAACAATCCCAGCCTCGTGGATCAAATCCACCTCAGGAGGCAAATTGTGATCCTGGTTCACCCTCTGGACAAGCCAATCAACAGCCTCTTGAACTCTGCCGGGAAGCGTTTCGATTTGCGCAAAGATTAGCAGGGATTGGATGGCATTTTCCAGTTCTTTAGTTTTTCCCGTTTCTACAAGATATTCTCTAACAGCAGCGCCTGCTGCTCGCCGAGCACAAACCCTTGCCCGACCTTCATTTCCTTCCAATCGGGATTGTTTTGCCAGTAATAATTCTTCTTCAATTTGCAGTTTTGGCGCTTCCATAGTGAGGATTATACCGTAGAGATATGGCCTTCAGTTTCCCCCTTAATTGGAACAAATCAGCGATTTTTCATTGCTGATACAGCCAGGTTATCAACGCGCTCGTTTTCTGCATGACCGGCGTGTCCCCGCACCCAATGCCACGATACCTGATGATCGATGATTGCCTGATCCAGTTCCTTCCAAAGATCTGCATTGGCCAGCGGCTTGGTCTTGCCAGGTGATCCTCTCCGCCAACCCAGTTCTTTCCAATTATGAATCCAATCGGTAATTCCCTTCTTTAGATATTCCGAGTCAGTGAAAATATTCACCTGGCAGGGTTCCTTAAGGGATCGAAAGGCCATCACCGCAGCCGTGATCTCCATCCGGTTATTTGTGGTTTCCTTCGCTGATCCAGAAATCTCTTTCTCGTGATTCCCAAACCGGAGCAGTGCGCCCCAACCCCCAGGTCCCGGATTTCCTGAACAAGCTCCATCTGTATAAATGGTCACATGCGGTTTATTGGCCATAACTTCCTCTAAAACTTGTCATCATTCTTGATCCTATTCTCGGGTATATTCCCACAATTCTGCGGCCAGCAGATCCAGAGCTTTCAGCTGCCCCTTGACTTCCAGGGTTCCATCAAGAAAGATTTCTTCAAATGCATCACCAACGGATAATTTCACAGTATTCCAAGACGGATCCAACGGTATGCCAATGCTATATTTTAACAAATTCAAACCCTGTGACCAATGGGGATTCTCAGTCCGAAACTCCCTCAAATAACCCAGGCTACTCTTCCGGGTCGGATAATATCTACTGAACTGCGCCCATTCCGCCTGAACTTTCGGGGATGTCAGGTATTTTAAAAACAACCAGGAAGCAAGTTCTTCTTCCGGAGTAGTATTAAATACCACAACCGATTGGATCTCTGATGAAACTGCCTTTTTACCTTCTGGGCCTAAAAATGGGAGCATCTCCCAGTCATCAGCTCTCCCAGTCTGGTTGGCTTCGGTATTAACATAATCCAACATTTGAGATGAGCCCACCACCATCATGGTTTTTCGTTGATTGAAATTTTCAATGGCCAGCTCATTTGACATGGGATCGGGGTATGAATAAAAAGTCATCCCGCAGCCCTCGCGAAGCATTCCCTGCCAATCCTCCGCCACCTGCTGAACTTCGGGAGAGTTGAACAGGTACCCATCCCCATCCAAGTTCAGGAAATTTCCATTATAAGCATATATCGCTGAAGTGATATTGGCCGCTTCAGGTGATAACAGAATCCCTGTCGGCTGGGGCAGGGAACTCGGTGATAATTCACGATCACCCGCAGCAGAACAGGCCTGTTGCTCCAGATCTTTCTCAGTGTTAGGTGAATTGGAGTATCCCAGCTCCTTCGCCCAGCTCTGATTGTAATAGATCACCTGAATGATTTGAGTAAAGGGAAGGCCCGGACGGATCGATCCTTGAATTGTAAATCCGTCATAAAGGTCTGAGTAATAATCCTTTTTTTCTTTATCGGACAAGCCTGCCGCCGGATCATCCAGGAATGGACTCAAGTCCAATGTTAATCCATCTTGGTACCAGCTGGTTATTGGTGAAGCATCACCCAGCATTAGGTGGGGCACAAGCCCCTCTTCAAAGGCCTTCTCCATTGAGTTGAGGGGATCAAGCACCAAGCCCTGATCAACAGGATTAACAACAATACCCCATTCATTCTCTTGGTTAAAACGATCTACGATCGCGTTCATGCCTGTGCCAGGCTGGTCTTGATCCCACATATACCAGAAATCCAATTCTAAGTTTTTAACAGAGGACCATGGCAAACCCATCGGTTCAGGAATAGGTGTCTGGCTGGGTTGTGCTGCAGCACTGATCGCCGTTAGCGTTGCGGGGTGGATAGTTTGCACTAGCGCTGAGGTCGAAAGCAAGTCTGAATCATACTTAGAGATTTGATCACAGGAACCAGTCAACAGGGCGATGAAAATAAATAGGAACAGGATTTGATAGATTCTCTGGTAATCTTTCATTTTTGGAAGACCATATTAGTGGATAATTACCTTATTGTAACAAAAAGCAAGGTACAGTTCTGTACCTTGCTTTATATATATTCTTATATTCAAAAACTACTGTAGGAAGTTCCAGGGATTCACCTTTACTCCCGTATAAATCATTTCAAAATGCAGGTGGGCTCCTGATGAATTTCCGGTAGTTCCCAACCCGGCAATTCTCTGGCCCTGATTGACACTTTGTCCACAACCAACACTGACGGAGTTCAAGTGAGCATAGAGAGTTTGCCAACCATTACCGTGGTCAACTACTAACAGGTTTCCATATCCATAGTTGCTCCATCCGGCATATACAATCACCCCATTGTCCGCAGCCCAAACTGGATTCTCAATACTTCCTGCAATATCAATGGCAGAGTGATTGGCGCCGGGGTTGTAATCGTAACCTGATACCCAACGTTCAGTAGTAGGCCATATGAATACACCCACTCCCACAGATCCAGTATAAATTGTGCCACAATGACCAGGTCCATAGGTAGCTGCTATAGCAGGGTTGTTCCTGGTAATGGCCGGTGGGCCATAATCTACCAATTCTCTTTCTCCACCTGGGACGATCAACATCTGTCCGATATCAAAGGACGGATTATCCAGATCAAAATCGTAGATATCAATCTTATTACCAGGGTATTGAACAATTTCCAGTGGTGCCACTCCATAATAATCAGCCACCTTAATCAGGCTTTCCCCATCCCGCCATTCATGGTAAGTACCATTTATCGGGAGGATATTTAACTCCTGTCCGGGTTGGAGCGTGTGCGGATTATCAGCTAAAGTGTCAAAATTTCCCCACAGGACCGTTTCAGGTTTTAAGCCAAATGACTCTGCGATGGCAAATAAAGAATCGCCTTGTTCTACTTTATATTTCAGCACATCCACTCTGGCCCTGGTAGGGATAGTTGTATGAATAACAGCCGCCCGGTGGATTCCCGCGGTCAGGGAAGTCTGATCTTGTACAAAGCTGGGCATCTCCAGGATGCTCTGACTTTGGGTGGTTTCTTCCTCCGAGGACTGCTCCTCAAAAATCTGAAGCGTTTGCTGAGCATCCTGTGATTGGGGATAAAAAGTTCTTATTCCGACTATCACAATGATAACCAACAGAACAACACCCCCAACGGTCAGAATCCGACGACCGTTTTCTCCAGCCACTAGGTCTCGAATAAAATCACGAAAAGGAGAAAAGATCCCGTATACCTGCTCTTCATTATTGTCTTCCAACTGATCATCTTGATGTTCATTTTCCATTTAGAGAGCCTCCGCGACAACTATATCACCTGCCACAATTCACGTCAAGAAACGGCCTGCGGGATTAATAAAACCTTAACTTTATTGATATTTGGGTTATTTGAGGACATTTTTGAATCATTTCAGATAGGATGGCTTGTCCGTTCTATCCCTCTATGGCACAATTAGGAAAGATTTTTCAAAAGGTGGTTTATGTCTCGTTGGACCTTGTTTATCCTAATTTTGTTGCTTGGACTGGGACTGGGGCTGGTATATGGTTGGGTGATCAATCCAGTCAGTTATCAAGATACAACCCTGGACAGCTTAAGAAAAGATTATCAAACTGATTACACCTTAATGGTTGCAGAAGTCTTTCACCAGGAAGGAGATCTGGATTGGGCTCTGAACCGCTTGACATTACTCGAAGATAAATCTCCTTTAGACAGTGTTGAAAATGCACTAAAGTTCGCCGCGCAAGCAGAATACACCCTTCCGGACATGTTCCTGCTGCGGGATCTTCATAACGCATTAAAGGAGCTTGAATAATCCAATGGAACAGAAACGGGGCAATTGGTATCTACTGACGGGATTGATCCTCGGACTGGCCCTGGGGATGGTTTACGCATGGGTAATTTCTCCTGTCACAGAAGTGGATACCCATCCCAATTTGCTCCGGGATGATTATAAAGATATTTACCGCTCATTGATCTCCAGCGCCTACCAGGCAAACAACAATCTACCTCGTGCACAAGCGCGCCTGGAACTTCTCGGAGACGATGATCCTGCTCTGGCTTTGGCAGCCCAGGCCCAGCGATTCCTGGCTGAGAACGGAGATACCGAGATGGCAAAAGTGCTTGCCAATCTTTCAGCCTCGTTGCAGATTGCGGCTGGACCGGTAGCAAGTCCTATCCCACCCACAGTTACAGCAATATCAGAGGAAGAGACTTCCAGTACAACCAATAATGGCAGCAGTTCTGATAACAATAATCAGGGTTCTGCCAGTTCAACCCGGGAACCTACTAGCGAAGCACCCACCCCGCCAACTCCATCGCCTACTTCATCCCCTCCATTTATCTTGCAGGATTCATCTCCAATTTGCGATCCCACCCTGGGAGAAACATTAATCCAAATCATCGCAACAGATGGCTCTGGAGGAGGAGTACCAGGAATTACAATGGAAATCTCTTTGGGTACAGATCCAACAGAGGTATTCTATACTGGTTTAAAGCCGGAATTGGGATTGGGGTATGCAGACTATCTGGCAGAAGCGGGATTGACCTATCAACTTGAAGTGCCTGACAGCGGTTTGGTTATTACCGATATTGAAGTTCCTACCTGTCTCACCGAATCAGGCGATTCCTACTGGGGCAGCTGGGAAATCTTCATCACCCACCCTAACTGATCTTATCTTCCATGGTGCGAATTCCGATCCAGAAATGGTCCGGAAGAACCTTGTCGTTTTTTAGCACCAGGATCTGTCCGATTTTAAACGGATTACCCCCTGCAATTTTCTTCGATCCATTCCTCTTCCCGTTTTCCCCTTTAACCATCCTTGGGTGGATATAACAAACATCAGGATTCTTGCCATATTTCTTTTGATAATAGCGGGCAGCTTTCTCAACCTTGCTGGGTATGCTGGATTTTTTATCATTATCAAACCATAACATGCCAATATCCATTTAATTCTCCCTATCCCTTGTCAAGCAGAACATTTGTTCTATAATCATTATAACGGTTATCTCATATTTTGCAAGAGCGGTGCCAAACTGACCCAATTTATTGATTTATGAAAACCTTACTATAAAATGAAGGCGTTATAATTTCCTTATGGCTAAATCTTATACACAATACATTTGTCAGGACTGCGGCTATTCCAATCCCCGTTACTTGGGCCGATGCCCTACCTGCGGCAACTGGGACACCATGGCGGAAGAACGAATTGAAAAAAGCAGCCCGTCATCATCCGTGTCCTCTGCTCGTTTTAATGCAACATCCGTGCCACGGGCAATCCAGGATATTCATTCTGATGAAGAAAAAAGGATGCAGCTGAAACACCAGGAGTTTTCTCGTGTGCTGGGCGGGGGCCTGGTTCCTGGTTCAATCAATCTAATTGGCGGCGATCCCGGGATTGGCAAATCAACCTTATTACTGCAAATAGCTCTGGAGATTGCCGAAAACGAAACAGTATTGTATGTTTCTGGCGAAGAATCCGAAAGACAAATCAAAATGCGGGCAGACCGTTTGCAGCGCGATCAGGACGGCAAGGCAACAAACCTTCCCTCCAAATTGCTGCTGGTGACAGAAACCAATCTGGACGCCATTCTCGACCACACCACGGAGATCAAACCCAAATTGCTGATCGTTGATTCGATCCAGACCAGCTACTTACCCCAATTTGAATCTTCTGCCGGTTCTGTGTCCCAGGTTCGGGAATGCGCATCTCATCTCCGGGAATACGCCAAACGCACTGGAACCAGCATTTTCCTGATCGGCCACGTCACCAAAGAGGGCAATATCGCAGGACCCCGAGTCCTGGAACACATTGTGGATACAGTTTTATACCTGGAAGGAGATCGTTATCAGGCCTACCGGCTGCTGCGGTCCGTGAAGAACCGTTTCGGTGCAACTTCAGAAGTAGGCGTCTTTGAAATGCAGGAACGGGGCATGATCGAGATCACCAATCCTTCTGAGGCCTTTCTGGCCGAACGCATGATTAATGCTCCAGGATCTGCGATCGCAGTCACAATGGAAGGCACTCGACCGATCCTGGTAGAAATCCAGGGATTAACTAACCCCACCACATTTGGCAATCCCCGCAGGACACCGAATGGGATCGAGTTTAACCGCCTACTTCTTATCACAGCCGTATTGACCCGTCGGGCGGGATACAAACTCACAGATCAGGATGTTTTTGTCAATGTAGTTGGAGGCTTAAGGATCAGTGAACCAGCCGCAGATCTGGCAGTTGCCGCTGCTATCGCCAGCTCTATCAAAGACATACCTGTCAAGGCAGATACTATCCTTATCGGCGAAATCGGACTCTCTGGGGAGCTGCGCATGGCCAGTCGAATGAGCGACCGTTTGGGCGAGGCAGCCAAACTTGGTTTTAAATCCGCCATCATTCCCAAACGATTGCGCAGCGGAGGTTTTGATTTTCCAAAAGATATCAATGTAATCGAAGTGCGCTCATTAAGCCAGGCTTTAAAAGAAGCCCTGGTTAAAAAATAAGATGTCTGGAAACCAAGTTACTTTCCTGGTAAATGATCTAGAAATCAACGGAAACCTTATCCTAGCCCCAATGGATGGCTATACGGATTGGCCATTTCGTTCCATTTGCCGTGAACTCGGATCCGCTATCAGTTACACAGAGTTCGTAAAAGCAGAAGATGTGCTCCAGCGACCTCATTACATCAAAGAAAAGATACACTTCACAGAGTCGGAACGCCCGGTGTTCATCCAGATATATGGAAACCAGGCAGATACAATCCTTAAGGCAGCCCTGATCCTGCAGGAAAACGAACCTGATGCGATCGATATCAATATGGGATGTCCGAACCGCTCCATTGCCGGGCGGGGAGCTGGTGCCGGTTTAATGCGGACTCCGCTCAAAGCTGCCCGGATCATCAAAACATTAAAGAAATCTCTAACTGTACCTGTCACTGCCAAGATTCGGCTGGGCTGGAAGGATTGTCAAAACGGGATGCTTCTTTCCCAAATCATCGAAACTTTTGGAGGATCCTTGGTAGCCGTCCATGCTCGTTCCAAGGAACAAGGCCACGAAGGTCAGCCAGACCTCGATGCCCTGGCCGATATCAAGGACAGATTACAGATTCCTGTGTTAGGTAACGGCGGCATCCGTATGGCAGCAGATATCCAAGCCATGATCAATGCCACAGGTTGCGATGGTGTAATGATCGGTCGGGGAGCTGTACTCAATCCCTGGATCTTTTCTGGGCGCGATCGTGAGGAGATACAATCCACCGAGGTCATAAATCTGATGTTGGACCACCTGGATCGATCGCTGTCTTTTTATGGATCCGAGAATGGACTGGTTCTCTTCCGGAAATTTGCAGCGGGTTATTTAGAACCTTATGGCCTCGAGAGAGAACAAAGAAGAGAATTGCTGATGGAGGCGGATCCAGAGCGGTTTAAAGTGCTGGTGGGGGAAATATTTAAAAGTTTATTTTGATCTTGTCATTAACTCTCTGCACGGAGATCCTAAATCAAATCGAAGGGCCGCAGACGAAGAGCATCTCGTCTGCACATTACACTTCAT
>Ga0180436_10002444_pt1 | contig 17624 bp, 11 predicted proteins | sample SS_ome_2_FD_132434 | JGI IMG/M metagenome (GOLD analysis project Ga0180436, IMG submission 132434) | Hypersaline lake sediment archaeal communities from the Salton Sea, California, USA - SS_3_S_2 metaG | ecosystem: Environmental > Aquatic > Non-marine Saline and Alkaline > Hypersaline >...
GCTCTACCGCAAGCCGCGGCAACGCCTCGGCGACGAGCCGGGCCACCGCCTCGGTCTCGGCCGCCCCGCGGGCGTTGGCCGTTCCGTGGCCGGTCACGAGCAGCCCCTCGACCGGCGGGTCGGGGTGTTCCCCGGAAAACAGGGAAACCGGATCCCATTGGGTGTCGTTGCGGTGAACCATCGGCCAACTCCTCTCCCGCCGTCCGCGGGGAGCGGGCAGTCACGGGGCGGTTTTTTCGCTACCACCAACCTTTATAGTATGGGCAGCAAGGGTAGCGTTCGCCCGACCCACCTCCCGGAGCATCGCCGTGTCGACCGTCGTGCCCCCCGATCCCTCGCGAGCCGGGCCTGCTACGGCACCTGCAGCAGAACTGGCGATGCAGATCGCCGGCCGGACCGGTCCCATCTTTCGGCTCGACGAGGCGAGTGAGAATCTGCTCGGCAGGAGTGACGAGGTGTACGTGGCCCTCGCCGACCGCCTGGCAAGCCGACGGCACGCGGGTATTTTTCGCCGCGGCAACGGGTGGGTGCTGCGGGATCTCGGCAGCCGCAACGGCACCTGGGTCGACGGGGAGCCGATCAAAGAGATTCCTCTGCAAGACGGCATGACGATCCGCATCGGGCTGACCGAACTGGTCTTTCGGCATGTCGTCGCAGCGAGTGAAACGGCAGGCGAAGCCGCCAGCGGACCGCGGCTGGTCCGCAGCGGGCCGGTGGAGCGGATCGAGGGCGACGCGGTCAGCCGCCGTCTGACCGCCGACGCGGTCGGGACACCTGGCGAACTGCTCTACCGGGCGAGCCTCAGGCTGCTCGCCTCGCGGGCGGCTCCCGAGGTGATCTGCGCGATGCTCGAGATGGCGATCGACAGCACCGCCGCGTCTCAGGTGGGCTGGTTCCGGGCGGTGTCCGGAGGTGACCTCGAACCGGTCTGCGTGGTGCCGCCGGGCGGCCCTCTCGCCGAGCAGTTGCAGCGTCCTCTTGTGGCCGACACGGTGCGGCGGCTCGTCATCGGCAAGGGCCACGCCGTCTGGCTGCAGGCCGACGAGGCCCCCGGTGAGCATGCCGAGGAGATCATCTGCATCCCGCTGTGCGACGGCGGAACAACCCACGCGGCGGTGGCCGCCTCGAACGTATCGGGCAGAATCCGCGAGGCCGACTTCGACCTGCTGGTGGCCCTGGCGAGCCTCGCCGCGGCCGCCTGGAGCGGTCATGCGGTGAGCGAGCAGACAGGCGGGCCCCAGGCGGCCGGCGACGCGGTCGGCAACGATCTCTCGAACCTCGACACGATCGACCTCGACGAGGCGATCGCGACCGCCGGGGACGAAGGCACGCTGGCCGCTTCCGACATCGGCAGGCTCGCTGACGATGGGGAAGAGCCGCCGGCGGCGGGGGTGACCTCATTCGTATCGGCCGCCGACTCCCTCAAGCTGCGAGACTGGCAGCGGGAACTGGTTGCCGAGGCGCTCCGACGGGCTGACGGTCAGCTCGACGAAGCCGCCTCGAGTCTGGGGATCAGTCACGAAATGCTTCGCCGCACGCTCAACCGCTACGGATTCTCAGACTCCCGCTGAGCGGAGCCTGGGCAGGAGCGTGGCCACCAGCAACAGCGTGGCCACCGCCGCCACGAATGGCAGCGTCCGCGTCGCGCTGAGTGAGAAGAGCACCGATCCGGCAAACGGGCCCAGGATTCGGCCGAGCGAGGCGAACGACTGGTTCACGCCGAGCACCTCCCCCTGCCGCTGGGCTCCGGCATGGCGGGAAATGAGCGCGGAAACCGAGGGGTTGACGAAGGCGAACCCGGTGACCGCCACCGCCGAGGCGACATACAGCCACCTCGCGAGGCCGGCATCCGACGAGGCCGCCGTGCAGGCCAGCCAGGCAACAACGCCGACCCCGCCAAGGCCGACGATCATCATCGCCACGCCCGCCGAAAGCAGCCGCCGTTCCGGCTGCCGCAGAGCCAGGGGTCGGTAGCTGCCGCCGGCCACCATCAGGACCGCGCCGATGAAGGCGAAGACGAGGAAATTCTCGTCGTCGGTCATCCCGAAGGCCTCCTTTGTGAGCCGGGCGAGCGTGGCCTCGAAGTTGGCAAAGGCGAAGATCGCGAGGAAGTAGGTCAGCACGAGCGTGCCGACCTGCGGCATCCGCAGCACCGCTCTGGCCCGGCCGGCACTGAAAAAATCCTTGCCCGCCGGCCGGCCCGATTGACGGGTCTCGCGGAAGACTGCCAGGGCGATCATCAACGCCACCGCGGAGAGCATCGACGCGAGGGCTCCCACACCCCACTGCCGCTGATCGAAGATGGCGAGCCCGAAGTAGGCAATCAGGGGTCCGAGAGTGAAGCCCGCCCCGAAGGCGATCCCGATCAGGGCCATGCCTCGGGCCCGTCGCTCCGGCGGCGTGCAGTCGGCAATCACCGCCGCTGCGGTGCCCACGCTCGCCCCGGCGATCCCGGCCCCGATCCGCGAGAAGAGCATCAGCCCGATGGCGACGCCGGGGTCGTTCTCGAACGTCACCGCGTAGCCGTAGACCGCGTAAAACACGACCGAGCCGGAAAGGCTCAACAGCAGGATCGGCCGACGGCCGATCGAATCGGAGATGCGACCCCAGATCGGGCTGAACACGAACTGCATCAGCGAAAAGACCGAGAACAGCACCCCGATCATCGTGCCGACGGCCCAGGGCGGCAGGCCGAGGGCCTCGAGGTGTGGCTCGGCCTGGCGGGGCATCACCGGCAGCACGATCCCGAAGCCGAGAAGGTCGATGAAGACCGTCAGGAAGACCACCGCCAGCGCCCCGCGAGGCGGCCGGGCCGCGGTCGTTGATTCCTCCTGCGCGTCGGCCAGACTCTTCATCGATCGGTTCCTGCGTGCCGGCCCTGGCATCCGCGGCCCTGCTCCCGGTGCACCCGCCGACGGCGGCGGAATCGATGAGCCTGTCGGAGCCATCCGACGGCGTCAAGCAGCCGCGTGGGGCCCGGGCCTCGGTCGAGGGGCCGCGGGATGGACGGCCCCTCGACCGAGGCCTACACTAAACCTAGGCTTTTAGCGTGCCGCCGACGGGGTGCCTGCGAACGGTTCCCCTGCCGGATTCATAGAGCGGCCATGGCCGACCGCGTGCACGAGGCACGACAAACCGATGGCAGGTTCGATGCTGCAACCCGGTCCCCAGCCGCCGTCGGCAGCGACCGATTCGCTGATCGAGGCCCTGGCGGAGGTCCGCCGATTCATCGACCCACGGCTCGAGGAATTGGTTGCCGCGTCGGACGATGTTCCCCCGCGGCTTCGCGAGGCGATGCGGTATGCCCTGCTCGCGCCGGGCAAGCGGCTGCGGCCGGCATTGGCACTCTGGGCCGCGGAGGCCTGCGGGAGCAGCTGGGAGGCTGCGGCGGCGTGTGCCGCAGCGGTGGAGATGATCCATGCGTATTCGCTGGTGCACGACGACCTGCCTGCCATGGACGACGACGATCTCCGTCGCGGGCGACCGACCTGCCATCGGGCCTTCGACGAGGCGACCGCCATTCTCTGCGGCGACGCCCTCCAACCGCTCGCCTTCCAGACGCTTGCATCCGGCCTGCCGCCGGAAATCGCCGGGGTTGGCTGCGGGATCCTGGCCCGGGCAGCGGGCGGCGGCGGTCTGGTCGGCGGCCAAGCCGATGACCTCGCTGCCGAGGGCGGCGCGGTCTCCGGCTCGCCAGAGGCACGGCTCGAGGCTCTCGAACGAATCCACCGCCGCAAGACCGGGGCGCTCTTCTCGGCCTCGCTGGCGCTCGGCGGCCTCGCCGGTGGTGGCAACGCCCAATTTTCCGCCGCGATCGAACGATATGGACGGGCCTTCGGGCTCGCCTTCCAGATCGCCGACGATCTTCTCGATGCGGAAGGCACCCAGGAGGCAATGGGCAAGCGGGTCGGCAAGGACGCCGACCGAGGCAAGCTCACCTTTCCGGTCGTGCTGGGCATCGATGAGAGTCGGAGGCGGGCCCGGCGACTCGCTGACGAGGCGGCCGAGGCCTGCGGTGGCCTTGGCGGCCGCGGCGAGAAGCTCGCGGCCCTGGCCCACTGGATCGTGCACCGCAGCCACTGACATTCAGCCCCCGAGGAGACGCCGGCACGCCGACGAACCGCCATGGAAGCCATCCTGCCCCGCATGCTGAGCCCGCAGCAACTCGAGGAGCTTTCCATCGAGCAGCTCGAGCAGCTGGCTGCCGAAATGCGGCGGGCCCTCTGCGAGGTGGCGGCAACGCGGACGGCTCACTTTGCCTCCAACCTCGGCGTGGTCGAGCTCTGCCTCGCCCTGCATCGCGTCTTCGATTTCAGCCGCGACCGCCTGATCTGGGACACCGGCCATCAGATCTATCCGCACAAGCTGATCACCGGCCGGTTTTCGCAATTTGGCACGATCCGCACCAAGGGTGGCCTGATGGGCTACCCAAACCCGGAGGAAAGTCCCTACGACCTGTTCATGACCGGTCATGCCGGCTGCAGCGTTTCCTCGGCGTTGGGCCTGGCGATGGGAGACCTGCTCAAGGGGGAGGCCGAGCGACGCAGCGTGGCGGTGATCGGTGACGGGGCCCTGCCATCGGGAATCGTGTTTGAGGCCCTCAACAATGCCGGCTTCCTGAAGCGCCGGCTGCTGGTGGTCCTCAACGACAACAAGATGTCGATCTGTCCCCGCGTGGGGGCTCTGGCTGAGTACCTCGACACCGTCCGCACCAACTCCTGGTACCGCGGGATCAAGCAGGAAGTGGGTGGCCTGATCAAGGGCGTGCCGATGGTCGGAGAGTCGATGGAGCGGATGCTCAATAACGTCAAGGATTCGATCAAGACCTCGATCCACGGCGGGGCCCTGTTCGAGGCGATGGGGGTGCGGTATTTCGGCCCGGTCGACGGCCACTCCCTGCCGCAGCTGATCCGCTACCTCGAACTTGTCAAAGACGCCGAAGGTCCCGTGCTGCTGCACGTCTTCACCGAGAAGGGCCATGGCTTCAAGCCGGCCGAGGCCGACCCGGTGTTCTTCCACACGCCGGCCCCCTTCGAGTGCGACGACGACGACTGCGTAATCTCGGTCAAGAAGTCGTCGACACGGGCCTATACCAATGCCGCAAGCGACGCGATTGCCGCCGCAATGCAGGCCGACGACACGGTGACCGTGATCACCGCGGCGATGTGCCAGGGCAACAAGCTGGAGAAGGTTCGCGAGGCCTTTCCGGAGCGTTTCTTCGATGTCGGCATCTGCGAATCACACGCGGTGGCCTTCGCCGCGGGGCAGGCCAAGGCGGGCTGCCGGCCGATCGTCGACATCTACAGCACCTTCCTGCAGAGGTCTTACGACCAGATTTTCCAGGAGGTCGCCCTGCAGAACCTGCCGGTGGTCTTCATGCTCGACCGGGCCGGGCTGACCGGCCCCGACGGCCCGACCCATCACGGCAGCTACGACCTCGGCTATCTCCGGCTCTTCCCCAACATGACCGTGCTCGCACCCGGCGACGAGCATGACCTCGCCGAAATGCTTCCCTGGGCGATCAGCCAGCCGGGGCCCGTGGCAATTCGCTACCCCAAGGCAGCGGTGGCGACGATCGAGGCAGACCGCGAGCCGATTCACGCCGGCCGCGGGGAGTGGATCTGCCGCGGTGAGGACGGCCTCGTGATCGCCTGCGGCACGCTCCTGGAAGGGGCGGCCGAGGCGGCCCGCCAGCTGCGGGCTGAAGGGCTCGAGATCGGCCTGCTCAACGCCCGGTTCGTGAAGCCGCTCGACACCGCCACGATCCTTCCGGCGATCGCGGCCTCACCCTGGACGATCACGCTCGAGGAGAACACGCTGCCAACCGGCTTCGGGTCGGCGGTGCTCGAGGCGGTTGCCGATGCTCGCGTGGCCGGGGAGCCGGCTGACAGCGGGCCGATCCTGCGGCTGGGGCTGCCCGACCGATTCGTGGAGCACGGCGATCGTGGCGAGCTGCTTTCCGACCTGGGCCTCGACGCCGCCGGCGTGGCGGCTGCCTGTCGCCGGCTCGCGGGACGACCCTCGGAGCCGCTCCCGACGGAGACCGCCGCGTCACTCGGATGACCGCCTTCTCCTCGCGACTCCGCGCCGGCACGCCGGCTCCCTCGGCCATGCGGGTGGTGCTGGCAGGCTCGTCGGGGCTCGCCACCGTGGCTCGCCATGCCGGGCAGATCGGTGGCGTCCTCCGCAAGGCCGGCCATGAAGTGCTCGAATATCTCTCCGGTGAGATCAACCCGCTTGGTGAACCGCCGGCCGAGGGGCACACGACCGAGCCCTTCACGGCGGCCGGCGATATCGATCTGGTGGTGGTCCTCGGGGGCGACGGCTCGATTCTGAGGACCGCCCGTTGGATGGGCTCCCGCCAGACGCCGGTCCTCGGCGTCAATCTCGGACGGCTCGGCTTCCTGGCCGACTACCAGCCCGACGAGGTGGCCGAGGTGCTCGAGGAGATCGCCGGCGGCCGGTTCCGACTGGTCGATCACCTGCTGCTGGAGGCCTCGCTGCACCGCGAAGGCCGCTGCCTGCTCTCGGCCCTGGCGGTCAACGAGGTCTCGGTCCTCGCGGGGCCGCCCTTCACCATGATCGAGATCGCCTTGCAGGTCGACGGCGAGCCTGCCACGACCTTCCGCGGCGACGGCCTGATCGTGAGCACCCCCGTCGGCTCCACCGCCCATTCGCTCTCCGCGGGCGGTCCGATTCTCCGCAAAGATCTTGATGCGGTGCTTTTCACGCCGCTCAATCCCCACACGCTCACCAACCGGCCTGTTGTCGACTCCGCCTCCCGTCGCTACGAACTGATGGTGCCCGCCCCCAACGAGGGCTCCGCCTGCGTGGTTGACGGCCGGGTGGTCAGCTCGCTCCGGCCGGGGGACCGGATCGAGATCACCCGCGGAATCCCTCGCTTCACGCTCGTCGAAGCCCGCCATCACGGCTACTACTCCACCCTTCGTGAAAAACTCCACTGGGGCGGAGGGCCCCATGCCGCCGGCCGCTGAGCGGCCGGCGGCTCGCCTTGCGGCGGCGGGCGGATTCGGGCGAGACTCTCCCTCGATGCAAGTCATTTTCAGAACCGTGTTGGTGGTCGCGACGGGGCTGGCCTCACCGGCGGTGATTGCCGCCGAAGTTGCCGACGGATCCGCCGACGGCCCGGGCCCCTGGAGGCTCGTCTACCGCTACGATGCCGACGAGCCGATCCGCATGGCCGTCCGCCACCGGGCGGTGACCGACACGTCAATCGCCGGTGTCACCGAGTCGGTCGAAACCTCCACCGATTCGACAAAGGTCTGGAGAGTGGTCGAGCAGGACGCCGACCGGGCCACGCTCGAGCATTCCGTGGAGGACGTCCGCATGATCTCCCGCTCGAGCCGGCACGGTAGCGTGCGGTGGGACAGCCGCGGCGAGGAGCCGCCGCCGCCCGGCTACGAGAGCGTGCCGCAGTCACTCGGCGTGCCTCTCTCGCGGTTCACCGTGGATGCCACAGGCCACCTGCTCAAACGCCGCGATCTCAGACCGATGCCCGCGTCCAACTCCGGCGACTTGGTGGTGGTGCCGCTTCCTCGCGAACCGGTGGCGATCGGCGACACATGGGAGGTGCCCGACGAACTCGTGGTCGAACTGCCCGGTGGCCCGCGAAAGGCGGTCCGCACCCGGCTCCGCTACCGTCTCGAGGAGGTCGCCGATGGCATCGCCTCGATCGACGTCGACACCACCGTGCTCACGCCGATCGACGATCCGCGGATCGAGAGCCGGCTGCTCGAGAGAATCTGGGACGGCAGGATTCTCTTCGACGTCGACCGGGGCCGGGTGATCCGTCGCAGCCGCGAGATGGACCGCCGTGTGGTCGGCTTCAACGGCCCCCAGTCGAGCCTCCGCTACCGGGCTGAGCTCGAGGAGCGGCTCCTCGAGGATTCGCCCGACTCCTGAAGCCCTCTGGCAGACCTGTTTGAGAGTCTGTCAGCCGGCCCGCAGCAGCTCCTCGACGCGGCGGAGGGCCTCCTCGGCGGTCCAGCTGGCATCGGCAAACCGCACCGTGGCCTGCTCATCGAGCCAGCGGGCGACCGTCTTGCGGGCGGCGATCACCGTCGAGTGGCTGCGGCGGCCGAAGTAGCTGCCAATCTCGGCGAGTGCCGCCGAGGTGTGCTTGCGGGCCAGGAACATCGCGAGCATCCGGGGATGGTTCACCGTCCGCGTGCGACGGGACGACTTGAGGCTGTCGGCCTCCAGACCGAAAGCGGTGCAGATGGCCTGCTCGATGTCGGCCAGGCGGACGCCGCGGCCGCTCGCCCGCACGAGATCAGCCAGGGCCTCCTCGGCAAGCGCCGGGGTGACCGCCATGCCGAGCATGTGCGAACTTGCCTCGAGCCGATTGATGGCCCCGATCAGCTCGCGGGCGTTGCGGGTCAGGTGCCCGGCCACGTAGTCGACCACGGCCGAATCGAGCTCGAGCCCGCGACGGGCCGCGAGTCCCAGCACGATCCCCCGCCTGACCTCGATGTCGGGGGTGTCGATGCGGGCCGTCATGCCACCCTCGAGCACGGCCGCGACTTCCTCGCCGAGTTCGGCCAGGGCCGCCGGTTCCCGGTCGGCGGCAAGAACCAGCTGCCGTCCCTGCCGTTGCAGGCTGTCGATCGTGTGGTGCAGTTCCACGATCGTCGCCCGCTTGCCGATGAAAAACTGCAAATCGTCGATCAAGAGCACATCGACACAGCGGTAGGAGCGACGGAATGCCGGCAGCCCGCCGCCGTGCAGGGCCTGCAGAAAGGCCGTGGTGAACTGCTCGGCCGAGACCATCAGCGTTGTCAGCCCGGGACGACGCTCGCGAAAGGCGGTGGCGATCCCTTCGAGCAGGTGGGTCTTGCCGACACCGCTGCTGCCATGCACCAGCAGGGGCGAAACCTCGCCGGGCCGCTCCACCGCCATCCCGGCGGCGGCCCGAGCCATGCGGTTGCTCGCTCCGGTGACAAACGCCTCGAGGCTTGCCCGCCGGCGGCAAAGACGCCCGTCGGGCCGAGTTGACCGGCGAACCTCCGCCCCGGGAGCCTGCGGAGCAAGATCGATGCTGACCGCCTTGCGGCTTTTCGCCTTCGCCGGCCCGCGGGAGGCGGCGGCCTGCCGGGAGCCTCTCTCGGGGATCGCGCCGGGGGCCTCCTCCGCGGCGGCCGGCGTGCCGACGTCCGGGGCCGCCGACGGCAGCGACTCGGCGAGACGAAATTCAACCGGCGTGCCCGGCCCGCAGACTGTCGCCACGGCAGCCTCGAGTTCACCGCGAAGGGTCCGACGCACGAAATCGAGGTTGAAACGACTCTCGCCCTCGATCACAACCGCCTCGTGCTCGAGGACGATCCGGCAGGCCTCGTCAAACCACAGCGAGAAACGACGCGGCCCGAGATGCTCGCGAATCGCCTCGAGCAGTTCCTGCGAAGGCTCGCAACCGGCCCGCCCTGCGAGCGGCGTGTCGGGGTTCCCGCCGGCATTGGGGTGCTTTGCAACCGTCCGCCCAGAAAGCGTACCGCCAGAGAGCTTGCCGCCTGAGAGCTTCGCCTTGACCGAGGCGGATTCCAGTGCCATGGCGACATCATGCAGCATCCTTACCAAGCCTCCGGGGTCAGAAGCACCGGCGCATCCATTCAACGGTTTCGGGAGGCCGCGAACCACTCCGGCAAGTCGCCCGACGGGCGTACTCACCGAGGCCATCCGCCAGCCTCCCGAACGAAGTCGGATTGTAGAAGTGACAGCAGTGCTGTCAAACGATGCGGCAAGGCCCGGCTCACCATGCTTTGCCGCCGGCGGGCGACCGCGGAAATCGAGCCGTAGTTCCGGCTTGGCCGGGCGGAGCGTTGCACGTTCGTACAGAGACGGCGACGGGTGGATAACCTGTCTGCCGACTGCGACTCACCGAACTGATGCGGCCTGGGACGACCAGGCCTCGCAGGCCGCGAGTTCCTCATCGAGCGGCACTCCAGGCGGCCCCTCGAGCCGGGCAGCCCGCCGGGCGATCCGCGATGGCTCACGGCGGGCGACGGTGGCGTTGGGCCGTCGCGTGCCGGCAACGGCCCAGGCCTCCGCCGCGTCGGAGAGCATGGCCAGCAGCCGCTCCACGCCCGCCCGGTGGTACTCCAGGCCCTCGCGGTCGAGGTCGGGTGGCACCCGCACTCCGCGGCTGACCAACGCCCTCGCCCGCGTGTAGGGACGGGGAACCGCGAAGCGGTCCCAGGTCCGCATCCGCCAGGGTCGCTCGTAGCCGAAGCCCATCGCCACGATCGGAATCCCCAGCGTGCTCGCCAAAAAAACACAGCCGGGGGCGAGCCGGCGGCGGGGCCCACGTGGCCCGTCCGGCGTGATCGTGAGGTTCGAGTGGGCGGCCCGCTCGGCGAGCTCGCGGAGGGCGACCGAACCCCCGCGAAAAGTGCTTCCCCTGACCACGCCAAAGCCCATCATCCGGGCCACACGATCGAGCACGTTGGCGTCGAAGTGCCGCGAGAGGAGCATCGCGGTGTTGGAATGGCCGCGAAGGTGCAGCGGGAAGAGGATGTTCTCGTGCCAGAAGACGTAGATCTTCGCGCCGCGGTAGCGGGGATCGACCGGATCGACGCTCGGATCATGGAAATCGACCGCGTAGTCGAGCGTCGACATCCAGCGGCCGATCGACGCGGTGGCCAGCAGGGAAACCAGACCGATCGAGGTCGGCGAGGTGAACTTCACGTCGGCGATTCCTTCCCTCCGGCATCCGACTCGATCCAGACGCCCTCGAAGACCTCCTCGGCAGGGCCCGTCATGAAGACCTCGCCCCGCTCGACCCACTCGAGCACCAGCTCCCCGCCTGGAAGTTCGGCGGTGATCGCCTCCGCGGTCAGCCCGGCGAGCACCCCGGCCACGCAGACCGCAGAAGCTCCCGTGCCACAGGCCTGGGTGATGCCGCTGCCCCGCTCCCAGCTCCTCATCCGCACCCGCTCCCGGGAGAGCCGCTGCACGAAATGCACGTTCGTCCGCTGAGGAAATGCCGGGTGCGTCTCGATCGCCGGGCCGACCGTTTCCAGAGGCACCGCGGCCACGTCGAGACAGAAAAAAATCGCGTGGGGGTTGCCCATCGACACCGCCCAGAGCCGCGGGTCGAGCCCGGCCGCCTGCTGCCAGTCGCCCCCCGGCACGAGCCCCGGGATTTCCCGGCCGACCACCGTCGCGACCGCTTCGCCGGGAATCGACACCGGCACCTCGGCCGCCTCGAGGATCGGCCGTCCCATGGCGACCTTCACGCGAGAAAGGGTCGGCGACTCGCGATGGACCTCCAGGCTCAGCACGCCGCGGCCGGTCTCGATCGGCACGGTCCCCTCCGCCGCATGGCCCCGCGACACGACCAGATGGGCCACGCACCGCACGCCGTTGCCGCACATCTCGGCCTCGCTGCCGTCGGCGTTGAACATCCGCATCCTCGCCGCCGCCCGGGACGTGGGCTCAACGAGGATCAGGCCGTCGCCTCCCACGCCCCGGTGACGATCGGCGATCCGTACCGCCAACCGCGAAGGGTCCGGCGGCAGCGCGATGGCAAACCCGTCGAGGTAGACGTAGTCGTTGCCGGCACCGTGCATTTTGACGAAGGGAATTCGCATCCGGCCTGTCCTTTTCGGCTCCCGCCCACCGGGCCTTTCCCGGCGGAGCCATGCAATGTAGCAATCACAGCCCGATCGGGCGGGCCCGGGACAATCCCGGTCAGCTACCGCCGGGCTCCGCCACCCCGCGGATCCTCGGCGAGTCCGCCGGGACGCTGCGACTGGAACTTCTGCAGCAAGGCGTTGACGGTGGGGAAGGCCTCGCTGGTCATTTCCGGGTCGGCCAGGGTGCCGTCGACGTGGATCAGCATGAACTGGCCGCTGGCGCCGCCGAGCATCCGCTTCATCACCGGGAGCTGGGTCTGCGAGTCGCCCATGACCGAGCGGAAGGTGAGGTGCACGTTGGAATCGAAGTCGACCTCACCATTGCCCACGAGGCTCACCGCGTCGCCGCAGAGTTCGACCGTGTCGAGGTAGGCATGGGGACCCTCGATACGGAAATCGACCAGGCTTGAACCGAAGGCGGTGCGGTCGGGTGCCTTGATCCGCAGGACCTTCAGCAGGGCCACCACCAGCGGCAGTTCGTAGAGGTTGCCCTCCTTGAGCCGCAGTTCGCCACGGCCCGAGAGGGAGTGGCTTGCGCCGCGGATTCCGGCCAGCTCGATTCCCCCGCCAAGCCGGCCCCGGTAGGTCGTGGAGGCTCCGCTGAGGTCGGCGGCGATGCGTTCCAGGCCCACGTCGTCGATGCCCGCTGCCAGGCGGAACCGCCCGTCGGCGGCAACCCCGCCGTCGAGGCTCAGCCGACCACCGGCAAGGCGGGCCTCCAATGGACGAGCAGGCTCATCGCCGGCGGCCGTTTCGCCGAACCGCACGCCGCCGGAATCCATCGCCAGGGGACCACGAATGCGGGTGAACTGCAGACCCCGCCAGATCGCGCTGTCGATCTCGAGGTCGCCTCCGGCCTGCCAGCGACGGCCGTCGCTTTGGCCGACAAGCCGCAGGCCGCCGTGGATGTGCTCCAGCGGGCTACCAATGTCGAGGGCTCCCTGCTCCATGTCGATCCGCATGTCCCAGGCAGCCGCCGCCGGACCGGCCTGGCGACCCTCGAGCCGGGTGGAGTAGACATCGAGCGAACCGGCCAGCGAGAGCAAACCCCGCGGCCGGACCGCGGATATCGCGGCATGGAGGCCGTCGGGCAGGGCCTGCAGAAGGTCGTGATCGATCCGGAAACGATCGGCGGTGAGCGAGGCGAAAGAGACATGCCAGCCGTCGTCGGGCGTGAACCGGCAGGTCCCCTCGGCCGCTACGTTCGTGCGGTCGTGGCTGCCACGGATGCCCTCGAAGGCCAGCCGTCCATCCCGCCAGCGAAGCCGTCCGCCGAGCCGCTCGATGCGGTAGGGGAACCAGGCCGGCTCGATCGAAACGGTCTGCCCGTGGGGCGTGGCCTCGACGCTGACATCGGTCTTGCGGGTCGACACACGGTGCCGCACCACGGCTGAGACGTCGATCGTTCCGCGAGGTGCGATGTCGTTCCAGATCCTTCGCATTCCCGGAGGGAGGGCGTCTCGCAGTTCGTTTTCAAGCACCACCTCGGTCCCCGTGATGTCGAGCGTCAGTATCCCGTCGCGGTCCTCGAGCGGCACGAGTTCGCCGGAGCAGCGGATCACGCCGGTGTCATTGACACCGCTGCATTCCTCGATCGTCCAGTGGTCGTCCTGCATCCGCACGCGACCGGTAACGTGGGAAACGGGATAGGGAAAGAGCCCGTAGGCCAGCCGACAGTCGGTGAGCCGGAGACCCAGTTCGTTGGAGCGGCCCCGTGGCAGGTCGGGATCACGGTGATGACGGAAGGCGAAGTCGAAGGATCCTGCAAGGTGCAGCGACCGCACGATGTCGGCGGCCTTCGGCGGCATCGCGGCAAGCAGGCTGTCATCGACCCGCATCCCCTCCCCGCGAACCTCGACCACGCCGCGAGCCCGGGGGCCGGGCGAGGTGAACGAGCCGTTGACCTGCACCGCGTGGCCCCCCGCACGTCCGGTGAGATGGATCGTCAGCAGGTCACCATCGAGAACCACGGTGCCCACGGTGCGATCGAGCCGGTAGGGGAAGCGGTAGTGGGTCAGCGAGAGGTTGCGGCACCGCAGCGAGACCTGAGGATGGATTACGGCACCGCTGCGGGAGAGATGGGCTCGCAGATCGACCTCTCCGGCCGGGAGAAGCTTGCGAAACTGCTCGGCGAGCACCTCCGGCAGCAGCGGCTCCCAGTGGCGGCCGAGATGGAGCCGTTGAGCCTCGAGTTCGAACTCGAAATCGGCATCGGGGCTCCAGGCTTCGATCCGCCCGCTGCCCGTGATCGACGTGGCGGCCGACCTGGCCGTGAATCGCTCGCAGGTGGCACCCTCGCGGTCGGCCTCGAACTGTGCAGTGATGTCGACAAGCGGGAAGGGAATCGACGGATGCTCAAAGCGACCCGCCTCGAGCCGCCCGCGAAAGGCGGCCGCAATCTCCCCGGGGCGGTCGAGCGAGCCGCTGGCGGTGCCCGCAAGGTTGACCCGCCCGCGAAGGGCCCGCGGCCAGTCCTCGCCGCCGCCGGGCAGGGGCAGCGACGCGACGAGGCCCGGGGGCAGGAGGCTGACAAGCCGCTCGGAGAGTTCGATCGATTCGACCGAGCCGGCAAGATCGAAGCTCCGCGTTGCGACATCCACCCGGCCCTCGAGGGAAAGCTTGCCGAAGAGGTCGCCCCCGCCGGTCACCCGGATGTTCGCCGAGCTGGCGGCCTGCGGCTGCAGTTCGACATCGAGGTCACGCAACGCGAGCCGGGCCTCGCCATCCTCGACAAGCACCGCCGCGTCCTCGATCACGACCGGCAGCAGCTCGCCGCCCTCGCCGCGGGGTACGAGCCGGGCGAGGTTCCAGCGGCCGTCGGAAAGCCGCACCGCATGCAGTTCGACCCGCCGCACATGAACCCCGGTGATCGCGGGCGGGCCGGAGGCGAGCTCCGCGAGGCTCGTACCGCAGGCGAGCCTGATTTCATCGATTCTCGCGAGCCTTGACGAGCGGCCGGGCAGTTCGGGAGCCATGAGGGTCACTCCGCGAACCACAATTCCCCGGCCTTCGTCGAGCTCGGCGGCATCCACGGAAACCGCGAGGGTGGGGAAGGTTTCCGCGAGCCGTTGGGCGACCCGCTGGCGAACATGCTCATCGACCTGCGAAGTGCCGACTGCGGCGGCGGCGATCACGAAAGCCACCGCCACCGGCAGGGTCCACCGCACGATCGTCCAGAGCATGTCGGCGAGTGTGTGCACGGCCGCAGAACCGAGAGAAGCGGACCGCGGCTGCCGGCCGGATGGCCGCATGGTCCGCGGAAGGTCAAGGGGCGGGGACGGTAGCGGCAGGCTCGCCGGCGGGTCAAGGCACCGCCGGCGGCGGCCACACCACCCAGATTCCACAGCCCCCCCTGCCCTGCTATGCTGCGGGGCCTTTGGATTTCCGGGTCCCGCATGGGGCCCTTGCCGCACGAGGATCCGGTCATGGAAGCCCTACCACCCGCCTCGACGCCCCCCAATGCTCAGCGACTGCTGTGGGCCGGATTCATGGCGATCCTCGCCGCGGGGGTCGGCTTTTCGATCCGGGCCGGCATTCTCGGGCAGTGGGCAGAGCAGTACGGCTTCACCCAGACCGAGCTCGGCGCGATCACCGGCGGCGGACTGACGGGATTTGGGATCATCATCCTTCTCTCGAGCCTGATCGCCGACCGCATCGGATTCGGGCCGTTGATGTTCCTCGCCTTCGGGATGCACATCGTCTCGGCCGCCCTGACCCTCGCCACGGGCACCGCTTATGCCGCCGGCGGCAAGCCGCTCGCCTTCCAGTGTCTCTTCTGGGGCATGTTTCTCTTCGCGATCGGCAACGGTATCGCGGAGGCGGTGGTCAACCCGCTGACGGCCACGCTCTTCCCCAAGAACAAGACCCATTACCTCAACATCCTGCACGCAGGCTGGCCCGGCGGCCTGATCGTCGGCGGCCTGGCGAGCTTCCTGATGGCCGGCGGCGAGTCGGTCAAGCCGGTCGCCTGGCAGATCCAGATTTCGCTGTTCCTCGTGCCGGTGGTGCTCTATGGGCTGATGATGCTCGCTCAGCGGTTTCCCAAGAGCGAGGCGAGCTCCTCCGGCGTGGCCTATCGCGACATGCTCGGTGAGGTCGGACTGCTCGGCGGCCTCGTGATCTGCGGCCTTTTGGGACTCTTCTTCCGCAGTGACCTCGGGTTCTCGCCCCCGCTCGCCGGCGTGCTGGCGGGAGGCCTGTTTCTCCTTTTCGGGATCGCCACCGGCTTCCGAGCCGGCCACCTGCTGCTGGCCTTTTTGCTCATCGTGCAGGGCATGGTGGGCTTTGTGGAACTGGGCACCGACTCCTGGATTGCCAAGATCACCGGGGCGATCATGGAGAGTCCTGCCTCGGGGCTGCTGCTGTTTGTCTACACCTCGGGGCTGATGTTCATCCTGCGGTTCTTCGCCGGTCCGATCGTGGAGCGGATCTCGCCGCTCGGGCTGCTGGCTGTCTCGGCGGCCTTCGGCGGGATCGGTCTGACCATGCTGGGAAACGCCGAGGGGGCCTTGATGTGCGTCGTGGCTGCGACGGTCTACGGCATCGGCAAGACATTCCTCTGGCCGACGATGCTCGGCGTGGTCAGCGAGCAGTTTCCCAAAGGCGGTGCGATCACGATCGGCGCGGCCGGCGGCGTGGGCATGCTTTCGGCGGGCCTGCTGGGCGGGCCGGGCATCGGCTTCCTGCAAGACACCAATGCCTCGGCAAGGCTGCAGCAGGCCGACCCCGCCGTCTATGAGCGGTACAAGGTGCCCGACGAGAAGGCCAATGAGTTTCTCGGCTTCCGCACGGTGGGCCTCGACGGGGCCCGGGTGGGCGTGCTGGAGGATGGCGGCAGCGAGGCCCTGCGGGCCCTCAAACTCCTCAGGGAGCAGGCCAAGCCGGAGGCGATCGCCAACCAGCAGCAGCTGGTGGACTGGTGGGAGCAGGAGGCCAAGCCTCATGCGGAGGAGGACAAGCCCCTGGTCACCGCGGCCGAACTCCACGGCGGCCGACAGGCGCTGAAGTTCACCGCCGCGGTGCCCGCGACGATGTTCGTCTGCTACCTGCTGCTGATCGGGCTGTTCAGGCTCCGCGGCGGCTACCGCTCGGAGTCGATCGATCCCGACTGGATCTCAGGAGGCACCACGGCTCCCTCGGAAGCCTGAACTCGGCCGAGCCGCAGCACGCCGGGCTGCTCCCGCCGTGCCTCGATCCCGCCGGGCAGACTCACCGCCGCCGGCCCTTCGCCAGCCGACTGCCCTAGAAGCTCCACCAGCCGCTGATAGTGGCCGGCGGTCATGTCCCGCCGCGGCCAGTCGGCTCGCCGCCAGATTGCGGCGAAGAGTTCCGAGAGCAGTCTTGGGTGGCGGCCGACAAGCGGGCGGGCATCGAGGCGAACCGACCCTTCGGCGGCGAACTGGGCGTGGGCATCAAGCAGCAGGTCGGTCGCATCGGCGAGCACCGAGGCGGCATCGGCCAGTTCACCGGACAGCCGTCCGACCGCCTCGCGGGCCGCCGGAAACGGCCCGCAGTGCAGCCGCGGCAGGATCTCGTGCCGCAGGAAGTTGCGGGTCTGCCGGGTGTCGCGATTGGTCGCGTCCTCCCTCCAAGCCTGGCCGACCTCCCGCAGATAGTCGCGAGCCTGGCGGGCGGTGAGTGCCAGCATCGGCCGCACGAGGGCCACCCCCTCCACGAGCTGCCGGGCCGACGGCATGCCGGCCAGGCCGGCCGCCGCCGTACCCCGCAGCAGACGATGCAGCACCGTCTCCACCTGGTCATCGAGCGTGTGGGCCACCGCCACCAGCCGGGTCCCGGAGCTGAGGGCCAGGTCGGAAAAGAACTCATACCGCAGCCGCCGGGCCGCACCCTCGAGCCCCTCACCGCTCGCCGCCGCCTCACGACGAACGGCGAGTCGGCGGCTCGTGAATCGCAGCCCGGCGGCTGCCGCAAGATCGGCCACGAATGCCTCGTCGTCGGCCGCCTCGTCGCGAA
>Ga0180436_10002445_pt1 | contig 17621 bp, 16 predicted proteins | sample SS_ome_2_FD_132434 | JGI IMG/M metagenome (GOLD analysis project Ga0180436, IMG submission 132434) | Hypersaline lake sediment archaeal communities from the Salton Sea, California, USA - SS_3_S_2 metaG | ecosystem: Environmental > Aquatic > Non-marine Saline and Alkaline > Hypersaline >...
ATTTGCGGTTATTCAGAATGATTGATTACTACAAGAAAAACCGCCCTGTTTGACTCAAATAAATATGTCTAACTCAAAATATATAGCTAGCTCTTTGCGCGTTCCGCTATCTGGTGTGGATGCAGTAATCTCCTTATTGGACGATGGTAATACTATCCCTTTTATCGCCCGCTACAGAAAAGAAGCCACTGGCGGGTTGGATGAGGAACAGCTTCGAAAGATCTCGGAAGAACTATCCCGGCTGCAGGTGTTGGATGAGCGCCGGGGTACTATTCTGAAAAGTATTCAAAACCAGGGGAAACTAACCCCGCATTTAGAAAAGGGTATTCGATCAGCCAAAACCAAAGCGGATCTGGAAGACCTATACCAACCCTATAAACCCAAAAGAAAAACGAGGGCAAGCCAGGCTCGGGAAAACGGATTAGAACCGCTGGCGATGTTGATCCTGGAACAGAGTAAAACAACCCAATCTTTGGATGAAATTGGCAAGGCGTATTTAAATGACCGGCTTCTGACGACAGCGGATGCCTGGCAGGGGGCCAGGGATATTGCTGCCGAGGTGATCAGTGATAATCCCAGAATCAGAAAACTGCTCCGGAAAAAAGCCCTCCAATACAGTGTCCTATCAACTGCAAAAAAGAGGGGAGGAGAAGATAAAAGGCAGGTCTACAGGGACTATTACGAATTTGAGATCCAGTCTAATCGCATTCGCCCTCATCAAACCCTGGCAATAAACAGGGCAGAAGACCAGGATATCCTGACCGTAAAATTGACACTTCCAGCCAGACATTGGGAGCAATTGATCCTTGATGAGTTTCCTGTCCTGCCGGAATCTCCTTTTTCCAGTGAGCTCCGGACCAGTATTTCTGACGCTGCTTCTCGCCTGTTACTCCCATCCATATTTCGAGATGTTCGGCGCGCACTGTCAGAAAAGGCTGAAGACAGGGCACTGCAGATCTTTTCTAAGAATCTGCGGGCGCTGCTGCTGCAGCCTCCCCTGGCAGGTCATACCGTAATGGGATTGGATCCAGGGTTCAGGACTGGCTGTAAATTGGCCGTCGTTGACCCAACTGGCAAGGTCATGCAAACAGGCACGATTTATCCTGTCCCCCCAATTAACAAGATTCAGAAAGCCCGGGATTATTTACTGAATAGCATCCATCATTTGAATATATCTTTGATCGTGATCGGAAACGGCACAGCATCCAGAGAAACCGAGTTATTTGTCGCGGATGTCATCAAGGATCTGGATGGGGTAAATTATCTGATCACTAGTGAAGCTGGAGCCAGTGTATACAGCGCCAGCAAATTGGCAGGCAGAGAACTTCCTGATCTGGATGTCAGCATCCGGGGGGCAGTGTCAATTGCCAGGCGGGTACAGGATCCATTGGCTGAGTTGGTTAAGATCGACCCCCAGTCACTTGGGGTTGGAATGTATCAGCATGATGTCAATCAGAAAAAATTGAAAGAGAGATTGAAGCAGGTCGTTGAAAGTGTAGTAAATCAGGTGGGCGTAGAGATCAATACAGCCTCTCCGGCATTGCTGTCTTTTATTTCGGGTATCGGCCCCGGACTGGCGGACCGGATAGTGTCCTACAGGGACGAATCCGGTCATTTTGTCAATCGCGAGAATTTGCAGGATGTTCCCGGGATGGGAGAAAAGACCTATCAACAGGCGGCCGGATTCCTGCGTGTCAGGGGTGGCGATAATCCGCTGGACACAACCGCTATTCATCCGGAAAGTTATTCCGCGGCAGAGCAGGTCATTCAACAAGCAGGCATAGACTTGAAAGAAGGAACTCAGCTTAAGCAGAATGCCCTGGTCAGGCTCAGTGAGAAGAGAACAGCTGAGGACCTTGCGGCTTCATTAAGAATTGGCGTTCCAACCCTGGTGGATATATTTAAACAGCTGGTCCGCCCTGGGCGCGATCCGCGCGAAGATCTACCAAAGCCATTCCTGCGTAAAGATGTGTTGACCATGGAACAGCTGGTTGAAGGGATGGTACTTCAGGGCACGGTGCAGAATGTGGTTGAATTCGGAGCTTTCATTGATCTGGGAGTAAAGAATGCTGGGCTATTGCACAAGTCGAAGATACCGGCCGGCATAGATCTAAACCTGGGAGATATCCTCACCGTGAGTATTCAGCAGGTAGATTTAGAACGAGGGAGGATCAGCCTGGCCTGGTCAAACCCCCGAGGTTGACCCGACCTCCGAGGTCGGGCAGACCTCGGAGGTCTACGCTACCTCAGGAATGAATGGCTTCGCCGGTTACTGCTTTAGCGGCTTCGTGAAGCACTTCGCTCAGGGTTGGATGCGCATGGATGTTATGACCGATTTCTTGTGAGGTGAGTCCATTGGCCTGGGCCAGTGTCAGTTCTGGCAGCAGCTCGGTCACTTCTGGCCCGATCATATGAGCACCCAGGATCTGTTCGGTTTTCGCATCAACAATGATCTTGACCCAGCCGGCGTAATCATTCATACCAAGGGCTTTTCCATTGGCCTGAAAATTGAATTTTCCGCTGGCTACATCATATCCTGCGTCTTGCGCTTCTTCTTCGTTCATTCCGAAAGAAGCCACTTGAGGGTGACAGTAAGTTGCCTTGGGCATATTCTGGTAGTTCAATTTCTCGGGGGATTTTCCAGCGATTGCTTCAGCGCATACGGTGCCCATGGCCATCCCGGCATGAGCCAGCATCAATTTACCTGTAACGTCTCCAATGGCCCAAACACCGGGAACATTGGTAGCCATCCGCTCATCCACTTCAACAAAACCCCGCCTGTCAAGAGAAACACCTATTTTTTCAATTCCCAGATTGTCAGAATTTGGGATGAAACTGGCTGCTAAGAGGACCTGATCGGTAACAAGTTCTTCCTCTCCATTTGGTCCTTCGATAGTCACATTCACCGTATCTGGCAAAGCCTCCACATTGGAGACTTTGCTGCTGGTCAATGTCTTGACCCCGAGTTTGTTGATGGCTTTCTCAAGTTCGGCACTCACTTGTGGATCTTCGTTAGGCGCTACTCTGTCCATCATCTCCACGATGGTGACAGGAACACTGTAGCTGTTCCAGATGGTGGCAAACTCCACTCCAATTGCGCCGGCACCTACGATCACTGCTGATTTAGGAAGGTTTTCCTGGAGAATGGCTTCTTTGTAGGTCACAACCTTTTTTCCATCTACCTCAATACCGGGAATGATGAAAGGACGAGCCCCGGTTGCGATGATGATGTTGTCTGCCTCTAATTCTATCTCTTCCTCAGGCCCCGTCACTTTGACAGAAGAGGGGGATGTAAATTTTGCTGTCCCATCATAGTGGGTGATCCCATTTTTCTTAAGCAAAAAGCCGACACCTTTGGTCAGGCGCTTGGAAACCTGCCGGCTGCGCTTTACCGCAGCGGCATAATCGAGTTCCAGGTTATCAAAAGAAATTCCGAAGCTTTTTGCTTTTTTCGTTAAGGTGTAGGCCAAATCGGCATTTTTGAGTAAGCTCTTGGAAGGGATACAGCCGACATTCAGGCATACCCCGCCCAGGTATTCTTTCTCAATAATGGCGACTTGCTGTCCCAGCTGGGCTGCCCGGATGGCTGCCACATACCCGGCAGGACCGGCACCAATTACTATCAGATCTGTTTTATTCATATTTACCTCGGTTTTGAAAGGACAATTATCTCAGTCCGATTTTTCATCTTGGAGTTTTTCTACTTTGAACAAATCAGCAATTTCTTCCATTGCAGCATGTGCTGTTAGATCGATACTTAAGGGGGTGATCGATACCCATCCCTGTGCGAGAGCATAGGCATCAGTGTCTGTTCCTGAATAGATTCCTTTCTGGGCGACCCGTTTTACTTTGGTTGGCGTGGTAAGAAAAGACTCGCGTTCCTCGATCTTAGTCCCGTAATATTGTTTCCTATCCAAGCGAGTTAAAACGCATTTTGTTTCTGGCGTCGCAGATAATGGAACTTCAAGTTTGATCACATCTGCATCAAAGGGAAGCTTCTTGTTAATGATGTCCTGTGCGATTATTCGTGTGAAATGGACTGCAGAAGAGAAATCAACGGAAGTGCTGTAACTGTGATAATCGGTTCCTGCGATTTCCTGAGCTACCGCGAGGGCAGGTATTCCCCAATCTGCACCTTCTATCGCAGCGCCCACTGTGCCGGACGCGGTGACATTGGTGCTGATATTTGCTCCGTAATTTATCCCGGAGACGACCAGGGAAATGGGACGGCTCGCAATTTCTATGACTGCGTGTTCAACTACCTGAGCTGGTGAGGTTTCGACGCCATAGCCAAGCCAGTTCTGGTCTTGATAGTTGACCTGGATCTCTTTGAAAATGCACTCACCTGAACCATAGGAAACCCTGCTGCGCCCCATGCTGGTTTGCTGATCAAGAGGAGCGATGATTAATAATTCTCCCAGTGGATCCAGTGCACTGGCAGCAGCAGCCAACCCCGGGGATTTGATTCCGTCATCATTGGTTAATAGAATTAAGGGTTTGATCATTTGTTTACCTCAGTGAGGGCCATTTGTAGGGCGATGATGTTTTTATAGATGAAGGTAGGCTTGATCGTGCTTTCCTTGAGCATTTTCTGGGATGTGCTGCCCGTTAATACAGCCGCGCTGTCAATTCCAAATTGGTTTGCACCGAGGATATCAGTGTTAAGGTTATCACCAACCATCAAAGTGTCTTCTGGCTTTGACTTTAGCTCATCCAGGGCGGCTTTAAAGATAGCGGGGTGTGGTTTTCCAACAACGTAGGGTGCTACTCCTGTGGACGCCTGAATTGCTCCGATCACCATTCCTGTTGCCGGGTAGATTCCTTCGCTTGATGGATACGATCCATCTGTATTGGTGGCTATAAATGATGCTCCACCCATAATTAAACGCATGGCAAGCGTAATTTTTTGATAGTTAATCTCAATGTCCATGCCTGCTACAACAGCAGCTACTTCGCCAGCAGGTTCGTTCTCTCCATATGAGAGGCGAAAACCAAAATCTTGCAGCGTTCTGATCAATCCTGGATTACCAATAACGTGGAAGGATGCTCCAGCCCCATATCGTTCCAGTAAATAGGAAGCTGTCACGGTAGAGCTGGAAAAAATTGAATTCGGCTGGGCTTGGATTCCCATGCTGCTGAACTTATCGACATAATGCTCAACGGTATGAGAATTATTGTTGGTCAATAGAGCCCAGCGCACATTTTCTTCTTCCAAATATTCGAATAGAGAATTAATCCCATCTAGGGGTTGATCAGATTTCCAGAGTACTCCATCACCATCAAGGAGAATAGCTTTATATTTCTTAATCTTCATTGGGTTCTTAAGTAAAAAAAATTGGATATTAAACTATGCATATTCTATCATGAGTAATATTTCCGCCCGGCCCCGGGCTGGTTGGGACAAGGCATGTTACCTGGGGTTGGCGGGTAACATGCTGGCAAAGCCGGTTTATTAGAGGGTGATGATTGTTTTGATGCAAAGAGTGCTTGAAAATCTAAAATTTGGCACTTTTCCTTGACTGGAAATAACTCCAAGTTTTATCCCCTTCTGGTAGATTTATTAGAAATTCAGGTTTATACCTGTATATGCATTGACTACATTATCCGTTGAGAAAATTGAATAACAGTTTATAATAGGGCACTGAATATCCCTGATATTTCTGTGGCTAGGGACAAGTCATAGAATCTTTATTGGAAGAGGTGTTATGGAATCTGCTACGAGTCAACTAAGCTCTCTAATTCTGCCAGAGTTTGTAGAGGTGGGAGTAGAAGCTGAAAATAAAGAATCGGCAATTCGTTCACTTGCTGAGGTATTGCTTGAAAAAAACTATGTCAAAGACACATTCATTGATGCAGTCTTAACCAGGGAAACTTCTTTTCCAACCGGGTTGCGAACGCTTGATGTACACGTGGCCATTCCTCACTGCGATGTTGGGTACTGCATTAATCCAGGAATCGCAGTCGGTGTATTGTCTTCTCCTGTTAAATTCACCGAAATGGCAACAACGGATAAATTTGTTGATGTAAAAATCATTTTCATGCTGGCGATCACTGAGCCGGACCAGCAGGTGGTGTGGCTTGCCAGGTTGGTAAATCTATTTCAAACGCCCGGATTTTTACTGAGCCTAAGCCAGGCGGAGGATAATGAAACGGGGTATAAAATCTTGACGGAAGCATTTAGTAAAGAAATGGAATCAGAAAAATGATCCAGCAGCCAGCATAGCAGTAGAACACAATGGCTGGAAATAAGGAACAGCTCGCGGTCGGTCCTAAGGTAAGAGCATTGCTGGAACGAGTGAAAGTGATTGGCGGATCATCCTTGGACTTATCTTCTTGGTCCGAGATTAACCGAATTATTAGGATTTATTAGTGGGTAGTAAAATTAACTTTATACAGGGAAGGACGATATTATAAGGAGACGATTTATCGTTATGCGAGTGGAGTATATATGCCAGAAATCAAATTGACCATCAATCACGAAGTTGGACTTCATGCCCGCCCGGCATCCATCTTTGTTCAAACTGCCGCAAAATTTCTAAGCGATATCGAGGTTACCCATGGCGAAACCACGGTTAATGCCAAAAGCATTTTGGCGATTCTCACTCTGGGCGCTCATCAGGGGGCTGAGCTTGTGATCAGAGCTGAAGGAACTGACGCAGAGCAGGCTCTTCAAGCACTGGAAAATCTGGTAGCCGACAACTTTGGTGAGGAATGATGAAATCACTTGTTGGAATTCCCGCATCATATGGTATAGCGATTGGCCCTGGTTTTGTCTTTTCCCGGGACGAGATCGTAATCGAACCATGCAAGATAGAAGATCCTGAAGAGGAATGGGAGCGTTTTATTCAAGCCCGCGAAGCAACTTTCCAGCAGCTTGATAAAGCATATGCAAAAGCTCAGGAAGAATTAGGGGAAGAGGAAGCAGGAATATTCGGGGCTCAGAAATTAATGCTGCAAGACCCAGAATTGATCAACACAATTAAATCCAGGATCGAGTCAGAACTCGTCAATGTCGAAACCGCCCTGCATGAAACAGCAGAAGTTTTCGCCTCCCAGCTGGAGGCTATTGATGATGAGTATCTCAGCGCTCGAGCCCTGGATATCCGGGATGTGTCTTCCCGCTGTCTGAGGAACCTGCTGGGATTGAAGGATTCTCCAGCTGAAGGATTAAATGTGCCTTCGATCATCATAGCCCAGGACCTGACCCCATCAGATACTGTTTTGTTGAATAAGGATCTGGTACTGGGATTTTGTACAGAGGTGGGCGGATCAACTTCCCATACGGCTATATTGGCTAGGGGATTAGGGATTCCGGCAGTGGTCGGCGCAGGTGAATTACTAAGAAAGATCAAAACAGGGGATAGCATTGTAATTGATGGTGACGCTGGTGAGATTATCATTGATGCAGATAAAAAATCTCTTGAGGAATTCAAGATCCGCCAGGAAAGATTTCTAAAGGCCCAAGCGGATGCAGAAGCGATCAGTCATCAACCAGCGATTACAACAGATGGCCATCAGGTTGAGGTAGTTGCCAATATTGGCAGCGTGGATGATGTACAGCCAGCATTACTCTCCGGGGCTGAGGGAGTAGGTTTATTGCGATCAGAGTTCCTTTATCTTGAGCGCTCCAGCATGCCCACGGAAGATGAGCAATACCAAAGCTATAAGACAATCGCGGATGCTTTTAGCGACCGACCGGTTATATTAAGGTCTCTTGATGTGGGCGGTGACAAAGATATTCCCTATATTGATATGCCGCCAGAAACCAATCCTTTCCTGGGAGAAAGGGCTATCCGTTTGTGCTTATCCAGACCAGATATTTTTAAACCCCAACTGAGAGCAGCTTTGAGAGCTGGTTATGGCAATAATCTAAAGTTGATGTTCCCGATGGTGTCTTCTGTTGAGGATGTTGATAAAATCCGAGCAGTCCTGGAAGAATGTAAAGATGAATTGAGAAATGAAGTCCAGGCTGTAGCAGAAGAGATGGAGATTGGAATCATGATCGAGATTCCCTCTGCCGCGATCCTGGCAGACCAGCTCGCTGATGTTGTTGATTTCTTCTCGATCGGCACTAATGATCTCAGCCAATATACAATGGCAGCAGACCGGACCAACGCAAAAGTGGCCACTCTCGCATCAGGTTTTCAGCCAGCGGTCTTCCGGTTGATCAAGATGGTGATCGATGCCGCCCATTCCAAAGGCAAATGGGTTGGGCTATGTGGAGAAATGGCTGGTGAATTATTAGCGATACCAATCCTGCTCGGCTTGGGATTAGATGAATTCAGCATGAATCCTCCAGCGATACCTTTTGCGAAGAAATTGATCAGTTCGATATCCTACGAGCATGCAAAAAAAGTTGCGGAGACTGCGATCCAGCTCAAATCGGATCAAGAGATTAGAGAGTATATCCAACAAGAAGTCCCAGAAGTAAATCCCAGATAATTCCCGTTCAATCTTCCCCGGGATGTTGTGGCTGTGTATTACAGCAAGACCGTCAGGCTGGGAGATCCTCAGAGATCAAACACTTTATTTCTTTCTGGATAGACCACTTCAGAGATTCCTGCTTCCTTAAGTTTTTCCATCAGAGGTTCTGCGCCGCGTGGTTCACCGTGGACTAAGAACACTTTTTTCAGAGTGTCTCTGGTCGCTTTGGCGTATTCCAGCAGCCCATCCTGGCCGGCATGAGCAGAGAAGCCGTTGATGGTTACCACTTCTGCGCGCCTGAAGTATTTCTTTCCAAAGATCTTAACCTCTTTATCCCGGTCAGCCAAGCGGCGACCCAGTGTATGGGGTGCCTGCCAGGAGACGATCAAAATAGTATTTCGTGAATCTTCGATATGGTTCTTCAAGTGGTGAAGTATGCGACCGGTTTCAGCCATTCCCGATGCAGATATGACCACATATGGGGGTTCGGTAAAGTTAATGGCCTTGGACTCTTCAACCGAGAGTGTATATTTCAATCTGTCAAAACCCAATGCCTCTTGATGTCTATCCTCTGCGATGAATTGGCGAGTTTCCTCATCAAAGCACTCTGGGTGCTCCCTGAAAACCTGGGAAGCGCGAATAGCCAGAGGACTGTCCACAAAGACGGGTATCTCTGGGATATCCCCACTTTCCATCATTTTGTGCAGTCCAAAAACCAGCTCCTGGGTCCTGCCGACTGCAAAGGCGGGAATGATCACCCGCCCCTTGCGCTTAATGGTCCTTTGAACCACTTCTTTTAATTCACTGAATGCGGCTTCTGAACTTCTTTTCTTTGTGTCCCCGTAAGTGGATTCCATGATCAGATAATCAGCGTTCCGGGGCAGGACAGGGTCCTTAATGAGCAGCAAACCGGGGCGGCCAATATCTCCTGAGAACCACAGTCTGATAGTTTTGCCATCGTCATTCACATCAAGGACGACAGCTGCTGACCCAAGAATATGTCCGGCATCTACCAGGTGGGCTTTTACTCCAGGAATGGGCTCAAAGACCTCTTCGTAATCCAAGCCGTGGAATAAGGGCGCCACACGGGCGGCATCCTCTTTTGTGTAGAGCGGCTCTATGAGTGGTTTGCCTTGTTTTTCCAGCCGTTTGTTGAGGTATTCAGCGTCCTTTTCATGAATATAGCCGGAATCCAGCAGCATGATATTGTCCAAATGGGCAGTTGCGCGGGTTGTGTAAATTGGCCCCAGGTAACCCTGCTTCACCAAATTGGGCAAATTTCCACTGTGGTCTATGTGGGCATGGGAGAGAATGACCGCATCTAATTCCTCGGGAGGAAATGGAAAGGAGCGGTTTCTTTGATAGCTTTCTTTTCTCCTGCCCTGATACAGTCCGCATTCTAGCAGCAGTTTATGGTTGCCTATCTCCAGGAGATACATGGAACCGGTTACGGTTCTCGCTGCACCATAGAAATGGATATTCATAATATTTTCTCGACTAGTTGGATTTGGATAATGTTGACATGATTTCATCCCCAAAATTATCCAGCCGCCAGGGAACATCCCTTAAGACATTGGCTAGTTCGGCTTTCGTTCTGGGGTTAATTGAGATCAGGCTGTACATGATCTCCCGAGGTAGAACCACGGCGGAATTCACTTTCATCTTGCGGGCTTTGGTCTTGCGCCAATCGCGAAGTGCTTTTTCCCGGGCAAGATAAGAATTATCCAGGCGTTCTCTTTGTGGAGGAAGTTCAGGCTTTGAACGCAGGCCATCCTGAATGGCTTTCAGCAGACCTGCAGCATGGCGCTGTAAAGCCTTCCCTCCAGGAATGTTTAACCTGAGAAGCTGATTTTCAGTAGTGGGTGATTCTTCAGCCAGGCGGAGCAGGGTTTTGGCGCTCAGTACCTTGAAAACTGGTAGATTTCTTTTCCGGGCCACATCCTCGCGGTATTCACACAATCTGGCAAGGACTGCTGCTTCCTGAGGGGATAGATTCCTGGCGCCATTAATTCTCCAGCAAGAAGCGACGTTCTCTTCTTTGGGTTGGCGGTGTGCCTGGCAGGCCAGTTTAAAATCTTCTGCGGCAATTAATGTAAAGCCCTTCATTTCAAGTTCAGCAGCCAGTGCCTGCCGGATCTTGATCAAATAATGCGTATCCATTTGAGCATATTGGAGCATATCATCAGAAAGAGGACGTTTTCCCCAGTTTGCTCGCTGGTATTTCTTGTTGACCTTGATGCCAACAATCTCCTCTAACAAGGAGTCCAGCCCCAATTTCGCTCTGCCCAGGATCTGGGCAGCCAGCATGGTGTCAAATAGGTTGTTGAACTCAAAGTTGAAATCATCATGCATGATCAAAATATCGTACTCCGAAGCATGAAAAACCTTCTCTATATTGGGGTCTTTGAAGATCTGTCCCAGAGAGGACAGGTCATCCAGGGGGAGTGGATCGATAATGTAATCAGTCGTTTCTGTTGAGATCTGGATCAGACAGACCTGCTCCCGGTACGCGAACAGACTGTTGGCCTCGGTGTCGATAGCCAGGATCTTTTCGTTTTGCAAGACCCTCATCAGGCCTTCAAAAGAAGCCTGGTCGTTTATGAATTCTGGCTCGGGTAAGTGGTTTGTGCTAGATGACATAGAGACATATTATAGAACAAAGAATTGAAGTTGGAAGGTTAAAGGTGAGACTTTCTGCTATTAATCACTCTCTATTCAATAACTTTTCAAAAATCAGCGCGTTATCTCCACCTTTGTAGTATTTCTTCCAGACCTCAACTTGTTGGTAGCCATGTTTAAGGTAGAGCTGTATGGCGGGTTGATTGGACTGGCGGACGCTCAATCGGATCCGGGGCAGATCCACTTCGTCTTCGATGATCCTGATCAGTGCTGAGCCAATACCTGATTTTCTGTGGGTGGGCAGGACAGCCAGGGTGGCGATCCAGGCGGTTTGCTGGGACCTGCGCAGATCAACAGCGATAAATCCAACAAACTTGTCTTGATCTACAGCCTTATAGCGGATGATCTGCGGGATGGATAAGACTCCCAGTATATCCAGCAGCGGCCAGGCATCCAGCTGGAAACAATCCTTTTCCAGCTGATGAAGGTCTTTTAAGTCACGCCAGGTAGCGGTTTCGAGAGTTATGCCGCTACCTGGTAGGATTTCATGTACGCTCATGAACTTGACTTGCCCTTTTCGTTGTTATAGGGGCTTTTCATAAAAGCGATAGGTTTTATAAACTTCCCCACCCATGGCAATGATAGGGCGATTCATTTTGTCATTATTATCCAGGATCCAACTCATCTCACCCATCTGCATGCCTTTCTTGAGAGCGGCCTGGGCAGATTTGTAATAGAAGAGTGCGTCTATACCCAGTTTACGATATTCTGGGATCACTCCCAGGACCAGGACCCTTACCCAGTTGACCCGTTTAAGTACCTTCCAATTCCAAACCAACTTGGCCATGGTCCACCATTCTGGGGTGTTTGGTTTAGGATAAGCCCTGAGCAGTGGTTCGTTCAGGTCTGGCAGGGTTATGCTGAAACCGACAGTTTTCCCATCTTTTTCAGCGATGTAGGTTAAGTCTGGATCAAGGATGTCATGAAGCTCGTCAGCCAGTTGATCAAACTCTCCATCTGTCATCGGCACAAACCCCCAATTCTGGGACCAGGCTTCGTTATATAGCAGCTTCACCTTTGCTACTTCTTCATCAAATACTTTCATATTCAACTTGCGGATTGTGATGTCCTTGCGTTCAAGTATCTTAGTTGTGATGCTTTCCAGGCGATCTCCAATATTACCCATAAAGTCTTCCACGGGCAGTTGATAAGCCCACAGGTCCCGGGCATATTTGAAACCAGCCCTTTCTATGAAATCAACATAATAACGGGGGTTATAGGTCATCAGAATTCGGGGGCTGTCGTCAAATCCATCTACCAGTAATCCACATTCGTCGTTCGTGTTCCACTGGGCGGGGCCGCGCAGAGCGGTGTGGCCTTTCTCTTTGGCCCAGGCCCCGGCTGTTTTTAAGAGAGCTTCTGCGGCCTCATAATCATCTAAAACCTCAAAGAATCCAAAGAAGCCAATATTCTCATTTTGATATTCGTTATGCCGGCCATTCGTGAAAGCCGCAATGGTGCCAACTATTTCTTCTCCTCTTTTCGCCATATACAGCTGGGCTTCGCTGTGTTTGAAAAAGGGATTCTTCTGAGGGTCTGTGAAGTGCAGTCGTTCGGAAAAAATCGGGGGTACCCAGTAAGGATCGTCCTTATAAACCTTCCAGGGAAAGCTTAAAAAGGCTTTCCTCTCTTCAATATTCACGATGGGTTTGATGACTAGGGGTTTCATGAGCCAATCCTTTTAAGCGGAAACAGGATAAATTATTGTTCCAGCTAGATCGTTTTCATTATACTAGATACCCTCCCTATGGTATGATTTTAGGGTGATTACCCAACCCCTTTTCCTGGGGACATTTTCCCTTTACGCGATCATCCTGTCCGGCACAGCTGCCCTGGGTTTATTCTTGTCGCGGTTGTTGATAGAAGACAAACGCCCTTTTTTCCTTGACGCTGGATTGGGGCTAATATTGGTTAGTTTGATCAGCGCCAGGATGGGTTTTGTGATTCGAAACCTGTCCCATTTTCTGGAATATCCCGGACTGATACCCCAATTTTGGCTGGGTGGGCTTAGTTGGCCAGGAGCATTGATTGGAGCCGTGTTGGGATTGGTTGGCATTCACTTGATCTGGAAGGAACCTCTGGGAGAGCTGGCGGATCAATACCTGCCTCTTCTGGGCGTGATGGCAGCGGGAATTTGGCTGCTGTCCTGGTGGAGCGGGATTGGTTTTGGCCCTGAGGTTGAGGCCTGGTTCGGGATCACGGTAAATGACCTATATGGTTATTCTCTTAAGCGCTGGCCGCTGCCGATCATCGGTTCGGTTTTCAGTGGGGGGTGGATTGCAGGAGTGATCCTTTTTCCACTCAAACACCACCGCAGCTCCGGGTTTCGGGCATTGATAGGCGTGGCAGGCTTATTGGTTGTTAATCTCCTAATTTCGTTCTTTAAAGTCGATCCGGCACCCTATTATTGGGGGCTGCGTTGGGAAAGCTGGTTCTCATTATTTGCCCTGACCGGATTCGCGATCTACCAATTTGTTAACAGGACTGATGAGAAAGATGAAGAATCTTAAACTAAATTCAAAAGCAGCAATTCAAGCGTTAACTGATTTCATTCAGGATGTTGTCAGGGAAGCAGGTTATAGTAAAGTTGTGTTGGGTGTCTCAGGTGGTGTGGATTCGGCTTTGAGTGCCTTCTTGTCTGCCAGGGCGTTGGGACCAGAAAACCTGCTCACTTTGCGCCTTCCTTATAAGACTTCTTCCCGGGAATCCCTGAAACATGCCCAGCTGGTCATTGATAAACTCGGTTGCCCTTCAAAGACGATTGAGATCACAGATGCCGTTGATGCTATCCTTTCCCAATCCCCGGACGCAACCCCGGTACGACGAGGCAATGTAATGGCCCGGGTGCGCATGATCAATATTTACGATCAATCAGCTGCTTTCCCGGGCCTGGTGGTTGGTACCGGGAACAAGACAGAAACACTGCTGGGCTACAGCACGCTCCATGGTGACGGGGCCTTCGATTTCAATCCCCTGGCTGATCTGTATAAAGTCCAGGTTCGGCAGCTGGCCGAAGAAGTGGGCGTTCCCACGGCCATTATTGATAAAGCTCCATCAGCTGACCTGTGGGCAGGGCAGACGGATGAGGAAGAGCTTGGTTATACCTACGATGATATGGATCAGATCTTTTTCTGTTTGGTTGAAGAAGGTTATAAGCGCGATGACTGCATTGAAGAGGGTTTTGCTCCCGATTTCGTGGAAGCCATTATCAAACGAATCAAAACATATCGGTTCAAAAGCATTCTTCCCCAAACAGGTTCTGTTGGACAGTTCTCTCTTGCTGAGCTGGAGAAATTGCCTTTTTACATAGACTAAATTTTGCTCGAACATAAAATCAAAAGCCGTTGAGAAACGGCTTTTTTCCATAACCCAGAGCACCAGCAAGAGATGAACAGAGTTGTTTTCTGGAGGGAATATGACATCATTTCACACAATCAAATGGGTAGAGCCCGGGCAGGTCAGCATGATCGATCAGCGGAGGCTGCCCCACGAAGTAGTGTATAACGAGTACAAAGACCCAACTTCTGTTGCAGGGGCGATCAAGGACATGGTGATCAGGGGAGCGCCGGCAATCGGCGCAGCTGCAGCATTTGGCCTGGCGTTGGTGCCCGTTCATGACACATCTGGTGATGTCGCGAAAGTTCAGGAAAACCTGCAGAAAGCAGCAGGAATACTGCGCCAGGCGCGGCCTACTGCGGTGAATTTGTTCTGGGCTATTGATTGCATCATGACCGCAATTAAGGAAGCTGATTTTGAAACGGTGGCGGAACTTCGTGACGTTGTGTTGGGGGAGGCCCAGAAGATTGCGCAAGAGGACATAAAAATCAATTATTCACTGGGCAGCCATGCTCAGCCCCTGATCCCGGATGGTGCGGTGATATTCCATCACTGCAATACAGGCTCACTGGCCGCTGTCGATTATGGAACAGCATTGGGAGCGATCCGGATCGCCCACGAAAAAGGGAAGAAGATTTTTATCTACGTGGACGAAACCCGCCCCAGACTGCAAGGAGCCAGGCTGACGGCCTGGGAATTGAAACAGTACGGCGTTCCTTTTAAAGTGGTAGCTGATAGCACTTCCGGGTTCTATATGCAAACCCAAAAAGTTGATCTGTGCATAGTCGGAACTGACCGAGTGGCTGCCAATGGCGATGTGGCCAACAAGATCGGCACCTATAATCTGGCAGTCGTTGCTCACGAGAATAAGGTGCCGTTTTATGTAGCTGTGCCTAAATCAACCATAGATATGAACACCCTGTCGGGTGAACTGATCAAGATTGAAGAACGCCCCCCGGAAGAAGTGACCCATGTTGGCACCTGGCAGATTACCCCTGATGATACACCGGTCGGAAATCCAGCTTTTGATGTTACGCCGGCAAAATATATCACAGCCTTTATTACCGAAGACGGTTTAGTCTATCCGCCATATGAAGAGAATTTGCCAAAATTATTCCAGTAGAAAGCCGGACAATTTATGATGGGAAGAAAGCTATGACCGTGGAGAAGATCCAAAACACAGACTGCTTTCTATTTGACCTGGATGGAACAGTATACCTGGGGGACCAGCTTCTTCCCGGTGCCAAAGATCTCCTGTCTTACCTGGACCAGATTGGAAAACCGTATTTCTTTCTGACAAATAACTCCTCCCGGTCAAGGGCGGATTACTCAATCAAACTGGCAAAATACGACCTTGATATAGCAACGGAGAAGGTCTTTTCATCAGGCATGGCTACAGCGATATACCTTAAGAAAGAAACACCTGGTGCCAGGGTATACCTGGTTGGAACACCTTCCCTTGGAGATGAATTCCTTCAATATGGTTTCCAGTTGGTGGAGACGGCCCCCGATTATGTGGTATTGGGCTTTGACACAACCCTAACTTATCAGAAAATCTGGAAGCTGTGCGATTTTGTGAATGCGGGAGTACCATACATTGCCACACACCCGGATATCAACTGTCCTACAGCAGATGGTTTTATGCCAGATATCGGGGCCATGATGGCGATGATCGAGTCTTCCACAGGGAAGGAGGCCGATGTGGTGGTAGGAAAACCGAATCCCCCGATGATCGAAGCTATTGTTGAGCTTACAGGGTTTGAACCTGGGCAGCTCACCATGGTGGGGGATCGACTCTACACCGACATTGCCATGGGGAAGGCAGGAATTCAAACAGTGCTGGTATTAAGCGGGGAAACCAAGAGAATTGATATTTCCGAAGCTCCCTGGCAGCCGGACTTGGTATGTGAGAATCTGGGGGAATTGCTGGATATTCTACATGGCTGAACAGAATCCGTAAAAAACTGTCGTCGCGAGGATGCGCAGCATCCGAAGAAATGCCGTGATAATCAGGAAATTGCTTCGTCGCTCTCTGCGGTCTCTCCTCGCAATGATAGTTATCTATGAGGTTCCAGCTGGCTGAGTTCGCACCGTGATCATATTGAAAAATGACAACCTCCCCCATGTGCGCTGGAAATCTTCGTCTCTCATCCAGTACATTTGATCCTTGCTGGCCCAGGAGCTCAGGAATCCCCAGGGCGTGCAGACTCCATCCAGATTGTGATGATTGGGATCGTAAGCGCCCAGGACCATGATATGTCCACCGACCCAGCGCGCAGCTCCTAAGGCGCTGGCATTATTCTGCCCTTTGAATATCGGCGGCTCTTCCCCTTTGAAATAGGTCACAGAAACGATACAAACCGTTCCCCCATCTTCTAGGGAATTGATCAAGTCCGCAAATTTCCCCCTTCTTATCCGGACCTCAAATTTGATTCCGTTCAGTAATCCAAGACGTTTTACAAGGTTTGCGCTCTGAAAAACCAGGCTGCCGTTGTGATTACCGAAGATTGTATACTGGGGGGTGCCTCTCAGGAGTCTATTATCCAACCAGGAAACCAGGGAGCTGCCGTCCAACGATAATCCCAATAGGAGATTCGCCGCAGTAGCAGAGGCAAATTTTGCGCAGTGATTGGAACTGCCCTGATCTTGCTGATAGGCAGCTAACTTACCTTCCTCCCAACCACGCCAATATGTGGCTACTGCAGACATTTGTTCAGCGCCTCCAATAATTCTTCTGGTATCCCATCCTGGATCGACTGGTTATTTTCCATCCCAATTGGCCAGCTCGTTCTGAAGGATCTCCCATTCGACCATCAATTCTTCCAGCCTGCTCTCCGCTTCCTTGTAATCATGTCCCAGGCTGGCAACCTGACCAGGATCATCCGGCGGATTGGCTAGTTTTTTCCCCAGGGCCGTCAGTTGGTCTTCAAGCTGTCCAATTAATTCTTCTACTTCTTCTAAACGGGCAGAGCGTTTGCGATCTGCTGCCAGAGCTTTGTTTTTGGCCGTTTTGGTCTCTTTGTAGTTTTCAAAGGGCTCTGGGTCCAGGTCTGGCAGCAGGTCTTCGGAAGCCGGTTCTTCAACCAGGTTTCCCTGATAGGCCTGGTAGCTGCCCTCAAAGACGATCAAGCTTTCTTCATTGACATCAATTTCCCAAATTTGGGTTGCCAGGGCATTGATCA
>Ga0180436_10002446_pt1 | contig 17620 bp, 14 predicted proteins | sample SS_ome_2_FD_132434 | JGI IMG/M metagenome (GOLD analysis project Ga0180436, IMG submission 132434) | Hypersaline lake sediment archaeal communities from the Salton Sea, California, USA - SS_3_S_2 metaG | ecosystem: Environmental > Aquatic > Non-marine Saline and Alkaline > Hypersaline >...
CAAAAAAAAGCGGGCGCCTCGCGGCGCCCGCTCCTGAGCCGGCGAACCCGTCGCCGTGCTTACTTGTTGGCGCGGCGCTCGTTGGTCTCCTTGATCACCTCGTCGGCGATATTCTTCGGGCACGGCGAATAATGTGAGAACTCCATGGAGAACTGCCCGCGACCCGAAGTCATGGTGCGCAGATCGCCGATGTAGCCGAACATTTCGCCCAGCGGCGCCTCTGCCTTGACGCGCACACCGAGGGGATTCGACTCCTGCGACTTGATCATGCCGCGACGACGGTTGAGGTCGCCGATGACGTCGCCGACGTTGGCATCGGGCGTGAACACGTCGATCTTCATGATTGGCTCGAGGAGCTGCGGCCCGGCCTTGGGCAGCGACTGGCGGTAGGCCGCCTTCGCCGCGATCTCGTAGGCGATCGCCGAAGAGTCGACGGCGTGGAAGCCACCGTCCATCAGCGTGACCTTCACATCCTGCACCGGGTAGCCGGCCAGTACGCCCTCGGCGGTGCTGACGCTGAAGCCCTTCTCGATCGCCGGCCAGAACTCGCGCGGCACGTTGCCGCCCGTCACCTTGGATTCGAACTCGAAGCCCGCGCCGACTTCGGCCGGCTCGATGACGTAGTCGATCTTCGCGAACTGGCCCGAGCCACCGGTCTGCTTCTTGTGCGTGTAGGAGTCTTCGACACGCTGCGTGATGGTCTCGCGGTAGGCCACCTGCGGCTTGCCCATTTCGACTTCGCAGCCGTGCGTGCGCTTGAGGATATCGACCTTGATATCGAGGTGCAGCTCGCCCATGCCCTTGATGATGGTCTCGCCCGACTCCTGGTCGGTCTCGACGCGGAAGGACGGGTCCTCGGCGATCATCTTGCTGAGCGCGACGCCGAGTTTCTCCGAGCCCGCCTTGTCCTTCGGCGCGATGGCGATCGAAATGACCGGATCGGGGAAGACCATGGGCTCGAGCGTCGCCGGCGATTTCGGATCGCACAGCGTGTGGCCCGTCTGCACGTTCTTCATGCCGAGCACGGCCACGATGTCACCGGCCTGGGCCGAATCGACATCGTTACGTGAATTGGCGTGCATCTCGACGATGCGGCCGATGCGCTCGGTCTTGCCGGTGAACGCGTTGAGCACGGTCATGCCCTTCTCGATGCGTCCGGAATAGATGCGGATGAAGGTAAGTGCGCCGTAGCGGTCGTCCATGATCTTGAAAGCCAGCGCGCGCAGCGGGTAGGCGGTATCGACCTTGGCGAAAGCGCCGGTCTCGTTGCCCTCCGCATCGACTTCCGGCTGCGGCTCGACCTCGGTCGGGTCCGGCAGGTAATCGACTACCGCGTCGAGCACCAACTGCACGCCCTTGTTCTTGAACGAGGAGCCGCAGTAAGTGGGGAAGAAGCTGAGGTTGATGGTGCCCTTGCGGATGCAGCGCTGCAGGGTCTCGACATCCGGCTCTTCACCCTCGAGATACTTCTCCATCACGTCGTCGTCCTGCTCGACGGCGGTCTCGATCAGCGCCTCGCGGTACTTGTCGACCTTCTCGACCATGTCGGCCGGCACGTCCTCGACGCTGTAATTCATCGGATCGCCCGAGTCGTCCCAGATCCAGGCTTTGCGCGTGAGCAAATCGACCACGCCCTTGAACTGGTCCTCGATACCGATCGGCAGCGTCATCACCAGCGGCCGCGCGGCGAGAATGTTCTCGATCTGATCGACCACGCGATAGAAGTCGGCACCGGTGCGGTCGAGCTTGTTGACATAGATGATGCGTGCGACTTCGGAGTCATTGGCATAACGCCAGTTGGTCTCCGACTGCGGCTCGACGCCGCCCGAGCCGCAGAACACGCCGATGCCGCCGTCGAGCACCTTCAACGAGCGGTACACCTCGATCGTGAAGTCGACGTGCCCGGGCGTGTCGATGATATTGAAGCGGTGATCCTTCCAGAAGCAGGTGGTCGCCGCCGACTGAATCGTGATGCCGCGCTCCTGCTCCTGCTCCATGAAGTCAGTAGTGGCCGCACCATCGTGCACCTCACCGATCTTGTGGATCTTGCCGGTGAGCTTGAGGATGCGCTCGGTCGTCGTGGTCTTGCCGGCGTCGACGTGCGCGAAGATTCCGATGTTGCGATACCGCGATAGGTCAGTCATATCTGCTCTCTGGATTACGTGCTGGCAATATCACCCGGGCCCCGGAACACGCGCGGAGCACGCCTCGCCGACCGTGGTGAATGGCCGGGGATTCCCGGCCGGGACAGCCGCCGGCAGGGGGAACCGGCGGGCGACGGCGCGCATGTTAAATGGAGCGCGGCCGGTTGGGAACGGTTTTCACCAATATTTTCGCAGAAAATGCGGCTTTGGACCGCCCGTGACGAGCCTGGCGCCGCCGGGGTGCCCCGCGCGCCCGGCCCCGGGTCACGCCCCGCCCGGCTCGCGGCGCCGCGGGATCACGTTGCGCACCCCCCCCAGCGGGTCCGGATTGTCACCCGCGAAACGCGGAATCACGTGAATGTGGGCATGCCAGACCGATTGCCCGCCGGCCACCTCGACGTTGACGCCGAGATTGAAACCATCCGGCGCGAGCTCGTCGCGGAGCTGGGCGACGACCTCGCGCGCCAGGGCAAAACAGGCCGCGTATTCCCCGGGCGTGGTATCGAGAATCGTCCGCACGTGCCGGCGCGGCGTCACCAGGGTATGGCCGGGGGCGACCGGGTAGCTGTCACGGAACGCGACCGCGAGCGCGTTGGCGGCCACGATCGGGCGATCGAGCTGACAGAAAATGCACGGTTCGATGCTCACGGAACCCTCCGCCCGGTGACGTTGCTGGTGACATCAGGGTAACGCAGTCCTGGCCCCGGGGTGCTTGCGGCATGCGGCCATGCGCTCCGGCGACACCAGCTCCGGTGCCGCCACGGATTCCCCCATGACCTGGCCCGAGCCTGTCATCTCGCCGTCACGCAAGCGTCATCCGTGCTTCACCCCACTGTTACAGCGTGCGCCTAGAGTCGAATCGAGGCGCGCATGCCCGACATGCACGCTGCCAGAAACAAGAACACTCGCGGCACGGACGCATCAGCGGCGTTCCCTGCCGCTTCCAGCCCGGGAGGCAATCATGACGTTCAACCGATCCCCGCTACACGCCGCCGTGCTTGCGGCACTGCTCGGCACCAGCCTGGCACAGGCCGAGGCCGCGAGCCTGACGCTGTTCCACAACAACGATGGTGAATCGAAGCTGCTCGGCGACGCCAACTTCGGCGGCATCGCGCACTTCGTAACCACCATCAATGACCGTCGTGCGGCCAATGCAGGGCGCGACCTCATCACGCTCTCGTCCGGCGACAACTTCCTCGCCGGCGCCGCATTCAATGCAAGCCTGGCGACCGGCCCGCTGGGCGCGCGCACCTATTTCGATGCCGATGCCCTGCACGCCATCGGCTATGACGCCATCACCCTCGGCAACCACGATTTCGACTTCGGGCCTGCCGTGCTCGGCGACTTCATTTCCTACTACGACAGCATTGGCGGCAGCGCCAGGTTCCTGTCTGCCAACCTCGACTTCTCGGGCGAGGCGTCACTTCAGAGCCTGGTGACGAGTGGCAACATAGCCAAGAGCACGATCGTCACCCGCGGCGGCGAGCAGTACGGCATCATCGGCGCCACGACGACGTCGCTGCCGATTGTCTCGAACCCGGGTGCGGTCACCGCGGGTGACGTCCTCAGCGCGGTGCAGGCCGAGGTGACCAGTCTGCAGAACGCCGGCGTCGACAAGATCATCCTGTCCTCACACCTGCAGGGCATCGGTGCCGAACTCGACCTCGTCTCGCAGCTCCGCGGCGTCGATGTCGTCGTCGCGGGCGGCGGCGACGAGTTGCTCATCAACGTCGACAACGCGCGCAACACCGTTGCGCAACGCTCCGGCCCCTACCCCGCCATCGTGCAGGACGCCGACAACAACAACGTGGCCGTCGTCACGACGGTCGGCGAGTATTTCTACGTCGGAGAGCTGCAGGTCGAGTTCGATGCCAACGGCAACGTCGAGAATGTCGCCGGCGAGCCCGTTGTAGTCGACAAAGCTGCCGTCTCGGCCGACGCAAGCGTGGTCAGCGGCATCATCAACCCGCTGGAGGCTGCGACCGCGGTCGCCAATGCGAACGTCATCGCGACAACCGACGTGTTCCTCGAGCACAACGAGGGCGATCCGAGCGGCCCGCGCGTGATCCGCGATCGCGAAACCAACCTCGGCAACCTCGTCGCCGATGCGTTTGTGTGGGCGGTGGCGCTGGAGGACAGCGGTCTGACGCCCGGCAACGCGCTAATCGGCCTGACCAACGCCGGCGGCATCCGCGACAACCTCGATGACAACCTCGACGGCGACATCACTCAGGGCGAGGCGCAGGCAGTGCTGCCCTTCTCGAACACGATGGCCGTGATCGGCAACGTCGACGTCGCGAAACTCGTCAACTTCCTCGAGAACTCGGTATCGATGCTGCCCGGCAATGGCCGCTTCGCGCAGATCTCGGGCATCTCGTTCGACTACAACCCGAGCCTGGCCCCTGGTTCCCGGGTTCGCGAGGTGCGCCGCGAAGGCGGCGACGTCCTCTACACGGCACTCGACGGCGTCCTGTCCGGCGACATCTTCGACATCGCGACGAACAGCTTTCTCGCTGCGGGTGGCGACGGCTACGACGTCAACGGCACGGATGTCTCGATCCTGTCGACGCTCTACGCCGACGCCCTGATCGGCTACCTCACGCAGGAGCTCGGCGGCATCATCGACGCCTCCGACTACCCCCTGTCCGGGCTCGGCCGCATCAACGCCGTGCCGCTACCTGCCGCCGCCTGGATGTTGCTCGGCGGTTGCGGCATCCTGGGTCTGCGCCGACGCCAGCGCGGCTGATCCGCCGTAACGCCCTTCGGGCGCGCGCGAACGGCCCCGCACGGGGCCGTTCGCCTTTCTGCATTCGGATTTAGCCGGAGCCACATCAATGCATTGCCGCACCCGTCTTCTCGCCGCCTTCCTGCTGCTCGCATGCGCCACCGCCACCAGTGCTGCCGACGGCGAAGGCCGGTTCATGGTCAAGGGCGGCGGACGCACGAGTTGCGCGGCGTTCATCGCTGCCCACGAGGCACGTGGCAAGGAACTGGTCAGCCTGGCGGGCTGGGTGGACGGCTACCTCACGCACGTCAACGAAGCCACTCCGGAGACGTTTGACAGCGTACCCTGGCAGAGCACCGAGTTGCTCCTCGGTGCCCTGGCCCGCTGGTGCCGCGAACACCCGGCGGAGCGCTTCCACACGGCCGTGTTCCAACTCACGCGCAGTCTCTACCCGCAACGCGTACAGCAGCGGTCACCGCTCGTCGAAGTCCGGGTCGGCGACCAGGCAATGGTGCTCTACCGCGCGACGATCGAAGCTATCCAGGGGCGTCTCAAGTTACGCGGACTCCTGTCGGCACCGCCCACCGGGACCTACGATGCCGCCACGATTGAAGCCGTACGCGCGTTCCAACGTGACAAGAAGCTCCCCATGACGGGTCTGCCTGACCAGGTCACGCTCGGTCACCTGCTGTGACGACGATCGTTGCGACAGGGGCAGGGACAGGTGCGTTGCAGTTGCACTCCTCCTGACGGCAGTCGGCGCAAGGCAACCTGGTAGTGCCGTGTGCGCCGCCCGGGGGAATCCCGGCGCGGCGGACAGGATGCCGTGGAAGCCGAACCACCAGCATCGCGTGCCGTGGTGTCACGTTGCCGCGGCCGGCAGCTCCTGCGCACCGCGCGGCGGCGGCCCGCTACGCGCCAGCGCCCGCGCTTCCTCGTCACTGAACAAGCGCGAACGGACGATGAACCGCACGCCTTCGGGCGCTTCGAGCGAGAAGCCGCTGCCGCGACCGGGGGTGACGTCGAGGGTCAGGTGGGTATGCTGCCACAGCTCGAACTGCGGCCCCGAGATGTAGAACGGGGTGTCGGTGACGGCGCCGAGGAAGACATCGTTGGCGCCGACGCGGAACTCACCGCGCGGATAGCACATCGGCGCACTACCGTCGCAGCAGCCACCGGACTGGTGGAACATCAGCGGCCCATGCCGTGCGCGCAGCTCCTCGATGAGGGCGGCCGCGGCCGCCGTCACGCTGACGCGTGGCGGCGGCGCTGCCGGATGCGCGGTAGCCGTCACGAGCCGGCTCAGAAGAAGCCCAGTGCGTTGGGGCTGTAGCTGACCAGCATGTTCTTCGTCTGCTGGTAGTGCTCGAGCATCATCTTGTGCGTCTCGCGCCCGATGCCGGACTGCTTGTAGCCACCGAACGCGGCGTGCGCCGGGTAGAGGTGGTAGCAGTTGACCCACACGCGCCCGGCCTGGATGCCGCGTCCCATGCGATAGGCGGTGCTGCCGTCACGCGACCACACTGCCGCACCGAGGCCATAGAGGGTGTCGTTGGCCATGGCCAGCGCCTCGGCCTCGTCCTTGAACTTCGCCACCGACAACACCGGACCGAAGATTTCTTCCTGGAAGATGCGCATGCGGTTGTGGCCTTCGAACACGGTCGGCTGCACGTAGAAGCCATCCTCGCAGCCACTCACGGTCGCGCGATCGCCACCGATGCGCACGTTTGCTCCTTCCTCCTTGCCGATCGCGATGTAGGAAAGAATCTTCTCGAGCTGGTCGGAGGACGCCTGCGCGCCGACCATGGTGCCCGGGTCGAGCGGATGGCCCTGCTTGACCCTCGCCACGCGCGCGATGGCCTTCTCGACGAACGCGTCGTAGATCGACTCGTGGACCAGCGCCCGCGACGGGCAGGTGCACACTTCGCCCTGGTTGAGGCAGAACATGGTGAAGCCCTCGAGCGCCTTGTCGAGGAAGTCGTCGTCGGCTGCCATGACATCGGGGAAGAACACGTTGGGCGACTTGCCGCCGAGTTCGAGCGTCACCGGGATGATGTTCTCCGAGGCGTACTGCATGATGAGACGCCCGGTCGTGGTCTCGCCGGTGAACGCGACCTTGTTGATGCGCGGATTGCTCGCCAGCGGCTTGCCGGCCTCGACGCCGAAACCGTTGACCACGTTGAGCACACCGGCCGGCAAGATGTCGCCGATGAGATCGACCAGCACCATGATGCTCATGGGCGTCTGCTCGGCGGGTTTCAACACCACGCAGTTGCCCGCGGCCAGTGCCGGGGCGAGCTTCCAGATCGCCATCAGCAGCGGGAAATTCCACGGGATGATCTGACCGACCACGCCGAGTGGCTCGTGGAAATGGTAGGCGATGGTGGTCTCGTCGATTTCCGACAGCGAGCCTTCCTGTGCGCGGATGCAGGACGCGAAGTAGCGCAGGTGATCGATGGCGAGCGGCACGTCCGCCGCCATCGTCTCGCGAATCGGCTTGCCGTTGTCGACCGTCTCGACCGTCGCCAGCAGCTCGAGATGCTGCTCCATGCGGTCGGCCGCCTTGAGCAGCAGCGCGGCGCGCTCGGCCGGCGCCGTGCGGCCCCAGGCGTCGCGCGCGGCGTGGGCGGCGTCGAGCGCCTTCTCGATGTCCTCGGCGGTCGAGCGCGCGACCTCGCACACCGTCTGCCCGGTGATCGGGGTGATGTTCTCGAAATACCTGCCTTTGGCCGGCGCCAGCCAGTCGCCGCCAACGAAGTTGTCGTAACGCTGCCGCACATTGATGCGCTCGCCGACCGATTTCAGGGCATCGAGCGGATTCGGGATGACTTTCTGGTCCATGGTGCTTGCTCTCCCCGCGGCTTTGCGTGGCCGCTTCTATCGATGGTTTCCGGCGCTCGCGTCGCGCGCCCCGGGCTTGTGACGTGATCGGTCGCGTCAGTGAAGCTTGCGTTCACCGCGTGCGCACGGCGGCACTGCCGGCACGTGCTCGCCACGGCCCGCGCGCTGCTCGACCCACGCGAAGTGCGCTTCCGCGAGCGCCGCGAGCACGGCCGGCTCGCGCCGCAGGTCGGGATGCTCGCGCAGGCGCGCGAGCAGCGTGACGAGCGTGCGGGTCTCGGCGCCACCAGGGGCGGCGAGGCAACGCGACATCAGGCGGATGACGGCTGCCATCAGCGCCTGGACGTCGGGCAGATCTGCTCGGCTCGTGGTGCTCGGTTTCATGGTGGGGACGACCTCCCGGCGCTTGACGCGAGAACGGAATCTGACGATGGGCGCCATTGAAGAACAGACGAGAACCAATATAAATAGGAACTTCTTTGCCTATTTGTAGCTTTTTGCACCTCTTTTTCCTGCGTTTTCGGTTTATTTTTGATGGCAATATACAACCTATTTATGGCGCTGCACGGGCCACGGAAAGCGCCGTGAGGTGCTCCCGGGCATGCCACGGCTGCCCCCAGCCTCGGGACGTGATGGCACGTCAAGCTCCCCGGGGCGGCTACGCCGCGCTCGGCGCGGCCGAAGCGCGGACTTCTGGTCAGCGCCACGGGCAGATAAGATGATCCGGATACGTCCCGCCCCGTCGCGCCGCTGCCCTGCCGCACGCGCCCGACCACGCCCGCCATCGCCCGTGGCGGCGCGGCAGCGGGGCCCCAGTCCGCAGCGCGGGCCGCGCACCGCACGGGCCCGCCCATGAATCACAGGAGCACAACGTGACCAGCAGCAACGAATTGGACTACGAGGTCATCATCATCGGCGCCGGCGTCGCCGGCATCTACCAGATCAAGCGCCTCACCGACCTCGGCGTGAAGGCCACCGTGCTCGATTCCGCCGGCGGTGTCGGCGGCACCTGGTACTGGAACCGTTACCCGGGCGCGCGCTTCGACTCCGAGAGCTATACCTACGGGTACTCCTTCTCGCGCGAAGTGCTCGACCAGTGGCACTGGAAGGAACGTTTCTCGAGCCAGCCGGAGAACCTGCGCTACCTGAACTTCGTCGCCGACAAGTTCGATCTCAAGAAGCACATGCAGTTCAACTGCACGGTGGAAGCAGCGCACTACGACGAGACGAGCAACACCTGGCAGTTGAAGGTCGCCGACGGGCGCACGCTGAGCTGCCGTTTCGTGATCATGGCACTCGGCCTGCTCTCGGCACCGACCATGCCGCGCGTCGAGGGCGTCGAAGACTTCAAGGGCCAGTCCTGGCACACCTTCTACTGGCCGCAGGAGCCGGTCGATCTCAGCGGCAAGAAAGTCGCCGTGATCGGCACGGGCGCGACCGGCATCCAGGTCATCGGCGAAATCGCCGACAAGGTCGGCGAACTGACCGTCTTCCAGCGCCGTCCCAACTGGAGCGCGCCGCTCAACAACTCGGCGATCTCCGACGAAGAGATGGCCGACATCCGCCAGCGCTACGACGAGATCTTCGAAACCTGCGCACGCACCCCCGGCGGCTTCGAGCACGAGCCCGACCGCCGCGGCTTCTGGCAGGTCTCGCGCGAAGAACGCGTGAAGCTCTGGGACCGGCTCTACGACGAGCCCGGCTTCGGCATCTGGCTGCGGAACTTCGCCGAGATTTTCACCGACGAGGAAGCCAACGCGGAATTCTCCGAATACATCGCCGATCGCATCCGCCAGCGGGTCAAGGATCCGGCGGTCGCCGAGAAGTTGATCCCGCGCGACCACGGCTTCGGCGTGCAGCGCGTGCCGCTCGAGACCCATTACTTCGAGGCCTACAACCGCGACAACGTGCACCTCGTCGATATCAAGGAAACGCCCATCGAGCGCATCACCGAGAGCGGTATCCGCACCAGCGAGCGCGACTACGAGTTCGATGTCATCGTCTACGCAACCGGCTTCGACGCCATCACCGGCGCTTTCGATCGTATCGACATCCAGGGCGTCGGCGGCGAGAAACTGCGCGACAAGTGGGCCGACGGCCCGATCACCTACCTCGGCATGTTCGTCCACGGATTCCCGAACCTGATCATGCCGTCCGGCCCGCAGAGCGGCTCCGCCTCGACCAACTTCCCGCGCGGCATCGAGACCGGCGTCAACTGGACCACCGAGTTCCTGCAGTACCTGTGGCAGCACGGCTACACGCGTGCCGACGCAACCGCCGCGGCCGAAGAGCGCTGGACCGCGCACGTCGTCAAGATGTACTCGACGATGCTGATGCGCAAGGCCAAGTCCTGGTTCACCGGCTACAACTCGAACGTCGCCGGCCACGAGGAGGGCAAGATCCGCTACATGGTCTACAACGGTGGTGCGCCGAAGTACGTGCAGACCGTCACCGACGTCGCCCAAAAAGGCTACGAGGGCATCGAACTCTCGGGCGATGACGCGCCGGGCGAGATGGCCGAAGCCTCGGGCGGCTGAGCGCGCCCGCCGGACGCGGCCCGGTGGCCCGACAGGAGGCTTCCGGGCGGCGTCGCGGCCGCGCTCAACGCGGCGACTCGCCGTACGCGGTGCTGCCCTTGCCGGCATGCTTGACCCGGTACATCAGCTCGTCGGCGAGCCGAATCATCTCCGTGCCGGAACGGACTTCACCGGCGCTGCTGATCACTCCGATGCTGAAGCCGACCGGCCAGCCACGGGCGGCGACGGCCGCCTCGAGCACCGTCCGCAGCTTGCCGAAGACCTCGCGCGCGCCGGCACCGTCGGTCTCCGGCAGCAGGACCGCGAACTCGTCGCCGCCCAGGCGGCCGGTCACGTCCACGCTACGCAGCTGCGTCTCGAGCACCGCCCCGACCGTGGCGAGCACCTCGTCGCCTACCGCGTGGCCGTGACGATCGTTGATGGCCTTGAAGCCATCCAGGTCGACGAATCCCAGGCTTACCGGATGACGGTAACGCCGTGCCCGATGCAGTTCGGCGTCGACGGCGACGGCGAAGTGACGTGCCGTCGCCAGCCCGGTGAGTGCATCGGTCTCTGCGACGCGCCGCAATGTATCGAGAGCGGCGCGCAGGCGAGCGATGAGTTCCGCGACGAGCAGGAACACGCCGAGTCGCACACCGGTGTTCCACAACGGGATCCAGCCGTGCGAGTAGCTGGCCCCGGCCGCGGTGTCGGCGACGAACCATGCCGCCGCCGCCAGGCTGCAGACGGCCAGGGCCCAGGGCCGTCCCGTGTACCAGGCCGCCGCGCCGATCGGCGCCGTGTAGAAGACGGCCGAGGAAAGTTCGTTGCCGGTAAAGAGATCCAGCGCACCGATGGCTACCACGACGGCCAGGGCAATCGCCCCCATCAACGTGCAAGGCACACGCAGCAGCCAGCGATCGGCTGCGCCGAGCCATCGATTGATCACGCCCTGGCCCTCGTTCCGGTCTGGGCCCCGATCGCTCGAACGCGAGGAACCTCGATGCAACGTCGTGACGCTAGGAGACAACACCCGGGTCGACAAGACCGCGGCACGCCGGCCGCGCACTGCCCACGTCTGCGTCATCCTGCAACCAACCGCGCGCCAGCGCTTCGTCCATGAACACGCGAACCTGCTGACCGCGATTCACTGCGACGTTCTCGGCGAACGCGAAGTCGGAAAAACTGCCGTCGACCAGCAGTGCGCGCTTGAATGCACTAATCTCCAGACCCTGCCGTTGTGCAAGGTCGGCCAACAGGGTCGGCAGATCGTAGATGTCCATCGTCGACAGCCGCACCGCGGCACCGCGACAATCGACCAGGACGCGCGTGCACGCGCTCCTCGAGGCCAGCGCCAGCGTATCGCCGGCGCCCGACAGGAACGACGCCATGTCGATCGTATCGTGGTAGCGGAGGAGCAGAAGGATGCTTCCCTCGAATGACACGGTATGCGCCATCGCCAGGACCTCGCAAAGCCCGAACGGGAACAGGCAGGACGCCGCCCGTGGTATCGGACTCACCCGTGGCGCGCCGATCGTACGCTTGCGCGCGGCGACATGCACGAGAATTCTCGCGTCGCCAAGGCGGGCCGGGGGTAGTCTGAGTCCGCACCGCATCATCAAAAAAGCCGGCTTGCAGCCGGCTTCTTCGATCTGGCGTCCCCTAGGGGATTGACTCGTGCGCGCTTGTTGCGCGCACTCGCCCCTGCGGGGCGCCGCCGCAACGCGGCGGCGTCCAAACTCGCTCCGCAAGTTTGTCGAACCCGGGCGGGCCGAACCAAATCACTAGCGAACGCCAGATCAAAAAAGCCGGCTTGCAGCCGGCTTCTTCGATCTGGCGTCCCCTAGGGGATTCGAACCCCTGTTGCCGCCGTGAAAGGGCGGTGTCCTAGGCCTCTAGACGAAGGGGACGGGAAGTTGGTGGAGCCAGGCGGGATCGAACCGCCGACCTCTACAATGCCATTGTAGCGCTCTCCCAGCTGAGCTATGGCCCCGTTATGCGGGTTGTCGGCAGGCATCCCGCCGACTTGACCGCGCCTGGCTCGAAAAGCCGCTGCGAGCTGCCTTTCGAACGCTGCCACGGCGCGTCAGAGGGCGCGCAGATTACGCCAGCGGCGCGGTGGGTGTCAAGCCGCGTCGAGGCGCTTGCTGATGTACTCGAGCGCGTGATCGAGACGCTCCAGGCAGCGCGTCTTACCGACCAGTTGGAGGGTGACGTCGATCGAGGGTGAGGCACTTGAACCAGTCACTGCGACCCGCAAGGGCTGCGCTACCTTGCCGAGCTTCATCTCGTGCGATTCGGCCACGCTCTCGACCGTCGCCGTCAGCGCCGCGAGGCTCCAGTCGTCCAGCGCCTGCAGGCGCTCGCGCAGGGTCTTCAACGGCGCGAACGCGGTACCGCGCAGGTGCTTATGCGCGGCGTCCTCGTCGAGACCGTCGAGCGCGCCGAAGAAGGCACGGCTCTGCTGCGCCATCTCGACCAGCGTCTTCGCCCGCGTACGCTGGGCGTCGACCACAGCATCGAGCTGGGCGCGATCGCTGGTATCGATGCCGATCGCGGTGAAATACGGTTCCGCATGGCGCACCAGTTCGTCGAGTGGCAGCGTCTGGATGTATTGCTGGTTGACCCAGGCCAGCTTGTCGCCATCGAAGGCCGCGGCGGACTTGTTGATGCCGTCGATGTCGAAAGCCTCGACGAGCTCCTCTAGGGTGAAGAGTTCCTGGTCACCGTGCGACCAGCCGAGACGGGCAAGGTAGTTCAACAATGCCTGGGGCAGGATGCCCTCGTCGCGATACTGCAACACGCTCACCGCGCCATGGCGCTTGGAAAGCTTCTTGCCATCGGACCCGTTGATCATCGGGATGTGGGCATAGACCGGGCGCGTCGCGCCCAGCGCCTCCAGGATATGCACCTGGCGCGGGGTGTTGTTCAGATGATCGTCACCGCGGATGACGTGGGTGATGCCCATGTCGATGTCGTCGACGACGACCGTGAGGTGATAGGTCGGCGTGCCATCCGAGCGCGCGATGATGAGGTCGTCGAGTTCGCGATTGTCGAACGTCACCGCACCGCGCACGTGATCCTCGATCACCATCGCGCCGTCGGGCGGCGTACGAAAGCGGATCACCGGCGCATTGCCGTTGTCCGCATCCGGGTTGTCGCGGCAATGGCCGTCGTAGCGCGGCTTCTCCTTGGCCGCCATCTGCTGCTCGCGCAGCGTGTCGAGCCGCTCGCGCGAACAGTAGCAAGGGTATGCCCTGTCTGCTGCGACCAGTTCGTCGACGACCTCCTTGTAACGGTCGAAACGCTGTGTCTGAAAGTATGGCCCTTCGTCATAATCGAGCCCGAGCCATTTCATCCCCTCGAGGATGATGTCCACCGCCTCCTGGGTGGACCGCTCGCGATCGGTGTCCTCCACGCGCAGTACGAACGTGCCGCCGTGACATCGCGCGTAGAGCCAGTTGTAGAGCGCAGTGCGCGCGCTGCCGATGTGGAGGTAGCCGGTCGGGCTGGGTGGGAAGCGGGTGACGATGCTCATGCGGGCGAATCGGGGCGATGAATGACCGCGCATTATAGGGCGGCCAGACCGCAAACCGTACGTCAGAGATCTCGCGGCTTCGGCCGTGGCCGACCGCTCGCGCGCCGCACCAGGCCGCCCCCGATCGAGCCCCGGCCGCTGCCCGTTTGACCGTCCCGCCCGGCGCGCCTAAAATCGCCAGCCTTCGCAGAGCGGGCGATTAGCTCAGCGGGAGAGCACTGCCTTCACACGGCAGGGGTCGCTGGTTCGATCCCAGCATCGCCCACCAAGATTTTCTCGTTATATCAAGGGTTTCGATCGGTCTGCGCCTCGGGCTTGGCGACTTTGATCGAGCGACCGTGACGAAAACGTGACGCTAGAATGCAGGGGCTGCGTATCGCGCCTTGCGCTCAATCCACGCGTCGTCGGCGACATTGTTGTTCGGACTCCCCGGCCAATGACGGTCGCGTGCGAATCCACGGCCCCAGATCGTCACTCCGGCGCGCGCCACTCGTCTCCCGGCATGATCCGGCGCATGAATTCATCGAACAACGGCACCGTGAACGCGGTGTCACCGTGGCTCGGACTCCAGATCATCCCCTTGCCGATGAGTTGGCTCCGGGTCGGTCCCAATGCGGTGACCTCGCGGCCCAGCACCTCGGCGATAGCGCCCGAACGATGCGGCCCGGGTCCGAGTTCCGCCATCGCGCGCAGGTAGCGCTTCTCGGAAGGCGTGAGGCGATCGAAGCGGACGCGGAAGAAGCTCTCGTCCAACGCAGCCACTGCAGTTATCGAGCCCTGCTCGACGTCCTGCAACGTGACCGGCGGTGCGCCGGCTGCGTCCCATGCGTGCTTACCCCACTCCTGGAGAAAGTACGGATAGCCTTGCGTCGCTTCGATGATGCACTCGAGAGCGCCTTCGGCGAAATCCACACCCTCCGCGGCTGCCGGCTTTGCGATCGCGTCACGGGCCGCATCAAAGGCCAGCGGACCGACTTCTGGAAAATCGAACAATCGCTCCGCGTAGGACTTCGCGCGTCCCATGCGCCCCCGCAACTGAGGCAGACCGGCGCCGATCAACACCACCGGCAACCGCCGCTGCACGGTGCGATGCAATGCGGTGATCAGTGCCGCGAGCTGTGCCTCGTCGACGTATTGCAGCTCGTCGATGAAGATCGCCAACGCTGTGCCGGCTTCCTTGGCCGCTTGCCCGGAGGCTTCGAGCAACGCGTGCAGGTCAAGCTCGAGATCACCATTGTCTGCGAGACCCGGTTCGGGCTCGAAGTCGATGCCGACCTCAATATCCTGATACTTGACCTTGAGAGCGCCGACAAACCCCGCAAGGCCTCGCAGGGCACGGCGCGCGAGCTCCGTGGCCTGCTCGGTGCGCGAGAGCCGCAACAACGCACGCCGGAGCTCAGGCGCGACTATCGCGGGTAACGACCGCCCTTCTGGTGCTTCGATACGCAGTGTCTGGATGCCCGCCGCCTCCGCGTCATCGCGCATACGATCGAGGAGCACGGTCTTTCCCACGCCGCGCAAGCCCACCATGAGCAGGCTTTTGGCCGGGCGCCCCAAACGCACGCGCTCCAACGCGATGCGGATCTGCTCGCGCAGGTCGTCGCGACCGGCTAGCTCGGGCGGCGGCGTGCCGGCACCCGGGGCATAGGGATTGCTTATGGGATCCATGCGCCATTTATAGCAAATTTATCTGGATTTATCTTCCGGAGATAAATTTTATAAATTCTTTCAAACTCGGACGTTTGGCGTCGCGGCCGCCCTATCCTCTCTGAAAACAAGCTCGACTCGGGACACGACCGACACGCTAGCCATTCGTTGGCTGCGGGTGTCCCTTCTAGTCCAGTTCGCAGGAGGCCCGCCTATCTAACCTATTGATTGAAAATTGCTTATCGGCCCGCGTCGGCTTTCGCACGGCAATAGGCACTGGTTCGCTACCCGTATCGCATGCCAAAGCTTCCTTTCCAATCAATGGGCTGAATGCCGCTCGCTTCAGCATCGAATCCTGTCGTCCGACGCGCGCACCGCAACTAAGACGTGACCCGCACGTGGCTCCACCAGGAACCGCGAGGCGCGGACGGTGCCGCTCTCGTCGACCGCCGTGGCCGTGCTCCGCGCCTTGCCCCGTGCGCTGCACGGAGATGTGTTCGCCGGTGTCACGCGCGAGGCGGTGAAGCGTTCTTACACGCGAGCAATCCGGCGGGCCGGCATCGAGAACCTGCGTTTCCATGACTTGCGTCACGAGGCGACGACACGGCTGTTCGAGAAGGGACTCAACCTCATGGAGGTCGCGAGCATCACCGGGCACAAGGACCTGAGGATGCTGCGGCGGTACACGCATTTGAAGGCTGCGGATCTGGGGCGGAAGTTGGGATGACTTGGCGTATAGGCCGTATAAAGCGCCTTCTTGGTGGCTCGTCAGCGGGTACTCTCGCCTGTTCGGCGCCGGCACCCATCAGCCGGAAGCCGCGTCGGCTCGCCCAGCAGCGTGCCGCTCGATGTGACGCCCCTGAATTCTCTCCGGCGACGGCTTCACCGGCGCACTCCTCCTTCGCCTGCCAGTTTCCCGGGCGGGGGAGCAGACTGATGCGGACATCGGGTCGGGGTGCGTGGCGGCGGAGAGGAGGACGTAATGGAGATGCAGCGCGACCGACACCGGCCGAAAAGAACGATTCTCGATGGCAGCCAGATCCTCAATGGCGGGATGAACAGGCCACTCATCTGAGGCCCCATCGTGATCATGACCATCAGCGTCGCGGGGATCACTACCAGTTACAACGACAGGCCGGCGTGGTTCCACCACGCGCGATCGGAATGCGCACGCAGGTCGAGTTCGAACGTCCATGCCGAGCGGTGTTGGATAGCAAGGTGATAGTAGGTTTCGGCAATTGCGGCTGGCACCAGCAGACCGTCCTTCTCGAGACCCTTGCGCTCGCGCAGGGACTGGAAACGTTCGGGGCCGAGCATCTTGCCGAGCGTATCCGGCGCATCCACCAAGCCGTCGATCACGATATGCGCCACATGGACACCCTTGGCGGCGAATTCAGCATTCAGGCTCTGGCACAGCATGCGGCGCCCACCCAGCGCCGCCGCATGGGAGTGCTGACCACCGTTGCCGCGCATCGACGCGGTGGCACCGGTGACCAGTAGCGTGCCCTGCCCGCGTTGCGCCATGCGCGGCAGCAGACACGACGCCAGGCGAAACAGGCCGAAGGTCGCCATGCGCCAACCTGTTTCGAAGGCCTCGAGCGAAGTCTCGGCGAGCGCGCGGTCGCCGATCTGCGCATTGAGGTTGTCGAGCGCGACCTCGATTGGGCCGATGTCGCTTTCTATCTTCTCGACCAGGGTCTCGATGCTGTCGTTCTCAACTGCGTTCAGCATGAAACCGCTTGCGCTACCCCCCGCCTCCGTGATCTCGCGGACCAGGCGTTCGAGCCCCTGGCCGTCGGAGCGCCGCGCCAGGCAGGCATGGAAGCCCTCGCGGGTGAATCGCTTGGCGACGTGGCCGCCGATACCGGCGCCGGCGCCGATGACGAGACAGACGGGTTTGCTCACGAGAGTTCCCTCTCTTTCACTTGGAATTGGGGACGAATGGGTGCCAACTGCCGCCGATGCAGGCAGCGGGCCGCAGCGAAGTACCACGCGCGCTCCGTGTTCCCGTCATCCCGTTACTGGTCTCGAATGACCGCGCGGGTAATCGTCGGCGTGCTTGTCAATCCATTCGATGATGGGCGGCAAGCCTGCAACTCGTTCGTAGACCGCACGCAGCTTCGCGAACCTGCCGCCGAGCAGGGTGTCGTTGATATCGAGCAACTGGGTCAGCCGGTTGAAGACGCAGATGTCGGCCCAGCACACGGTC
>Ga0180436_10002448_pt1 | contig 17616 bp, 11 predicted proteins | sample SS_ome_2_FD_132434 | JGI IMG/M metagenome (GOLD analysis project Ga0180436, IMG submission 132434) | Hypersaline lake sediment archaeal communities from the Salton Sea, California, USA - SS_3_S_2 metaG | ecosystem: Environmental > Aquatic > Non-marine Saline and Alkaline > Hypersaline >...
GGTTGACCACGAGGCGAAAGGCGTTTTCATAGACGTTGAGCGTCGTGCTCGTGGCCCACTCGAGTTCGAGCTCGCGGATGCCGTAGCGGTAACAGAGCGCCATCATGGCCAGGATCGAGGTGGTGAGCGAAACCGCCAGGGTCAGCAGCAGACCGGAGAAAATAAGCGTGGTCGGGCGTTTACCCTGGTGGACTTTTTTCGCGTGCAGCAGGGACGGGATCAGCGACTCGCGCATGTCGACGAACAGCATTTTCTGGCTGATTGCCCCGAGCAGGCCGCCGACGCCGGCGAAAAGCTTTGTTCCAAACAGCGCGATCAGGCCGTCGAGCGGCGCGGTCGTCAGGGTGAAATACGCGATACCGCCCTGGCAGATGATGCGGGTGGCGACCAGTGAAATCATGAAAAAGGAGCAGAGCAGCAGCAGCGACGTGAGCGGCGCCACGCCCTGCCACATGAACCACAGCACCAGCACGATAAAGCCGATGATGATTCCCCAGAACGACATGCGTACGTCGAACCACTCGATGCTCCTGATATTGCCGGGCCTGATGAACAGCGCCTGCTGCGATACGGTGAGCAGGTGGTGGCGCGCCAGCCAGACCAGGAACAGGAAGAAGATGCCGTACGCACCGATCATCTGCATCTCTTCGGGGCGCGTCAGCGTCGGGCCGAAGGTGATGCCGAGTTCAGAGGCGGGCATCGCATACCCGGTGACGTCGAGAATTCCGTAGAACAGCGCCCCGGCGAGAAAGAAAAACCAGAATGAAAAAGAAATCTGCCGCGAGGTGAGGAACGCGAACCCGATAAAGGCCGGATAGATATAGATTTTGAGTTTATAGAACCCGGACAGCAGTCCCTCTTTGGGAAAATATTTTCCCGCCAGCACCAGGGTCTGGATCGTCGGGATCGACGGGAAATGCAGGTTCAGGCCGTTGAGCAGGTGCAGGAACACCGGTATCAAAAGGCCGATCAGCAGAAACCGGTTGGTCAGCAGCCGGCTGCCGTCGGGACTGTCCACCGCGTAGCTGACGAACTGGGAAACCTTCAACAGCGGGAAATTGAGCTTTTCGTTGACGATCCACTGCCGGGCGAACAGGTTGATGATGCAGAGCATGACCGCGTAGCTCAGCAGGATGAAGATGAGCCAGCGGAAAAAGACCATGGACCAGGCATGCCACGGGATCGCGGTGACCACCTCCAGCCAGCTCATCGACCGCCCCGACGGCAGGCCGTTGTAGAGCAGTTCGACGGCCGCCGGGTCGCTGGGCAGCAGGGCGTTCGGCAGCAGCGGCTCAAAGGTCTCCCGCCACTGGTTGCCGGTGTTGGCAAAATGGATCGGCGCGGTCAGGTTGATCAGGAAGGTCCGCGTGAGTCCGGTGTAGGCGATGCCGGAGCCGATGACCATCTGGATCCAGATAACCAGCAGTTCGGAGCCGGTCAGCAGGGTCCGGGACTTGAACAGTTTGGCTGCGGCCAGCACCAGCAGGGCCATGATCAGCAGGATGAAGAACGGGGCCAGCGGAAAGTGTCCGCCCCCGAGCGGGGTGGCGCGGTGATAGATATTGTTGATCGGGGTGAACAGGCAGATTGCACCGGCAAAAACCAGACCGATGAGGATGGCCCTCGATCTGATTATTGGGGTCAGGTGTTCGGTTGCGAGTTCCCGGCTCATGGTGCTACTCGGGCGCCTGCCCGTTCTCCGTGATGTCTTTGAAATCGCTGGTCAGCTGCGCGTGGGCCGTCTGGTCCATCGAGCGCCAGACCAGCAGCTGCTTGCGCAGCTGGTGAATGAACATCTTGTTGATCCGCATCCACTGGCTCTTTTCTCCCGATTCCCGATGTATCTTCAGTTTGATACCGAGAAAATTCTCGTGTCCCGGCACATTCACGAACAGGATATCGGCCCGCTGCATGATGCCGAAATCAAACGGTGCCAGCCACACCCGCGCCTGCAGGTGTACCGGGACGGGCAGGGTTTCATCGCTTTCCTCGGTAACCAGGTCGACGCGTCCGGTCGAGAAGCGGCCGTGGGAAATATCCTGGTGACCGACGAAATAATTGTACAGGAAACCGCCGACCGATTCATGCTCTTCGTGCTTCATGAAAAAGGGCAGGTTCGTTTCGATCGTATCATCGACCGGTTCCGGCAGCTCAAACGAGCGGTTTACGTCCGGAATCGCAATGCGCGCGGCGACCCGGGACGGGTAGATCACCGATATGAGCACTACGCCGATGACGAGGATCATCGCCGCAACCCCGGCCGTCGACGAGTAGTTGACGGTGATGCCTTCCCAGAAGCTGGTCCCCGATAAAAACGCCGCCGAAACCTGGGCGAGCAGGTACCCGAGCACGACGGAAATGACCGCCAGCGCCATCGCTTCGGCCACGAACAGGAAACCCACGTGGGACGGCGCGAGCCCCACCGACGTGTAGATGCCGATCTCGTTTTTGCGCTCGTACACCGAGCTGATCATCGTGTTCAGCACGATCAGGATCGAAATGAGCATCGGCACGAGGATGTTCGGCACCCCGCTGTACGCGATGGTGTCGCTCAGGTTGTACAGCCACACGCCGTCCTTGTCGCCGGTGAAAATAGCGAGGCTGAAGCGGTCGACCAGCGCCGATGCAACGGCCGCGATATCGGTGTCGGCTTCGGGCCGCACGGCGATATTTTTCAAGGTTCCGCCCATGGCCGTCACGATCGATGCCGGAACGAGCGCGGTCAGCGAACCGGGGACATGGGTGTAGCGTCCCTGGAAGCTGCGGATGTCCTCGCCTGACTCGATGGCCTCCTGCTCGACGTCGGAAAGTCCCTCTTCCCGATCCCTGGGGAAGGTCACCGGCGTCAGCGGTTCGCCGTCCAGGTCGAGCAGCGTATCGAACAGCTCTCCGGGGAACGTACCGATTACGGTGAAATCGACGCCCCACAGCTTGACCACCGAGTCCGGCCCCGATTCTATGCCGAGCTCTGCGGCGGTGCTTTCCGACAGGATAATGGCGCGGTAATCGTCTTCGTTGAACCACCTGCCCGCGGTGAGCATCCGGTCGAGTCCGGTGACCTCGGCTTCAGCCGGGGTCAAACCGATCAGCCCCTGGAGCGTCGCCCTGTTTTCACGGTACCTGAGCGGTGCCTGAATGGTGCGGGTTGGATCGGCTGCATCGAGCCAGATGCGCAGGGCCGGGGCGCTGATCCCCTTCATGCTGCTCTCCAGGATTTCCACCGCCTGGGGCGGCATCGACTGCCAGTTCAACTTTTTGAGCAGCAGTCCGTGGTACGGCGCTTTGGCCTGAAAGAACAGGCGATTTTCCTGCAGGTTCGACTTCACGGTCGTGAAGCTCATGATCGTAAAGGTCAGGATGATCAGGGTCGAACAGGTCAGGATCGTGCGGATTTTCCGGCGCCGCAGGTTTGAAACGCCCAGGAAAAAAGCGGCGACAAACGCCTTCCAGCGGCTGATTTCGGCAGCACTCATGTTGCTGGCCCGGCGCTGCAGCAGGATCATCTCCTCCTCGAAACGGAAGAAAATGATCAGCGTGACCATCAGGGACAGGCCGATGATGAAAAAGGCGAGAATGACGACCATCGGGCTGTAAGCAAGCTCAAAGGCGGGGTGGACATTGTAGACGATCGCGATCAGGCCGGCGAGGATCAGCGTGAACGCGATGATGCGTTTGTAGATGTTCGCATAGCCGAACAGGAACCGTTCCATGCAGAACGCGAACGGGACAAACAGGGCGATATAGAACAGCACGCCGAACAGCACGTCTTTCTGGGTTTTTTCGACCTGGTTGTAAACCCGGGCGGACAGGGCGAGGGATTCAGACGCCTTCTCCCTGAACTTGGTGTAGTTCAGCTCCGACAGATACCGGGAGCTCTCGGCCAGGGCAGTGATACCGCGATCTTTAAGATCGCTGATCCGGTCGTCGAAAATGCCGTGTGATTCGAGGTTGACGATTCTCGGGATCAGCAGCGCCCACGCATCGGCGGCGGCATGATAGACGGTGTTGATGATCTTCGGGTAGTCCTTGACCGGATAACCGGTTCCCATCGGTTTTTCTTTCGTCCCGTTGGAAAGGATCAGTTTGCGGGTGAGGACGTTGTCCGACAGGGTGAGCTTGAGATGGGAGGCGGGCTCGAGGTAGATCGACGAGATGATCGATGTGCGGGTGTCGATCCGGCTGTACCAGTAGCGCTGCGGCGGGGCGTCGCGGCGGCCGTCGAACAGGTACAGCTTGGTCATGTAATCGAAGCTGCGCGGTTCGAGCAGGTCGAAAATCGTCGTCTCGCTGCACGCGAACATGACCAGCCGCGTTTTCATCGCCCGGCGCTGCATTTTTACACGATAATTCGTTTTGGTCGTCTCCTTCTTGTCGATAGCCCACACGACCTTGCCGGTCTCTGCATCGAAGCGGTATCCCTCGATGATCAGTTTGTCGAACACGTTTTTCTTGTCGGCAATGCCCTTGTACAGGAAGGTTCCGTCCCGATGCACCCAGCCGTAGAGCCTGGCGATTCCCTGGTACGACAGGAGCACCGAGTCCGAGGTCGGGTAGTTTGCAAACAGTTCGCCGTGCAGCATCAGGTTGCTGGTCCCGGCTACGGACGAGAACCCGTTGCGCGGAAACAGGTTGTCATGCAGGGCCGGGGCCGCGCTGACGCCGTCGAGCATGTCCGTGAGCAGCGCAAACTGGTCGTGCACGTAGGCCATGTCGATCCGTTCGACGCGGTCCCACGGCGTGCCCCAGATCGAGCGGGCATCCCCGATGGTGGTCAGGGTTACGCCGATATAGCCGGCCAGCGAACTGACTTCGCCGCCGAGATACGGGCGATCGGGGAAGAAAGAGTCCCAGCTGCGCAGGTCGCTCGGCCGCAATGAGTTGATATAGCGGGCGCTGCCGTATGAACCGGTGCTGTTTGCCTTGAAGACCTCGTCGATGGTGGCAAACATGGTGCTGCGGTTGATGCGCGGACGCAGTTTGTAGAGCCAGCCGCGGTTGAAGCCGCCGATCCCTTCGCCATGGCTGGACAGGTGCAGCGACAGAACGGCGCCGATCGTGTAGTCGCGGGTCAGCTGGCGGAAATCAAGGGCTGATTCCAGGGCGTCGAGCTGGGCAGCGAAATCGGCAATATCGGCGTTATGGGTTTTGGCGACCTGCGGGATCAGGTTCTCGAGCAGACGCTGTTCCTGCTCCGGCAGGTCGTGATAGGTTGTCGCCCAGTTCAGCCTCCGCAGCGCAAAGCGTTTATCGGCGAGCGCCTCGATGCGGGTTGCGCTGCTTTCTTCCCCCTGCAGGCGCAGGTTCATCAGTCGACCCGAAATCGCGTCGATTTCAAAGCGCAGATCGTTTTCTATGGCGCTGGACAACAGGGCGTCGCGTTCGGCATCGGGTTCCAGCGGGAATGTCAGCCCGGCAATCAGCTCGAGGTGCTCTTCTGCTGTTTTGATGCGTTTTCTCAGTTCTCTGCGGCGGTCCCTGAGGGACTTCGTACGCTCCTGCATGCTCCAGACCAAATCACGCATCCCGTGCAGCGACTGGGCATGGCCGCTCGTGGCGACGAACAGCAGTGAGCGTTGCGGCGGCTGTGCGGCAAAATATTCGGCCAATTTGAGCATACTGGCGATCGACACGCTTTCATCGGCCCCCGGGGAGCGTCCGGCGACATGGGCGGTGGAGTCGTAGAACGCCTCGATAATGACGAGTTCCTCTCTCAGCGTCTCGTCGGTTCCTTCGATCAGGGCATAGATGTTCCGCTCGGTGCGGTTCTGCCAGGCGATCCGGGCACTGATCGACACCTGTTCGCGCACCAGTCCGTTTTGCGCATCGGCGTAAGCACCGAACAGTGATTCGGCCTGTTGGGCTTCCATCCAGAAACACGGGAACTGGATCGGTGAAAGTTCTTCCTTCTCGCGGAAAAAGGCGTTGCCGGCGGTGACCCCCCGGTCAACGAATATGACCCCGGCGGCCCCCAGGGAGGCGGCGGTAAGCCAGTTGCCGCCGGAGTTGAAATCCATCAGCAGGATCGCATCCTTGATCAGTTTCTGGTCGAGATACTGCAGGCTCCCGTCATCTACCCAGTACAGCGGGCCGCTCAGCTCACCGGGAATCGTCTGCGGCGTTACCGCATTGTTCATCAGCGGCTGCAGTGCCGTCTTGCCGCCGTCGACGGTCAGGGTCGCGTGCTCTACGGTCCGCGTGGGAATCTGGAAATAATAATCCTGCGGAGAAAGCCCCAGCGAACTGAAATAATCCGCTATATAGGCTGCCGCCTGTCCGCTGCCCTCGCTCCCGCTGCTGCGATCCCCGTAGCCGCTCAGGGTCGTTATGATGTCTTCGAGTTCTCCCGCCCGCGCGGTCGTCGCCAGCGCACTCAAAGCGACAGCGAGCGCCAGGAAGATGCCGCTCAGGGTCGCGGTTATGGGGGTGCGGGAGGTCATCTGAGTGTCTGCTCCTGGCTATTCGAGTCCGCCGGTACTGATTTCCAGTTCGGAACGTTCCTGGATTTTTTCCACTCTGCCGTCGCGAATCCAGATCACCTGGTCGGAGACATTGAGCATCTTGTAGTCGTGAGTAGCCGATATGACCGTGACCTTGCGCTCGCTGCTCAATTCCTTGAGCAGATCGATGATGTCTTCGCCGGTTTTCAGGTCGAGGTTGCCGGTCGGTTCATCGGCCAGAACGATGGCCGGGCTGTTGGCCAGCGCCCGGGCGACGGCGACGCGCTGCTGCTGGCCGCCGGACAGCTCGGTCGGTTTGTGCGCGTGCCTGCCTTCGAGGCCGACCTGTCTGAGCAGGGCCATGCCCTGTTCGATCGCATCGTCGTTGGCGACGCCGGCAAAGGTCATCGGCAGCGTCACGTTCTCGAGCGCGGTCATGACCGGTATCAGGTTGAACGTCTGGAAAATGTAGCCGATTTTGCGGCAGCGCAGCCAGGCGAGCTCGTATGCGTCGAGCTGGGCGATATCGACCTCGTCGATGAACACTTTGCCTGACGTCGGTTTGTCGAGGCCGCCGATCATGTTGAACAGGGTTGACTTGCCGGAGCCGGAAGGGCCCATGATCGACAGGTATTTACCTTCCACGATTTCGAGGTCGATGCCCTTGAGCACGTTGACGACGATTTTGCCGAGATCGAAATCCTTGGTTACGCCGCTCACTCTGACGATGATTTTCTCAGTCATGGCAGTTTGTTCTCGCTGCATAGCGGGGACACGCTGGAGTCTGTCCCCGCTACGCGGGTTAATTATTGCTCGAGCCGCATGGCCTCCACCGGCTGCATCCGCGCCGCTAAAATCGCCGGGTAGATCACGCCCGCCAGGCTCAGGCCGGTCCCGATGAGCATTGAAATCAGTATCGACCAGCCGATGAGGCCCCATGGAAAAGCCTGGAAAATACCGGCGCCGAGATTGAAAGACGATGATATCAGGGCGGTCAGCACACCGAGCACTGCCCCGATCAGGGATCCGGCCAGGCCCTGCATCAGCGCTTCCAGCACGAAGAGGCGGACAATGAACCGATCCAGCGCTCCCAGGCACTTCATCGTGCCGATTTCGCGGAACCGCTCCGTCACGGACATCAGCTGTGCGTTGATGATGCCGACAATGCAGACGAGCAGCGACAGCGTAACGATCCAGCGCTGTTTGGCGGAGGCGATGATGACATCGGAACCGAAACCGACATCGTAGCCGGCCTTGATCAATGTCTGATAAGCGCTGATGTCGCCCGCGTTGAGCAGGGCCTGGGCAAAATCGTTGCAGCAGCGCATAAAGCACAGGAAGGCGACGGCCAGAACCAGGCTGGTCGTGGTTACCAGGGATCTGAAAAAACGCACCCGTATCGATTGAAAAGCGATCTCAAGCGATTTTTTCAACGGCAGGGCAATCAGGCGTTTCATCTTGATGCACGGGCAGAAGTGGATATACAGTCAGCGTACTTCAGGGCAATGCCAGACAGAACTTCTCAGATATTATCGCCATCTGTCGACGGTTGTCAATAATATTTAGAAAAACCGGTAGGTAATGACGCTCAGCGCGGTATCCGCTTCTGGCTGGAATTCGCTAATCGTTGGTGGCTAAGAAATCGTGAAAGCCGGCGGGGAGAAGCCGCGGTTCGGCGGTGATGGTTTCGAGGAATCCGTCAAGAACCGCAAGCGCGCGATCGTTCATACGCTGGTGGTGCAGCATCACGCCGATATGGCCGTCGCCGGCTGCCGTATCGATTTCACCGCACAGCGCATCGAGGCTTGCAGCCGGGTCGGATTCCCGGCGCGTATGGAGGTCGACGTTGATGAAGATGTCCGGCAGCGGAGCTGGCTGTCTCTGCTCTCCGCGGCTTCTTGATATGCCGTGAAATCCCAGGGGGGCGAGCATCTCGAGGGTATACTGCGAGCAGCGGTTCCAGGGCGGGGTGAAAAACGGGGAGAAAGATGCGCCGACAATCTCTTCGAGCCGAGTTTTTCCCCGCAGCAGGTCATGTTTGACGGCATGGTCCGGGCGCGCCGCACCAAACTCGAATTTTTTCCCTTCCGTCTCGTGATTTGCATGCTTCCACCCGTGCTGATGCCAGCACCATAGCGGCGAAGCGGTATCCGTGCCGTCGCCGAGCGCCTGCCAGCGCGCCGCGGTCAGCCAGGTCGGGACAACAGCGAGACAGAGCGGCAGGCGGTGCTTTTCGAAAACGGCCAGCATGTCCAGGAAATTGCCGGAAATGACGCCGATATCGTCGGCCCGGAAAAAAATCGGCATGGCGCCCCCTGCCGGCGCATTGGTCACGACGCCTGCTATGGCTGCCCGCATCCGCCTGATGATTTCCGCGGGCTCGATCTGGTAGAGGCTCGATACGGCGGTGTTCATGGCCTCAGGACCTGCAGATAGCGGGCGGTTTGTGCGGCCCCGTCCAGGGAAAGCCCGGTCTGGTAGCGGGGGGTGTCCCACTGCGCCTTGATAAGGGGAACCAGGCGCTCAGCCCGGAGATCTTCGGTCTCCAGCAACATGATGGGATGGCTGCGCGTCAGCCTGGTTAACCGCAGACGCTGCTCCCGGTTCTGGTCGAACGGCAGCATCAGGGCCGGAACCCCGGCGGCGACGATGTTCATCGAGGTGTTGTAGCCGGCCATCGACACAGACAGGTCGGCGGCGGCGAGCCAGTCCGGAAAGTTTCTGGAAAAGCGCTCGACGACGAGGCGTTCCTGCGCGTGCGCCGCCAGCGCGTCGAACACGGCGGGAGGGCAGTATGAACCGGTGAACAGGTGGAAGCGGCAGGGAGCGGCGTCGACCAGGGTCCGGGCCGCTTCACATACCGCTTGCAGCAGTTCCGCGCCGACGCTGCCGCTGCCGATGCTGGCAACCACCAGCGGTTCTTCCGGTTTGAGGTCGAGCGCTGCCCGGATCTCCGCTCTGGCATTGCCGGCGGGCCTCGGCGTCACAAAACCGGTGTACTGGACCGGAACCTGGATCGAGGCGGTCAGCGCAAAGGTCTCGTCGAGGGTCACCAGGTGCGGGTCGCTGTGGATCAGCAGGGCGTCGAAATAGTGATTCAGCGTATCGACCGCCCGCTGCTCGTGTTTCCGCTGCTCTTCCTTTTTCTCCACCAGGATATCGCGCAGGCTGCAGAGGATCCGGCAGGAGGTCTGCGCTGCCGCTTCCAGCAGCGGCGTCAATTCGAAGCGAAAGGCCTTGCGGCCGAACGGGTACAGTTCGAGGATCAGGGCGTCCGGTGCGAAATCCTGGAAAAATGAGAGCAAACGCTCCGTCCGGGCCGTCTTGGTCGCTTCCAGCGTTGCCGTCTCGTCGCACGGCATCAGCCCGCTGAATTGCTCGTCCATTTTCAGGCCGGGGAGTTGGAAAAAAGAAAACGGCTCGGCGGAAACGTCGACGGGCGGCCCGCCGATGACCATGGTGACGTCGTGGTCGACGGCGCAGGCCCGGCAGATTTCCAGGCTGCGGTGAAAATGCCCGACGCCGAGCACATGCTGGCAATAGTACGCAATTTTCATCCGGCCTCCGGCAGGCCGATGTTGTACTGGTCGGCGCAGAAGCTGCCGTTGCGCAGCGTGATGGTGTGCAGCCGGTTTTTCTCGATCAGCTTCGGTTCATCCGGCAGAAAACGGCGGTTTTCAATAGTATAGATCAGCGATTTGATCACCCCCTGGTGGCTGATGACGAGGATACGTTCACCGGGATGGCGTTCTGCGCAGGATGTGAGTGCATCGCTGACCCGCTCGAGCACGGTGGATCTGCTTTCCCCGGCCGGAGGCGTAAAATCCCAGCCGTTCTGCTCGCCCAGCCTCAGCATATCGTGATAGGTTGCCAGGATCTCCTCCATTGTCAGGCCCTCCCACCGCCCCCAATGCTGTTCGCGAATGCCTTCGACCGTCTCGATCGCAACCCCGAGAGACTCGTTGATGATATGGGCAGATTGCTGCGTCCGGGGGGACGGGCTGCAGATGATCCGGTCCCACGACCACACCGGGGAGGCGAGAAACGCTCCCCAGCGCCGATGGGTTTCGATACCGGTTTCGGTGAGCGGTGAATCCAGCCGGCCCTGGATCCGGTTTTGCCGGTTCCAGACGGTTTCTGCATGTCTGAGCAGGCCGAAATAGGTCGTATCGCTCGTCATGCCAGGGGGGAGGCCGTCAGGTCGACGTTTGCACCCAGTGCCGGGTTCTCCTTGATAAAAACGCCGGCCAGGTCCATGATGAGTTTGTGGTTGTCGAAATGCTCGGCGACGAAGGAGGCGCCGTTTGCAATGATGCGGCGGCGCAGGGGTTCGTCGGTCAGCATCGTCTGCAGCGCGTCGGCGAGGGCTTCCGGCTCTCTCTGGTTTACGGTCAGGCCGGTTTCACCATTGACGAGGATTTCAGGGATCGACGAGACATTGGTCGATACCACGGGAACTCCCATCGCCAGACTTTCAACGATGACGTTTGGAATTCCGTCCCGATCTCCGTCGTCGGCAATCTCGCATCCCAGGACGAAACAGTCGCTTGCGCGAAACTGCTCCAGGACTTTGTCGTGGGGCAGGGTGCCCAGCCAGCGGCAGCGATCATCGAGCTTCAGGGCGGAAATGAGGGCGAGGACTTCATCCCGGTCGTCGCCGTCGCCGATCAGGCAATGGCTGAATGCGACCCCGCGGTCGGCCAGTCTGCGCAGGGCGTGATAGACGGTCGGCAGCCCTTTTTTCCTGGTGATCCGGGCAACCGTCAGCAGTGAATAGGGAGCCCGGGGAGCATACCGGTGCCCGGTGTTGTTGAACAGCCTCAGATCGATCCCGTGGTAATGGCAGTGCACGCGGTTGTCTGTATCGGCGAGACGGTTGAGAAAGTCCGCATTGTGCCGGGTACAGGTCGTGACAAACGTTGCCCGGGCCAGTTTGTCCCTGAGCTGGTCGGGGTGGGACGTGTAGATATCCTTGGCATGTGCGCTGAAGCTGAAGGGCAGGCCGGACAGCATCGATCCGAACATCGTCACCGATGTGGGCGAGTGGGCAAAATGCCCGTGCAGCTGGCAGATCGACGGGTCTTTACGCAGGTGCCGCTGCGTCATGTATCCCCCCTGGAACAGGTGCTTGAATGTCGCTGTTTTCCCCGTCCGTCGATATCTCGAGCCGGCTTCGCGCAAGGCATGCAGGTACCGCCCGGGAAAGGCCGCAGCGAGAAAGATGTTGGGAATGATGAGCCGGCCAAAATCGAGCAGCAGCTCCGTGGGCAAATAATCTACCCGTGCCCTGATCTGCTTTACCGAATCGTGACTGAAACTTTCCCGGCCTCTGCGCATGGGAAACAGGCGCATGGTGAAACCGAGTCTTTCCAGCAGCAGGATTTCATTTGAGATAAAGGTTTCGGAGATGCGCGGAAACCCCTTGAGGATATAGGCAAGCGTGGGTGGTGCACTGCTCATGATGGATGGGTGGTATCGTGGTCGTTCGTGTTTTTGTCGGTTCTGAACATGGTGAGACGTTCCAGCATCGTGTCGAGTCCCGTCAGTTTGAAGGCCGACATCGTGCGGGCGTAGGTCTCCGCCTGGTTGAGAATTGAAATAATCTTGTCGCGCAGCAGCTGCGGGGAGACGTCGTGCCAGGCGATAAAATCAATGAGCCCTTCGCTTTTCAGCCGTTCCGCCCGGATCAGCTGCTCTTTTCGCGGCGTTTCGCGGGGAATAATCAATGCCGGGGTCTGCTGGGTCAGGATTTCGCAGATCGTATTATAGCCGCCCATGGAAATAACCAGATCGGCCGCCTTCATCAGCTCTTCGAGGCGGGGGTGAAACGGCTGCGTTTTGATTCCATACACCCGCGCCCGCTCCCGGATCAGTTCACGACTTTTTTTCGGCATGAACGGGCCGGTTATGATCAGGCTTTTGAACGGCAGGGAGGTGGGGAAGTAATCGTGCATCGACACGAAATTGTCGAGCAGGTCGAAGCCGTCGCCGCCGCCGCCGGTGGTAACCAGGACAAACGTATCGTCGCTCATGACCCGGTAGCGGCGCCGCGTCTTCTTCCTGATTTTGCAGCGTTTTTTGTCGCGGGGAATATAACCGGTGAACACGACCCGGTTCTTGATTGATTCCGGGAATTCATAGAGGGAGACCGGGTCGAAAATATCCTGGTTTCCGTAGACCCAGATTTCATCGTAGAGTTCGTCGAGATACCCGTAGATGTCACGGGCCCGCCAGTCGCTGGTAATGACGGAAGGGGTGTCGAGGATGTCGCGGAGGCCGAGTATCATTCGCGTCTGCGGGGTGTTCTGTTTCAGCCATTCAAGCGTCGGCAGTACCTCGCGCTTGAGGCCGAGGGGTTCCTTGTCGACAATGAAAAGATCGGGCTTGAAGGTCTTGGCGGTGGCCAGGATGATATTGGTTCTGATACTGAGCGCCTGTTCGTCTTCGATTTTGATCGACAGCGACCGGTATTCGTCGTTGGTTTTTTTGATCATGCCGGGAATACGCACGAAGTCGACCTGGGTCGGCAGGGCGAAACGCCCGGCGATCGGCGAGCCGGTCAGGATCAGGATGTTCGTGTTGGTGTGGCGCAGGTGATTGGCGATCGCCATGGTTCGCCGGATGTGACCGAGCCCGTACGTGTCGTGGGAGTACATCAATATGTTGAATGGCTCGCTCATTGGCTCTTGTGCGGATATATTTCGGGATCACTCGGCGTCGGACAACGAAAAATTATTATTCCACCGTATCATGAAAGTCAAGAGGCCTCTGGCCCGGGCTGCAAAAACAAAAGCCCCGCGACCGTTCGATCGCAGGGCTTGTCAGAGATATCCGGGCAAATTCGGATTTAAAAACTGAGCGTCAGTTGATTGCTGATCATGATGATCGAATCGATCTCGGAGTATGTATCGACTTCCTGGAAAATATCGCCGGTGTCCATGTAGCCGAAATGGACTTCGTACGCCAGGGAGTTGAAAAAGTTGTATACCACGCCGATGTTGGCTTCCCAGCTGGATTGCAGGTTGTCGGCTGATTCGGAATCCCAGGCCACGCTCGTTACCCCGATGGCGCCGTGAAATGCCAGGTTCGGAGTCGGCAGGTATTCGGCGGCTATCGCGAAACCGTGCGGTGCCGCACCGGTAGTCTGGGACGTAAAGGAGCTGCCGAACGGATCCTCGCCGAAGATATCGGTTGCGCTGCTGGTGATCATCAGCGGTTTGAAACGGGACGTTTCAAACAGCAGTCCGCTGTCTGATTCGGATACCGCATCGACATCGAAGGTGTAACCGGTGATCGTGTAGTCGGACCCGTCTTCCAGCCCCTCGGCGTGAAGCGGTAGAGCACCGGCCAGGGCGAGGACCAGAGCTGCCACGAACACGTTTGTTGTTCCTTTACACTTCATAGAATCTCAAGCTGATAAAACATAAATAATGATAACAATGCCTTATGAGTGCGCCTTGCGGAGCGCTCCCGGTACAAAAATTTTAACTTACCTATATAGTGAGAGTTTCGATAAAGAATGTCAAGCAAATTAAGCGTCGTGATATTCTTTTGTTGCTGTTCGGGCTTCATGGGGTTCGCTTCGTGGATTTCTTGCGACTGGCCGATGAATGGTTTATTAATAGCGGATTGAAAAAAATCACAACGGCAGCTTTGATAGTGCCTGGGCATTCCAGACGACGACTCGTCGATAAACAATCGGATACGTTGGTGACATTATGCGTTTCATAGTTATGATTCTCAGTTTCCTGGCGCTGGCGCCGCAGCCGGCCCGGGTTTTTGCCGGAGCGGTGGATAAAACCACGGTGGTGGTCCTGCCGATGGAGGTGAGCAGGGAAGGCAGCTATGCTTACTTGAACCGGGCAATCAACCAGATGCTGTTGACCAGGCTCACCCAGTACGATGAATTGAAGGTACTCGGGTCCGAGCTCAAACCCGATGCGCGGCAGAAACTCAGGTCGCTGTTGAGCGCCGGAAAATTCGATGAAGTGAGTGCAACAATCGATGCAGACTGGCTGATCGACGGCAGCATGTATTCCCTTAAAGACGGTCTGCAGATAAATGCAAGCCTCTACCCGGTAAGTACCGGAATACCGGTAACGGTGTCGGCGCGGGCACAAGGAGAAGAAGAGGTCATCGGGGCGGTAAGTCTGCTGGCGGAACAAATCTCGGCTGCGGTTGCAAAAGAGGAACCGGAGGAAGCTGAGGATGAGACGGACGCGCAAACCGGAATGACCGGTTTTGAGACGCCGCACCCGGAACGGGACTATAAAAAGGGACTGTACGGGGGAGCTGGTCTGCTAACCGGCGATGATGGGAGCACCGTGTTCGAATCCCGCGGCATGCGCAAGAGCGAACCCTTCCCGATCGCTGTGGTTTCGCTTGCGGCAGGAGATTTGAACGGTGACGGGACCAGCGAGGTGATTGCAGCATCGCAGAGCAAGATCAGGGTTTTCAGTTTCAACGACTTGAAATTCCGTGAAATTGCCGCATTCGATTTTTCCCCGCGGATGAAAATCCATGTGATAAATGTCGGCGATCACGACGGCAGCGGTACCATGAAGCTCTATGTCTCCGGAAATGAGGGCAGATTTGCCTCGTCGGCCATTTTCAGCTGGGACGGCAGTGACACGCTGCAACCGCTCAGGCGCTCGATCCCGTGGTATATCAGGCCGATCGACACAGCGGACGGGGACGCGCTGCTTGCCGGCCAGCAGCCCAACAGCAGGGTTGAAGATAATTTCCTGCAGCCGGGCGTGTTCGAACTGATGCTGGACGACCCGCTGGCGGAGGTCGTGCAGGGCGAAAAATTGCTGCTGCCGGAGGGGACCAACCTGTTTGATTTTGTACAGGCGGACCTGGACGGTGACGGACAGGTCGAGACCATGATCATCGACGAGAAACAGAAGCTGCTCGTCTATGACTCGGCGTTTAATCTGATATGGGTCAGCAGCGCCAACTACGGGGGAAGCAAGATATATTTCGGACCTTCCCGCGATCTGACCGACCAGCAGGAAGTAAATGGACTGACCGAGGCCCAGCAGGACCGCCGCGACCTCGTCTTCATACCGGGCAGGCTCGATTTGAAAGATATTACCGGCGACGGACTGCCGGAGGTTGTCGTCAATACCAATGAAGTCGGCGTGGACCGCTATTTCACCAATACCAGGTTCTATGACGGCGGGGCGATTGCGTGTCTCGGCTGGTTTGGCTACGGGCTGGCCGAATTATGGCAGACGAATCACATTGAAGGGTATGTGGCCGACTACTTTTTCGATGACGCCGGCGGTTCCGCGGCTGCCGGCAACGGCAAAGTCCTGAACAGGCTCTATGTGGCCCAGATTCCGGTTACGACCTTTGTCCGTACCCTGCTGCCGGGCGGTACCGAAAGCCGGATTCTTGCCTATGAAATTTTGACTGAACAGCGTGAAAATGAACAAAAGCAGTGAGTAAAAAAGACCAGCTGCTGGCTGACCTGTCATGTTTCTGCCTGTTATAGCGGGTAAATTTCAGGAAAAGGCAGTTAGTATAATTTTTTAAACTTTTAGTAAAAAAAACTTGACATAGGATACGGCCGGGTATATAAATCGAGTAGCATAAAAGCGGTTGTACCGTGGCGTTCACGGTAAAAATAAAACTGCAGGCCCCGATAACCGGGGTAATAAACAAACCTAGGAGAGAAACAATGAAAAAAGTAATTGCTGCAGCAGCCGGCCTGATGCTGGTCGGTACGATGGTTGGTACAGCTTCTGCCGATGTATCTTTTGGCGGTGACGCTCGTGCACGCTACTACTATCAGCAGGACTACGATTTTGGTGCTGTGGATGAGGATGGCGTACGGGAAAGAGAGCAGGATAACAAGTGGGCGTCTCGTGTCAGGATCCAGGCTCGCGCTACCGCAGCCGGCGGAGCATACGTAGTTGGCCGTGCCCTGTACGGTGACGGTACCTGGAACGGCGGCAACAGCGGTACGGCCGACATCGATGCCGACAAGGCCTACATCGGTGTTCCGATTGGTCCGGTAACCATCGAAGCTGGTCGGGTCCCGATCGATCTGCTGAACGGAACCAAGTTCCTGTTCGAGGACGTTACCTCTGACGGCGCCAAGATCTGGTTTGACCCGAGCGATGCTGTTACCCTCGGTCTGATCTACATCGTTGACTATGAAGCTATGCAGAATGGCGATTTCGTAAACGATGATGACATCGTGAACTACGGTGCCTGGGCCCAGATGGGTTTTGGTGCTATGAACGTACGTATCGCCGGTATGTATGAAGACGATCAGGTAAACGTTGGTGACGAGGAAGGTTCCGGTTTCTTCGGTGGTATTGAATTCACCGGTCCGGCCGGCCCGGTTGCCCTGTCTGGTGCTTTCGCCATGGACGATCGCGGCGAAGGCCGTGCGGATACCGGTATCGGTGGTTTCGTACAGGGTGGCATGGACTTTGGCGGCACCGGCGTTGCGCTTAACGTTGGTTTCACCTCAGACGGCTACCAGGCTGACGGCGACTTCGGTTTCATCATGTTCGGTGGCGGCTACTCCATTACCCCGTGGACCGTCGGCCAGGGTGGAGACAGCTTCTGGATCGGCGCTCCGATCACCTTTGCCGTATCTGAGAAACTGTCCCTCAAAGGTAACCTGGTCTATGCTGACATCGACGAGGTTGGCGAGGTATTCGAGATTTCCGGTTCTGCAAAGTACCTGATCTCTGACGGCCTGAACTTCCAGTGGGATCTTGGTTATCTCGGCTACAGTGCTGACTCCGACGACGGTCCGGAAGAAAGCCCGTTCGGTACCGCTGTCACCTTTAACGTAACGTTCTAATTGCTGATTAATTAGAAGACGTGACAAGCTGAAAAGGCCGACCCGCGAGGGTCGGCCTTTTCTTTTCCTCTATCAGGTTGCCGCGAAGGACTGCTAAAACCGGTAATAGGGTTCAGATCCCGCCCGGTTTCTTGGCGGGTGGGGAATCACCACCTGCTCCCCTGGAAATTCAAAAATCCCCAGGTCTTTTTTAGAGTACCAGTCGCCGATTGTCTTGCCGCTGGGGTCCTGGATGTAAGCCCCGACATATCTTCCCAGATACCGGGACGAAAATCCCTCATCCGCACGCTCCCGATCTCCCCACGTCACCCAGTACTCAAGCTGTTCCGTGGTTAAATCAACCGGGTGCCAGAA
>Ga0180436_10002449_pt1 | contig 17615 bp, 16 predicted proteins | sample SS_ome_2_FD_132434 | JGI IMG/M metagenome (GOLD analysis project Ga0180436, IMG submission 132434) | Hypersaline lake sediment archaeal communities from the Salton Sea, California, USA - SS_3_S_2 metaG | ecosystem: Environmental > Aquatic > Non-marine Saline and Alkaline > Hypersaline >...
ATTTTCTCTGCTCAGGTATCCTTGCGCGCTTCCTAGAGAGGTGGCCGAGCGGTTGAAGGCGCACGCCTGGAAAGTGTGTATACGGAAACGTATCGAGGGTTCGAATCCCTTCCTCTCTGCCATTTCCCTGTAGTTACTTGAATTTCCTAAAAGAACAGGTCTTTCAAGTACCTATACTGTCTAAGTGCTACACAAGGGAGGTCCACAGTGGACTTAGACATGAAATGCCAAACCTGCCTCCATAAGCGAGGCTCTACCTACTATTTTCGTCGTCGGATACCAGAGGAACTGCGTTCTTTTTTCGGTGGGAAGACCGAAATTTTCTTTTCTCTTCGAACCAAAGATGTGCGTATTGCAGCATCTAAAGTTAAGGAACATGCCGTGCAATGCGACAGGGAGTTCGAGCAGTACAGAGAGCAAATGAAGCAGGCTTGTGGAACCCAGATTCAAGCCCAGCGCAAGGCCATTGGCGATGACTTTATTCAGCATCTGTGTGAGCGCTGGAAATTTTGCTCACTCACTGGAGACGACTGGTATCGTCAACAGGGCTTGTCTGATGATGAATATGATGACCTGGTACAGAGAAGGGCCGAAGCTGAGCAAACCCTGAAGGCTGACCTTGCGCGAGGACAAGTGAACAATATTGTTCCCGGATTGCAGCAGTTCTTGATGCTCGAAGGTATCGATCTTGTGCCGAATGAAGAAAAATTCCGTCAGCTTGCGTATGCTTTTTTGAAAGTAGTGATTGAGACCACGCAGCTGCAACGAGAACGCGATCAGGGAAATATTGTCCACAATCCTGAGCCAGTCGACGTGCTCAATTCTGAGTCAGTTTCAGACGGTCGTAATGATGATCTGAACCACTTATTTAAAAAATGGAAGACCTTGGTTCCTGAGCGACCAAAAAAAACCATCAGGGACGTAAAACTGGCCGTGACAGACTTTCAGAAAGTCGTAGGCAAAAGTGCCTTGCAATCTTTGAGTCGAACAGATTTTATTGCGTACCGTGACCACCTTATTGCTCAGGGACAATACAAGCCAAAAACCATCAGCAAAAAACTCAATCATCTCCATGCAGTGCTGGAAATTGCTGTCGACGAAGAGTTGTTGTTGAAAAATCCGGTTTCAAAGATCAAGGTGCCACAGCCCAAAGTTAAGAAGTTGTCTCGCGTTTCTTTTGAAATCAAAGATCTTAAACAGATATTTTCGTCAGAATTTTATGCTGATGGTGTTCGCCCAATAGGCGGTGCTGGAGAAGCGGCAGTCTGGATGGCTGTTCTGGCACTGTTTACTGGTGCCAGAAGGGAAGAGTTAGCGCAACTGAGAATGCAAGATATTCGAAAGGATCCTGAGTATGGGGGGTACTTGGTAATCATTGATGAAGGCGAATTGAATGTTAAAACTGAAAATTCACGACGACGGATACCTCTTCACCCAGAATTGATTCGAATGGGTTTTACCCGTTATGTCACTGAAATCGAACAGGCAGGCCATAACTGGCTGTTTCCGAAGCTAAAGGTAGATTGTGATGGGAAGCGTTCAGGCAACTGGGGAAAATGGTGGCTTCGTGCATTGCGAAAAAATATGGGTATTGCCGATTCCAGAAAAGTGTTTCACTCATTTCGTCATACATTCAAAGACGCTTGTCGTGAGGCGGGACTGCGTGAAGAAATTGAAGATGCCCTATTAGGTCATTCTGGTAGTGGTAGTGTGGGTAGGCATTATGGCAATCGGCATGCCTTGAAATATCTGCGTGATGCTATCGATCAAATTCAATTTGAAGGCATAAATTTTCCTATTATCGTACCTGAATAGTTGCCAGATAAAATGCCCCTCCGAAGAGGGGCGTGTTAATCAAAATATAATTGTTTCCTATATTTAAGTTAATTACCTGTACGAACTACCAAGTCCGAAACCAAGCTTACCTGCCAGGGTAAGCACCTCCATCCGCCAGGATGGAGGGTACTACTTGCTTCAACACACGATCGGATACCATCCGCACGCCTGTTTGACTGCTCCCAACTTTCGATACTAATCAACACCACATACCTTACGATATTCAACTGGTCAGCATTGACTTTCAAACTTCAAATCTTGCGGAAATGAAGCCTTCAAGAACCTTAAAAAGGCCCTATCAACTCTACTCATCGAGTCTCCCTCTCTCATCATTTTTAATTGGGTCGCCAAACCTTGATGAGAGATTCCCACGTTAGTCGTGAGCTACAAACGCTAGCCAGCGCAGTTCATTTTGAAGGAGTATTTTGGTGCTAAGCACCTCACCGGTTCCTTGCGGAAATTCCATCCGGCTTTCAGAGGCGCGGGATTCCAGAGCCGCTCTCTTACTGTCCCAAAATGCGATCTGCCCAGATTGATTTTCGCAACCAAAAATCACTGGCAATCACCTCACCTTTCGGTTCGGTTTTCACGTTTCCGATAGCAGGAATTTCACCTGCATGTACAACCTTAAGCTATGCCATCGATCTGATTTTGCTCACCTTCCAGGTTCACTAATATCAGACCAGGATCATCCACTCTCGCTCAGATCCCCTATTACCTCGCGGTAATCTCAGAAGCCCGGTTGTCGGCAAATGTGATGCGAATTTCTTCTGCATCCCATCGGTGGAGTACTTTCATCCACTTCACTCACGACAGGGTTTACTGTGTTGCCACAGCTCCCGTTTCCGTGTCGCCCAATCCCTTTAGCTGATCTTTTATTTACCCTTTAATTTTCCAATTCAAGTCCTGCATATCAGCTAAAGAGGAATGGAGTCGAAAGCAGAGTTATACTCTGCAAGCGCTCCGTTGTATGCCGCGCCAGCTCGATTAAGAGCACGCGGCTTCCGCAGTCTGTCGCAAACAGTTGGCGCTGTTTACGATTGAGACCATCCGGTCTCAGCGGTCGTGTGGGGCAGCACCTCTCACACATCGTGTTCGGGGTTGGCTAGCCCACTGAAGCAAGTTCAATTTCATCTTTCGATTCTATTGACCTTGCTTTGTATAGCGAAAAAAGTTGTCGATTTTTGTTCGCTTGGAATCCCTTATTGTCTCTGCTCACTTCGTTTCGCAGTTTTATCGATAAATCCGTCGGTTTTTCTTCGAAACCACCAGTTTTATCGCTATACGAAAAAAGCCCAATTGTTTCTTCTCACCCTAAAGGAGTACAGATATGCACTACGACCCGCCCATTTTTAGTAAACGTGTTGCCTTGCAACGTATGCAAGACTACGCACGCTATGGCTACAACCATTTTGTGACAGGATATGTCCCATTCGACCGCGCATCACCATTCGTAAAAAAGATGGATCGCTTTTACCGAATCAGCGCCAATAAAAATGAAAGACATCGCTCACAAAAGCGTGGCGAAGGTGGTGCGTACCTGGTGCTGTACTCACCACCCGATCAGGATCGCCTGATGTTCATCTTGATGGTGAGTGACGGTGATCATCCAGCGCACCGCTTGGAGAAACTAAAAGACCTACGTGAGCCGCGCTCTCGCTTAACCGTCACAGGTTACGAGCTGGTGCGTCAAACCCGTGCCGGTAGCGACAAGCCTGTGGTGACTTGGCGTATGACAGAAGCTAACTACCAATCGTGGCGCGAACGCATTATTAAAACCGTGCGCTCCAAAGGCGAAAAGCCTGTCACTGAAATGCTCGAAACCCTGGTGCGCTCTCCAGGCTTCAGCGGTATTCGCACACAGGTGAAGAAACTTGCTCAATTGTTTCGTGCTGAATGGAAGCGTAGTCGTCACCGTACCGAGCGCGCTCCTGCCGTTGGAAAGATTTACTACGTGCAGCGTCTAAAAGGCGATGGAATGTACCTGTCTACGTTCCTGAAACGATGGAAGGCCAAGTGTGCTGTCTGACACGCCCTGGCGTGCGATTTCAGGTTGAAACAGTGTGTTAGGTTGTGACGGTGAAGCCCATTGCGAATTGAGACGCCGTGAAGCGCTCTGGCGGCTTATCCGGGTGGTTGCTGCGCTGGCAGGGTTGAGTGCAGGGTTGTACACAAAATTACCCGCCCTTTCGGGCGGGCCTTGGTGCTTACTCTGACTAGGTCGGTGGTAACAGAACCAGTGCACCATCTACCGGTACGGAGTGCAGCTTGATTTGATAACCGCCTGCCTTGTTTTTTCAGTCCCCGGTACAGTCAACAAACAGTAGCGCCACAACGCATCTAGTCTGATAGTGCGGCCTGCTATAAATTGAAGCCAGTATCTGGTACCAGAGCCGTACAAGTTAAGTGTTGAGATGAAGCAGGTATGGTCACCCTGCCGTATAATTTCTGTACAATCAATTCTGAACTGCTTGTGATTTACTATAATGAAACATTGGCGAATAAACGCCTATTTAATCTTAGAGTTTTTGTTGTAACTCATTGTTATATTGCGTAAATTATCTATTTAAGAGGCTATTGAAGTAATAACGATGCCAATTACCTGTGTCAAACGATAACTCACAGTTTTATCAGTGACACTACTACAAAAGAATAACCGCCTGCTGGGAGCATGCTGGCAATCAGGGAATAACAAGTGTCAGACTTTAAAAATATCCAGGAACTGGAAAAACGCCTCTGGTCGGCAGCGGATCAGCTTCGCGCCAACACGGGCCTCACCTCTCAAGAGTATTCCCGCCCTGTACTGGGTCTCATCTTTCTTCGGTACGCTGAATACCGCTACGAGCGGGCCAAAGAACGGCTGACAGAAAAACAGTCGTCGCGTCGCCGACGTGGCAAAGACGATCTAAAAACAGCAATTCAGGCCGAGGGCGCAATGTACGTCCCGGATGATGCGCTGTTCTCCAGCCTGCTCAAGCTTCCAGAGGATGAAGATCTGGGTAAGGCGATCAATGACGCCATGAAGGCGTTAGAGGCAGAGAACGAGGCCATCAAGGATGCATTACCCAAGACCTACACCCGTTTCGACAATGACATTCTGGCGAGCCTGTTAAAAAACTTCGCCAACATCCGGTTTGATATCGGTTCCGATGTCTTCGGGCGTATCTACGAATATTTCCTAATGGAATTCGCACGATCTGATGGTCAGGGCGGTGGCGAGTTCTTCACCCCGAGTACATTGGTTCGCCTGATTGCGGAAATCATCGAACCCTATCACGGTAAGGTCTTCGATCCTGCCTGTGGATCTGGGGGGATGTTTGTTCAGAGTGCTGCATTTGTAGAAGAACACAATAAGGTCGCGAGTGATGAACTTTCCTGCTTTGGTCAGGAAAAAACCGGCGACACCGTTCGACTGGCGAAAATGAACTTGGCGGTGCACGGGTTACAGGGCGATATCCGCGAAGGCAATAGTTATTACGACGATATTCACAAATGCGCCGGTCAGTTCGATTTTGTCATGGCAAATCCGCCTTTCAATGTCGATGCCATCCAGAAAGACCGACTGGAGGATGACAAGGCTCGATTCCCGTTTGGTATGCCTCGTACAGACAATGGGAACTATATCTGGATACAGCTTTTCTACGCGGCGTTGAATGATAAGGGGCGTGCTGGGTTCGTAATGGCAAATTCGGCTTCGGATGCACGAGGGTCGGAACAAGAGATTCGTAAGCAGCTCATAGAGTCAGGTGCGGTAGACGTGATGGTCGCTGTCTCCAGTAATTTCTTCTACACGGTAACCCTGCCCTGTAGTCTCTGGTTTTTTGACAAAGGCAAGCCGAAAGACCGTAAAGATAAAGTCCTCTTCATCGATGCGCGGCATATTTATCGCCAGGTGACGCGTGCGGTCCGTGATTACACCTCAGAGCAACTGAATTTTATTGCCAATATCGTACGGCTCTATCGTGGTGAAGACGTTGATAACACCTTCCTCGAAAACCATACCGACGATGGAAATAATGGTGATTGAGATATCAAGCAATATTTCATTGAGGAAGGGAAACGCAAGGCGAAATACCAAGATATTCCTGGTCTCTGCAAGGTTGCTACGCTAGCTGAAATTGAAGAACAAGGCTGGAGTCTGAATCCGGGCAGGTATGTCGGTGTTGCGGCTGGTGATGAAGGACATGATGAAGATTTTGCTGAAAAGCTGGAGGCTTTACAGGAGGAACTAGAGAATCTGAATTCTGAGGCGCATGAGTTAGAAAAGACGATTTCAGAGAATGTTGTAAAGATATTGGGTGCTGTGACGTGAGCGCTGTGAAGTGGGAGGAGATACAGCTTGGTGATGTGATTGATATATACGACTCCAAGCGTATACCACTAAGCTCCAAAGAGAGGAGCACGAGACAAGGAAAGTACCCTTATTACGGTGCCTCTGGTGTTATTGATCATATAGACGACTACATTTTTGACGGCGAATATCTATTGATTGCAGAAGATGGGGAGAACTTAAATAGCAGGAAGCTCCCAGTTGCATTTTGGGGTAAAGGTAAGTTCTGGGTAAACAATCACGCACATATAATTCTAGGAAAACAAAATAAAGCTAATACTGAGTTTATTAGGTTATGGTTCGCGCAAGCTAATATTTCTGGGTATATAACCGGAGCGGCTCAACCTAAGTTATCTCAGGCTAATCTGAAACGGATTTCTGTAAGGCTGCCTCCAATAGAAGTTCAGAATGACGTAGCATCAGTTCTATCTGTCTACGACTCACTGGTCGAAAACAACAATTGCCGAATCTCTATCCTTGAAGAAATGGCGCAATCCCTCTATCGAGAATGGTTTGTCAAATTCCGGTTTCCTGGTTATGAAGATGTGAAGTTTGTTGATTCTTCTTTAGGGAAAATGCCGGAGGGGTGGGAAGTTACAAAGCTTAAAGATATGTGTCATCTGACAATGGGGCAATCACCAAAATCCGAGTTTTATAATGAAAATGAAGAGGGCCTGCCATTTTTTCAAGGCGTTAAAGATTTTGGGCAGCGTTTTCCTGCCGTAAGAATCTGGTGCTCTAAACCAACAAGGCTGGCACAAGCTGGTGATGTGCTATTTAGCGTGAGAGCGCCAGTTGGGCGGCTGAACCTGGCAGATCAAGAAGTTTCTATTGGTCGAGGCCTATGTGCGATTAGGCGTATTGATGGCAAACAGTCGTTTTTATTTCAACAGTTAAAATCGATATTCACATCAGAAGATATGATAGGTAATGGTGCAATATTTGCGTCTGTAACTAAAAAGGATATGGAAGATATAAAATTAATATCTCCAGAAGAACGCTATGTGGATGGATTCGTAAAAATAGCAGACCCAATATTTAAACAGCTTAATAAGCTAAGTAAGAAAAATGGACTACTACGAATTCAAAGGGATATGCTTCTTCCGAAGCTGATATCTGGCGGAATAGATATAAATTAATAAAAAAGGATTTTGAGATGGCTTCTGCTTTTGAGAATTTAAACATTCAATCTGTGATTCTTCACGAGATATTTGAAAGGGATTTAGATAGAAAAATTGTTCAGCCGAAACTGAGTGAATCATGCACTGAGCTTGAAGGTGATGGAAAAAGCAATCTTGAATCTAGAATAATTAAAGCCATTGGCAGCTCATCGAGCGGTGTTCAGATGAATATTGCAAAGACATCTCCTGAGAGTTGTTTCCAGTTGAGTGCTCAACTGATGAAGTCTGATCAAGATGGTTTCATAAATGACTCCAAGAAGTTGCCGCAAATGCTTTCAGAAGCGCAAACAAGCAGGAAGTTGCCAGGAGGTATTGTTGTTGTAATAAAGGCCACAATTGGTGCGGCGTCAAAGGATTGTCTAATTATCATCAAGGCTGAGCAGCAAACTGGTTTTGCATCCGAAGAAGATGATAATTACATCAAAATGAAATACCTTGATAATTTGCTTCTAACCCCTCAGCAAAAGCTCTATAAAATTGGTTTGTTTATTGAGGAGAATGTGGCGGAGCCAGTAAATGGGTTAAGATCTGAAAGTGATTTCACGGCCTATGTCTACGATCACAATATGACACTCAAAGATGAGAGGCAGGCTGCATCATATTTTTATGATTCATTTTTAGGCCTTAGCATCCCTGAGGATTCAAAACTTCTAACCAGGAATTTCTATGAGTATACGAGGAGTTTCATAAATGAAGCAGATTTCACTGATGAAGAGAAGCTTGACTACAACTCTTCTTTATATGTTTACCTGAAAAATGACCAGGCGAATGTGGTTGAGCCGTCTGTTTTTGCAGAGTCATATTTCCCGGAAGATAAGCGCGATGATTATCTATCATTTCTTGAAAGCAAGGGGTTTCCAGAGAATGCTATAACTAAGGATCTGGCGCTATTATCCGGGAAACTAAAGCAAAGAAAAATAACATTTTCTAGCGATGTAAAAATACTCGCTCCAGCAGATAGTTTTTCTGATTCTGTTAAGATACTAGATGCGGAAAACGGACATACAATCCTTAGAATTAAAGGAATAATCAAGGATCAAGAATGAACGAGTCAGAATTCTCAGCTAAATTTCTTGAAGAAGTACCTCTCTTCAAAGCTTGGGGGGAGTTCGTTCAGAATGAGATCGAGACTGAATTAACTAAACTTATCGGCGCCAAAAGCTCCATTGAGGTTTTTCTAAAAATCCCAAGTCATTCTAGAATTAAAGCGCTGGATTCTCTGCTTAATAAAGCTTTTCACAGGGGTAAGGGTTATCAGAACCCCTATGATGAAATAACAGATAAAGTCGGCCTCCGTTTTGTGGTTCTTCTTGAGAAGGATATAGAAACATTATGCTCAATTGTAGAATCAAACAATAATTGGAGTTATTCAAAAGACAGAAATTACTTAGTTGAGAGGCTTGATAAGCCTACCGTCTTCGATTATCAATCTATTCACTATGTGGTGCGCAGTAAGGATGATATGGACATCGAAGGCACTCAGATCCCGGCTGGAACCCCATGTGAAATACAAATAAGAACATTATTGCAGCACGCATATAGTGAGTTAACTCATGACACCATTTACAAGTCTCTTCATGAGGCAGATTCTGATACCCAAAGAATCGTTGCTAAAAGCATGGCTCTCATCGAGACGGCTGATGAGTTATTCACAAAAGCAGACCAACAAATACAATCGATTTCGAATGAATACAAGCAGTTGCTTGGTTATTTGTCTGACATTTATATGCAAAAGGTTGCTGGCATAGAATACTTTGACGAGAAACTGAATGCATTCATATTAGACTCAATATGGTCTGAAATAGAAGGTTTTGATGTGGATGGGTTTAAAAAAGATATTGTTACTGACGAGCTAAGTTTTATCTACGAGAAAATTTCCCAGCGGAAGGAGCAGTCGTCCGTCTTCCGTCAGCCAGTTTCAATTTTTATCTACTACCTTGCTCGGAATTCACATAGAGCCTTGAAGAAAGTCTGGCCACTAACAGAGGCAGAGCTTGAGCCGTTCCTATCGGATATGGGGCACTCTAGCTGATATGACCTTTACGGAAGATGCTCTTGTTGAACAGCCCGCCATAAAACTTTTTGAAGGGCTTGGTTGGAACACGCTGAATTGCTGGGATGAGCAGTTTGGCGAAGAGAGTCTTCTTGGACGAAATAATCGCGGTGATGTTGTACTCCCCAAGCGGCTTCATGCTGCTTTAGTGTCTCTTAATCCTGGCGCTCCGTCTCTAGCCATTGACGAAGCAACTGAAGCGCTTTCCCGTGATCGCTCGGCAATGAGCCCTATCGCGGCTAACGAAGAAATCTACCAGCTCCTGCGGGAGGGCTATAAATACCGAGCCAGTGACGATGAGGAAGAGGATGTTACTGTCCAGATCATTGACTGGCAAACACCTGAAAATAACGATTTCCTGCTTTGCTCACAGATGAGTATTACAGGCGATATCGAGACACGCCGACCTGATCTTCTTGGTTTTGTGAATGGCCTTCCGCTGTTGTTTGTGGAGCTGAAGGCTAGCCATCGTCAACTAATCCATGCGTATAAAGATAACCTGGCTGATTATCGCAATACCATTCCTCATCTCTTCTGGTACAACCAGCTCATCATGCTTTCGAATGGCGTGCAGTCTCGAGTGGGTACTATATCTAGTTTTTGGGAGCATTTCGCAGACTGGAAAAAGATCGAGAGCGAGAAAGAGCCACGCAAGGTCAGCCTGGAAGTGGCGGTACGTGGTACCTGCCAGAAAGAACGTTTCCTTGATCTAATCGAGAATTACACCCTTTTCGTACGTGCCAAAGAGACTATAAAGGTTGTCGCCAAATACCATCAATATCTTGGTGTGAATGAGGCGCTACGTGGCCTGGAGTCGATCAAGGAGAGACAGGGTCAGTTAGGCGTTTTCTGGCATACTCAGGGCAGCGGAAAGAGCTTTTCGATGACCTTTTTCACCCAGAAGGCGTTCCGCAAGCTGCCGGGCAACTGGACATTCGTTATCGTCACAGACCGTACTGACCTGGATGACCAGATCTATAAGACTTTCAATAATGCTGGGCAGGTGCTTGAGGAGTGCCAGGCGACCTCTGGAACTGAACTGCAACGATTGTTACAAGAAGATCATCGATTCGTATTTACCCTGATCCAGAAATTCCGTACGGATAAGGGTGAGCAATACCCTATGCTGTCCGAGCGTGATGATGTAATCGTCATCACTGACGAAGCGCACCGCAGCCAATATGACACGTTGGCAATGAATATGCGCAGTGCGTTGCCAAACGCGGCCTTTATTGCCTTTACGGGGACACCTCTATTAGCTGGAGAAGAGAAGACCCGAGAAGTATTTGGCGACTACGTCAGTATCTACAATTTCGCTGATGCCGTCGATGATGGCGCGACACTCCCGCTCTATTACGAAAATCGTGTGCCCGAGGTTAATCTTAGCCATGAAGACTTGGGCGACGAGATCGCAGAAGTGCTCGATCAGTCAGATTTAACTGATGAGCAAGAAGCGAAGCTGGAGAAAGAATTTGCTCGCGCCTATCACATCATCACCCGAGAGGAGCGACTGGATACGATAGCCATCGACCTCGTTGATCACTATATGGGGCGCGAGTACATGGGTAAGGCTATGGTCGTGTCTCTGGATAAAGCGACGGCTATTCGGATGTACAACAAAGTACAAGAGGCGTGGGCTAAGAAGCTGGCGAGTCTGCAAGCGAGGCTCAAGGTAGCTTCCGGCAGTACCCGTGTGAAGCTGGAGGAACAAGTTGCCCACATGGAATCGACAGACATGGCAGTGGTCGTGTCGGGAGGTCAGAATGACTATGAAGCCATGGCCGAGCGAGGGCTGGATTTCAAGGTACACCGAGAACGAATGGTGCGTGAGGAGCTGGATACAAAATTCAAAGACCCAGATGATCCTCTCAAGATAGTTTTCGTTTGCGCGATGTGGCTAACAGGCTTCGATGCACCGCCTGTATCGACGCTCTATCTGGATAAGCCACTCAAGAACCACACCTTGATGCAAACAATCGCCAGAGCGAACCGAGTTTTTCCTGGCAAGCCCTGTGGTCAGATTGTTGACTACATCAACATCTTTGGAGCGCTACAAAATGCCTTGGGTATGTATGGTGGCGGTGTTGCTGACGGCAAGGGTGAATACAAGGTTGATACGCCTGCGAATGACAAGGTTGTTCTACTTGAGGCGCTCAAGGAGGCTATGAGTGAGGTTCGAGGATTCCTTGCAGAGAGAAATGTCAATGTCCAGGCGATTCTGGAAGAAAAAGATAACCTTCAGCGGCTCAATTTACTTGATGAGGCCAGCGAGATTCTGCTCGATCCTAAGCATTACGATGAATATACCAGTTATGTGCGGCAGATTAATCGCATATTTAAAGGGATTCTCCCCGACAATCGAGCCGAACAATTCTCTAAAGAGCGGGTAATGCTCAATGTCATTTACTACCAGATGCGAGTCAAATCAGGTCTGGAGGTTGATGACAGTGATGTATTAGATGTGGTGCGAAAACAGGTGAATGAGCTTCTGGATGAGGCTATCGAGACCGTTCGGATAGACAGCAACCTCCCCGATCCAGTAGATATCGCAGGTATAGATTTCAATGCACTAGCAACCATGGTAGAACGCCTGAAGAAACCGGCACGATCAGACGCGGAGCGTTTGAAAGCAATTATCACTCGTAAGCTGTTGCCCATGATTGAGCGGAATGGATCTCGTCAAAATCTCCAAGATAAATTCCAGGAGATGATCGAACAATACAATCTAGGAGCCTATTCTGCTGAGCAGTTCTTCGATGAGCTGAAGAAATTTATCCATGAGCTAAAAGAGGAAGACAAACGCACGGTACGTGAAGGACTGACCGAAGAAGAACTCGCAATATTCGACCTGCTATGTCAGGAAGTAACGTTATCAGAAAAAGAACGCGAATATGTTAAGAAGATAGCGCATGAATTGCTGGAAAAACTTAAGGAAGTGCTGGTTATCGACTGGAAGAAGAAACAACGTACCAAGGCCCGCGTCGAAAGTATGATCAAAGATGTCCTGGATGAGCTACCTGAGGCCTATGACGATGATATTTGGCCCAAAGCCTGTGAAGGTGTTTATCTGCATATATTTGATAAATATGCGGGTGAAGGTAAGAGTGTTTATCAAAAATAACTTACAAAACATGTGGCGAATTTAGGTTTTTACTAGGATTTATGGTTAATCAAGGCTTGTAGGATATACGACATTAATAGCGAATAAATGACCGGGATGACCACGTCAGCTATCCTGACTTTCCGTTGGCATTCGTAGCTTCAATGCAGAATTAGTGCAATTTGATCATAAAGTGTGGGATTACTTAATAGTTCACGAACTGCTGCATTTTGATGCGCCTAATCACGATAAATTGTGGAAAAGTCTTATGCGCGCCCATATTGGGTATTGGAGACTGGGAGCGTTGTGAAGAGGTGCTCCGGGAATATACAAACCGCAACGATGGACAAAAAGGGCACAGCAATCTCAGGGGTGTCGTTTAACACTCAGAGTCTGTTTTTTCGGTAAGTTCAGAATACGCTGAGCAGTCTTTGTTGTATCTGTAATGTTTCAGTGTTTCGATGCTGTAAAATCTTGCTTGATGTGAGGAAGGGAGGAAGATTTACGGCAAAGTTTACCCTTAGGCTGGTTACCAAGAAGATAACCAGCGCCCGGACTTTACCGTTGAATCTTGCTCGACGCTCGTACGGTCGTCGACCCACGGACACAGGTCAAATCATCTGCCTGTGCATGCCAGTTCACGACGATGTTGTCGTTCACACCGGGTCTGGCCAGCTGAATAGCGGTCTCCGCATCCAAGGACAAAAATCCAATATAGATACTCCCTACTATTCAGTTAGTCTTCCGTTGGAGTTAAGTGTGAATCCCCATTGTAACTCCTCAGCCTAAGCTGTTTACTGCATCGCACCCAACCGAGTCCAAATCGTGACGCATAAATACGACGAGACAGACCAGATGAGTTTTTTCAGCGATCTGTAGGTCGTATAGGTAATAAGTAGGCGCGTTCCCAAACTTTCCCCCAATATTTGAACGAAGCGTTTTTTTCGTCGCTACGTCACGCCACGTCAGATAAAAGAAGGCAAATAACGAAAAAAGTTGACTATAGAAAATACTTATGATATAATAAACACAATAAATGCCTCGCTCTTTTTTTAACCTGCTTTAAAGGAGTAAATATTATGAGTGGAATTAATCCGTGCACAGGCTTGCTTTGGACTGACGACAGCGAGACGATCGATATCGGTGGCAATATTATTGGTGAATGTGATTTTGGTGATGATGACTGGATGTCAACCAGCGATATGCTTAATGACGACTTGTTCTCAGGGAGCATTTTTGATGACGATTAAACCAAGAACGACAACAATAGAAGATTTAACAACGGCAGAATTTGTGGGTCTTATTAAAAACATTCCGCATAACGAAGATGGTTATGCGTTTATGCACGAAATAGTTGAAGCCATTAAAGAAAACGCTCCTGAAATTTATGTGCGTTATTTCAAAAGTCAATTGAACTAGCTAAAAATTGTAATTATTTCTGCATTTGAACCATTAATTTCAATGCGCGACAAAATTTTTAAAAAACAATCCTCATTCACGAAATAATCACCCGCTCTGGTCACTATACTAGTTGCAGGCATTTATTTTATTAACTATTTAGTGAGGTCTTTATGTACGCAGAGCTTACAGCAGCAGAACGCTGCCAATATTATGAAGAGTATGAAGCTTGGTTAGACAAGCTTAATGAGCTTTATAACGAGTATCTTATTTTTTAGGTAAACAGATGAGTTAAGGGTTATCACTATACTCATCTTATTGTTGATTCATTCCGTCGTTATTGATAGCTGATGGCTTTGTAAGACATCTTTTTCTCTTCTTTATTTATCCCCTCTTTGGAGGGGATTCCTTGGTCGACTTATCCTGTTTAGGTCGCAGAATATATTAAATCCGGAGCAAAATATGAATGAAAAACTACCACCTGGTGTGAGATTAGTAAATTATGACGAGCTCAGACGAGAAGGTATACCAAATGCACCAATAGGGCGTGAAATTAATCACCCGTCACAAGTGCCAGTTAATCCTGAATTGCCAGATGATTTTGACATTACACCAAATAGTGAGAGACCAGCGGAACAAATTGAAAAATGGTGGGACCAGCCATTTATTAGAACTGTTGACTGGGAGGATATGACAGAGTCTTATGAAGATTATCAGGAACGGATGAAGGATTGTGGTGGGGAGCCAAAAAGCAGGCTGGAGTTTGAAGCAGATAAAGCTGAAAGAAAAGAAGACTGGTATCAGTCCTGGCCTTCTGGCACACGTTACGACGTGCGTTGTTTAGATGGTGGTGCTTGGGATCGATCAACCAATTGGGGAATGGTAGCTTCGTTAGAGGCTGCTCTTGAAATAGCGATAAATGGACCACGATGGGTAAGGTAATTAGCCAAAATGGTTTCTTCTTAAATCTTTATCTGGTTATTTCATAGAGCGTGAGAATGATTGATCATATCAATTCCCCGAATTTTTTAATATTTCTAGTGGGTCTTGTAAATGAGAGAGTTGTTCACTTCCCTAAGAAGATTCACTAGATCTGATACTAGTAGGGCGACTTGTTATGTCAGTTATATTTCAACAATTTTTTCAGCGCTAAGTGTGAGTGTGTATTCTTTTCCACCAACGAAATTATATTCTATTGTTTTAATCTCTGAAGGCTGGAATTCACACATAATGACAAGAACAGGAGCAAAGCAACTTCCGTGTTCAATCTCTATTTGATGCTTGCCAGACGATAAAAATACTGGATTTTGGTCATAACTAATCGTCTTACCATCTACTTTTCTTACTATTGAGTACTGGTAATTAATGGGAACAAGGAATCCTTCAGCATTCAATATGCTATACAGCGCGGCTTGATCTCCTTTTACTTGTGGCATTGTTGTACAACCACCCAAGAGGAAAATGCTGGCTAAGACGAGTAATAATTTGGCTTTCATTTTTATCAATACATCACAGAGAGTTACAACTTCTATTACTAAATCGTGTGAGAAGATTAAATTTATAAACAAGTTCACATCAATTTTGGGATATAGAACACGAAATTGAATCTTAAAATTACTAATTTGGTACTTTTTTGTGAACTAGGTCACAAAAATTATCAACCTTGCCACTTGTGTTGTATATGTCTGACGCATATAGTTTTTCTAAGTTTTGTTATCAGCAAAGCTTGATAAAGGTAAACCTGTTGAAAGGCAGGGACACAAAGCTACCGATCTAAGGAATGAAAATTCTATGATAGCGGGGTTGCCGGTTCAAAATGGAAGTACTTCCATGCCAATCAGCTCTCCCTGTTATAAGAATTTTCAGTTTAATAACAAAAGGGAGACTCAAAATGAATAAAATTCTAATCGCATTTCTTCTAGCTTTACCAATGTTTTCTGTTGCCGATCCAGCACCATTTGGTCTTGAGATTGGAAAAGCAACTATCAAGGACGTCAAAGAGAAATATCATGCTCAAAAAACTGGCGTCAATAAATACAGTGGTGGGGAGATGTATGATCTCTCTGGTATTGATTTTGATGGACTTCAAAAATCCACGGCTATCTTTAGCAAAGATGGAAAACTACTAGCTTTGCTAACAACCTTACCAAAAAATAAATTTGACTACCTTCTTGATGGCTTAAGCAACAAGTACCAAATTGTCTCAATAAAGACCCCCTTTGTAGGTGATAAATATGCAAAGCTAGTTGATGGGAATACGGAAATTACACTAGATGCACCGCATTTGAGTTTTAAAATGGAAATGAATTACATCAATAAAGATCTTTGGAATTCTTATACCGCTCAATCTAAGCAAGAGCAACAAAAAAAGAAAAGCAGTGAGCATTCTCAACTATAAAAAACAGCATAATTATATAGGGTGATATTTACTAACTGGTAAGTGCAAAAGTAAATTGCAATGGTTTCTAGGGAAAACTGCTGAAAAGCGAGGATACAAAGCTACTGATCTAAAGAGGAAAGCTCGATGACAGTGCGGTCACAAAATATCATGGATTAATTTTCCATATGTTTTCATCCCCTCCCTCCTCTTTATTCAGGTAATGACTAATTATTTTTTGAAAGAGATGAATATGCATAAATACTTATACATAGTAACAACACTGTTTATTATATTTCCAAATATTTCATTTTCAAACAGCACAATTAATGATGGCAATGAATTTCTTCATAGCCTGAATTATCATCATGATATCGCGTATGCCAAAGGTAAAACTGATTTTAGTTTAATAGAAGGGTCGAATGCGTTTTATGCCATTTCGATTGTAGATACAACAGTTTATCTTAGTGGTTTTTTTAAAGATAAATATAAAGTATGTTTCCCCAAAAATCTTACAAGGAATGATACATACAAAGCTGTAAAAGATTATTTAATTAATAATCCAGACAAACTTAATCGCCATCCAAATTCCCTGGCTTTGTCAGCAATAAGACATTCATATAGATGTTCTTGATAAATTCTTGCTTGTAATATGTAAACCAGTCAGACCGGATATACTGTATTTAAACTAACTCTATTTTTTGGCCTTAATAACAGCTAATATCGCTAAGCGAGCAGTCGCTTCGTTCGCAGTTAACATATTCTTATGACCGCTGTGTAGTACGACTCAGAATTGGTTCTACATGGCTGCTTTTTTACATACGAATGAAGGTTGATAATTCCCCATCTGACCGCCTTGGTTGCTAAGCTGCCAGATGGAGTATCGACATAACCCAGAAAAAGTGTCTGCTTTGGCGAAGTGTGGTAGTGCCAAATCACTACCAATTTTGTCTCAAAATACACATAGCGGACTCCATAGAAGGCTGTTGATACGGATATTTTTCGTCTAAATAATGAAAAATTGGATGGTATCTTTTTTAAAATTTTGCAGGTACATATCTTGTTTGGTGTAAAATATGCTACATTATTATGAAACACAAAGACAGAAAGAAGAGTTGTTAAGTTATTGATTATTAATGACTTTGAATGGATCGCAGGGTTTCCCTTCCTCTCTGCCATATTTATAAAAACACCTTGTAAAACAACAAGTTAGATCAGAGATAATCATCTAGCTCCTTGTTTGGTGTTACATTTTTGGTGTTACATCTAAGCTTCACCAGCAGCATCTTTAAACTTTTATGGAGATGCTGTTATGCCTTTTCTTATATCCCATCATGGAG